>Ga0315903_10008683_pt1 | contig 12451 bp, 11 predicted proteins | sample LakEriMetagenome_7_FD_203524 | JGI IMG/M metagenome (GOLD analysis project Ga0315903, IMG submission 203524) | Freshwater fungal communities from buoy surface, Lake Erie, Ohio, United States - Buoy 2 MA119 | ecosystem: Environmental > Aquatic > Freshwater > Lake | place: USA: Lake Erie, Ohio...
CGCCGAGCGACACGCCAACGCGATCACGCGAGGCTCGCTCGTGCGCGTGGTGTGCGGCGATCGCGACGAGACGTTTGCCAATAACCGTGAGTTTCACGATCATCTCGAGCGGCTCGGGATCCCGCACACGTGGACCGTGCTCCCGGGCGTGGGCCACGACCCGCTCGGCACGCTCGAAGCCCTCGGCGATGACAACTGGGAGTTCTACCGTCGGGTGTTCGGGCAGCAGCCCGCCGCCGAACTCCCACCGCGAGAGTCCGATGTCGAGATCTCATTCGAGGTCAACGGCCAGGCTCGCCGGGCCGTCGCCGTCAACGCTCCGACCGACGGAACGATACGGCCGACCGTGCTCGTGCTCCATGGAGGCATGGGGAGCGCCGAGGTCATGCGGGCCAACTCCGGCTTCGATGCGGTCGCACGAGCAGGAGATTTCATGGTGGTGTATGCCGAAGGCACCTCGTTCGGCGGAAATCGCCACGCGTGGAACACCGGGCATCTCATGCGACGCCTCGTGCAGGATGCCGACGACATCGCCTATCTCGACACCCTCATCGACACGCTCGTGCGGGAGCACGGGGCCGATCCCACGAGGGTCTGCATGACGGGGGGATCGAACGGCGGCATGATGACGTTCGTCTACGCCGTGGCGCGGCCGGAGCGGCTCGCCGCGGTGGCTCCGGTGGTGGCTTCCATGTTCACCTTCGAGAACATCCCGTCTCTCCCGCTTCCGATCCTGATCATCAACGGTGCCCGGGATGACGAGGTGCCCCTGGAGGGAGGCATGAGTCGCAATCCGATCGTCCGCCGCGGACAGCAGGCGGCGTTCAAACCGCTGGACGACGTGGTGCGGTTCTGGGTCGCGGCGAACAAGTCCCAGGACAACCCCATGGTCGAGACCCGAGGGACGGTGACCACGACGGTTTACGAGGCGACCTCGGGCGGCGCGGCGACGGTGTTCGTCGTCGATGCGGAGGGCGGGCACGGGTGGCCAGGGTCGAGGCCGCGCCGGGAGGGTGCCGTGCCGATTGGTTCGTTTTCGGGCGCGGAGCGGGTCTGGGAGTTCTTCCGGGACAAGGTCCGGCAGTGACGATGATCGGCAGCCTACGCGTCGTGCGCCGTTGCTCGGGTGGGCGGCGACCCTCCTCGCCTGCTCCGCGGCGGCCGTCGGCCCGGTCATGGCCCAGGAGGCCGTCGAGCGGCGGTTCGAGCAGCTCGATCGAGACAAGGACGGAGCGGTCACGCCCGCCGAACTGCCGGCGAAGACGGTGTTCCGTCGGCTCGACCTCGATGGCGATGGTGCGATCACCAAGTCGGAGGCGACGGACGCCGTGCGTCAGGCGGCACTCGCCGATCTCCCCGGGCGCCGAGTCCGAAGTGCGGCGCGCCGATCCGGCGAATCCGGCCCCATCTCCGATGCACCCACGCCGCACGAGCCGCCGATCCGCGCCGGTCCAAAAACCGTGCGACCGGGTGATCACGGGATCGGCCGCCGCATCGCCGACGTCACGTTTGTCGATCTGGCGGGGACACGGCACTCGCTGAAACAGGTCGCCGACGGCCGGATCACCGTGGTCGCGATGACGAGCACGAGCTGCCCACTCAGCCGGAAGTATCTGCCGACGGTCGAGGGACTCGTCGCCGCCAATGGAGACGCCATCACCTGGGTGCTTGTCAATCCGGTGGCGACCGACACACCGGCCGACATGCAGGCCACCGCCGCGGGATTTGCCGGCCGCGCGATCTACGTGCACGATGCCGGCGGCGGGCGGTGCTACCGACACCGTCGTGACCTACCACGGCCGCATCTCGCGAATCATGACCCGGCACTGCGTGGACTGCCACCGGGACGGCGGCGCTGGGCCCTTTCCGCTCGACACCTACGACGATCTCGTGGCCCACGCCCCGATGGTGCGGGAGGTGATCGACCGTGGCGCGATGCCGCCATGGTTCGCTGCCCCGACGCCGTCTTTGAGTTCGCCAAGCCGGTGGCGGTGAAGGCGAACGGTGTGATGCCCTACCAGACCGTGATCGTCGAGACGCACCTGCCCGAGGATCACTGGGTCCGGACGATCGAGGTGCGGCCGCCGAGGAGCGCCGCGGATTCTGGGGCGAGTACGTGCCGGGACAGAACACGCTCGTCTACCCCGACGGCTTCGCCAAGAGGCTGCCGAAGGGAGCGCGGCTCCGGTTCCAGATGCACTACACGCCCAACGGCAAGGCCACGACGGACCGCACCCGCGCGGCCGTGATCTACGCGAAGGACCCGCCGCGGCACGAGGTCCACGTCGCGGGAATCGTCAACACCCGCATCGCGATCCCGCCGGGCGCGGCCGACCATCGTGAGCAGGCGTCGCTCAGGCTCCCGTTCGACGCCACGATCCTCGGATTCCTTCCGCACTTCCACGTGCGGGGCAAGGCCTGCCGCTACGAGCTGATCCGGTCCGACGGCGGCCGCACGACGCTCCTCGACATCCCCCGGTACGACTTCAACTGGCAGTGCTCTACCGGCTGCACGAGCCGCTCGCGCTCCGGACGGGCGACCGGGTGGTGTTCACGGCCTGGTACGACAACAGCGCCGGCAACCCGGCGAACCCCGATCCGACGAAGACCGTTCGCTGGGGGCCGCAGACGTTCGACGAGATGCACCTCGGGTACGTCGAATACGTCCGGGAATGAGCGGGATCCCGGCGATCGTGGCCGTCAGCCGGTGAACACGGCCGAGAGTCGGTAGAGGCCGCCGGCGAGGGCCATCACCGCCGGCAGCGTGAACACCCAGGCCGCCGCGATCCGGCGGACCGTGCCCGCCTGGATGCCCGACTGGTTGGCCCACATGGCGCCCGCGATGCCGCTGGAGAGCACGTGGGTGGTGCTCACCGGCATGCCGAGCGAGTCGGCCATGGCGATCGTCGAGGCGGCCACGAGTTCGGCCGCGCCACCCTGGGCGTAGGTGAGGTGCTTCTTGCCGATCTTCTCGCCGACGGTGACCACGATTCGCTTCCAGCCCACCATCGTGCCCAGGCCCAGGCAGAGCGCGACGCCCATCACAACCCACTCGGGAACGTACTCGACCGGCCGCGAGATCCCCTTCGCCAGCCCCTTGAGCACGCGGCGGCGGTCGTCGCCGAGCCGGTCGCCGAACTCATGGATCAGCGTGCGCACCGCGGCCCCAAGTTCGACGAACTGCGTGCGGAGATTCCAGCGATCCTCCGTGGAGAGATCGGCGAAGTCGGTGCGGCCGGCAAGCCTCTCTCGCAGGGCGGCCGCGAGCGGTAAGGGATCGAGGGTGGCGAGCACCACATCGGCATGCGGCGCCGGATGGAGCACGTCGTCCACGAAATCCCCCTCGAGCACCTCCGCTGCCGCCACGCCCGAGCGGCGGGCGATTCGCTGCACCTGGGTCTCGGCCAGGTGGCGGGCCTTGAGCGCCTCCATCATGGCCACCATCTCGGGCGTCGAAAGTTCCTCCTCGAGCCGTTGAACGGCCGTGGCGGCGGCGGCGATCTCGTTGGACGAGGCCCGCATATCCAGGGCATAGGCGGCCGGCACGATGCCGATCAGCACGAGCATGATCAGGCCCATGCCCTTCTGGCCGTCGTTGGACCCGTGGGCGAAACTCACCCCGGTGCAGGTGCCCACGAGCAGCGCCCGCACCCACCACGGAGGCGGCCGGTCTCCCTCGGGCGGTTCGTGGATCAGGCTCGTCGGCGCGAGCAGCCTGGTGAGCAGCAGAAGCAGGGCCGTGAGCCCGAACCCGATCGCCGGCGAGATGAGCAGCGCCATCCCCACCTCGGTCGCCTTATGCCAGTTGATTCCCTTGAACGCGGAGCCGTGCTCCATCCAGGCGTTCATCATGCCCACGCCCATGATCGACCCGATCAAGGCGTGGGAACTCGACGCCGGCAGGCCGCGATACCAGGTGGCGAAGTTCCAGATGATCGCCGCGCCGAGCAGCGAAAAGACCATCGCCAGCCCGCGGCCCGTCTTGATGTCGACGAGCAGGTCCACGGGCAGCAGGTGGACGATGCTGAAGGCCACGCCGATGCCTCCCGCGTGGACGCCGATGAAGTTCCAGAGGCCCGACCAGATCACGGCCGGGGTCGGCCTCATGCTCTTGGTGTAGATGACCGTCGCCACCGCGTTGGCGGTGTCGTGGAAGCCGTTGATGCATTCGAAGCCGAACGCGATCACCAGCGCCACGGCCAGGAGGAGCGTCTGGCCGACGGAGAGCGAGGCGAACGACTCGAGGAACTGCACGGTTCGTTCCCGCAGGTGGCTGCCGTTTCGCCCTGAAACGCCCGATCAACCTAGGCTCTCCCCCCGCCCCAAACAAGGACGTTGTGGCGAACCCACGACAAACGCGACAATACGCGTCGCGAACCAGCGGCCCGCAAGCCGCGTAGGGATTCACGAGGAGGGCCTGGCCTGATGGCGCGTGGAGACCGTCTGGAGGTCGAGCATCGGATCGCCGGCTCGACCGTCACCTACCTGCATCACGGCATCGATCTCGGCGACGGCACGGTCGTGCACGCCCGTCCGCATGAGTTCCGCAATCCGTTCGGCGGCGGCCGGGTGGTGCAGACGAGCCTGACCGAGTTCGCCGAGGGCCGACCGGTGCGGGTGCGGAACGAGCCACCCGCCGCGTTTCCACCCGACGAGATCGCGGCCCGGGCCCTGGGCCACGTCGACCGCGACGGCTACGACCTCGTGATCGACAACTGTGAGCACTTCGCCACGTGGTGCGCCACGGGGCGGCGATCGAGCCGCCAGGTCGACATCGTCATCGGCCGCGTGGCCGCCGGTGTGTCACGGGCCGCAGCGGCGGTGTCGGCGCGGGCCGCGGTCGGCACGGCGGAGCGGGTCGCCGTCCGCACGGTGCTCGGCACGAGCGTCCGCGTCGGTCTGAAGACCATGCTGCCGGCGGCGATCGTCGGCGAGGCGGCGGCGCTCGCGGCCGAGTGGACCGCGCATCAGCGCGGCAAGACAGAGCAGGAGAGCCGCAAGGCCGGCGAAGCGGCTGGTCTGGCCGCCACGAGCCTGGCCTTCGCAGTCGCCGGGGCTCCTGCCGGTCCGCTAGGGGCGCTCGCAGGCGCACTGGCCGGCGCCACCATGTGGGTTGCCGGATCGGCCACCGCCGCCGCCGCGACCGGTGCCGCCAGGCACGTCGCGAAGCGGATCACCCGTGGCTGAACTGTCGGCCGCAGCCCCTCTGCCGCATGCGGATGTCGCCCTGCTCACCGAGCGGCGTTACTCGGCGTCGGTCGCCGCGGCCGGCGACTGGTATCTCGGCAACATCCTCAGCGACGACAACCTCCTCATCACCGCGCTCGCCGCACGCGGCCTGTCGGCGGTTCGCATCGACTGGGCCCGCGACGACGTCGACTGGTCGGCGTTTCGCGTGGCGGTGTTCCGGACGACGTGGGATTACTTCGACCGCTTTGCCGAGTTCACGGCCTGGCTCGAGCAGGCGGAACCACTCGTGGGGCTGTGCAATCCCGGGCCGCTCGTCCGCTGGAACCTCGACAAGCACTACCTGCGGGATCTCGCCACGCGGGACGTGCCGGTGGTGCCATCGCGGTTCCTCGAGCAGGGCCAGCCGGCCTCGCTTGCCGACCTCCTCCGCGAGACGGGCTGGTCGCAGGCGGTCGTGAAGCCGTGCGTGTCGGGAGCCGCGCGGCACACCTACCGGGTGGACGACTCGACCGCCGACCGCGTGCAAGGAGTGCTCGACCCGCTGCTCGCCCGCGAGTCGTTCCTCCTGCAGCCGTTCGTCGCCGATGTCGTGATCACCGGCGAGGACACGCTCGTCGCGATCGCAGGTCGCGTGACCCACGGCCTGCGGAAGCAGGTGAAGCCCGGCGACTTCCGCGTGCAGGACGACCACGGCGGCACCGTGCACGCCCTCGAGCCGACTGCCGAGCAGGTGGCGCTGGCGGAGCGGGCGCTGGCGGCCTGCGACACGCTGCCGGCCTATGGGAGGGTGGACATGGTCCGGCTCCACGACGGGAGCCTCGCCGTGATGGAGCTCGAACTCATCGAGCCGGAGCTCTGGCTGCGGCTCCATCCGCCTGCAGCCGAGGCTCTTGCCGCCGCGGTGGCCGACGCGATCTCGGCTCCGTGAGTCGGAGGACGGGCGATGGCGAAACGTTCACGCAGGACGCGGCGTCCCCCTGGGTTGCATCACCGGGTCTACTGCATCGAGCTCCACACCAAGGTGCGGGGTGAGCGGAAGTTTCAGCGACAAAACCGCTACACGACCCCCTCGATGACGTGTCTCTACGTCGGCTCCACCGGGATCGATCCGGCCGTCCGCTTCGAGAACCATCTCCGCGGCCACAAAGGCTGCCCGCTCGTGCGGAAGTACGGCCTGCGTCTCCGCCCAGACCTCTACGCCGACTTCCCGGCGATGACGTGGAAGGATGCGGTGGCGACCGAGGTGGCCTGGGCACAGGAACTTCGCGAACTGGGCTACGCCGTCTACCAGAACTGACGCCACGATCTCGGCAGACGCGGGGAGATCATCCAGCCATCGCTCACGGCTTCACGGCAGCCGCTCCGCTTGGCCCGGTCGATCGGACCTTCTGGCGGATGCGCTCCACGGTGCGTCGGGAATACTCCTCGTCCTTGCCGAGTTCGAGCGCGGCGGCAGCAGGCCAGAGTGGCCGCGCGACCTCGCCGAGGTCGTCGATCGACACGAGCGTGGCCACGCGGACGTCGGGATCGGTGGAGCCGATCTCCGCGCCGAGGATGGCACGGGCCTGATCGGCGGCCGCGGCGCCGCACCGCAGAAGCCAGGTGGCGGCGGCGATGCGGACGGCTGGATCGTCATCGGCGAGCCTGGGCGCGAGCGCTGCGGCAGGGTCGCCGCCCGATCGCTTCGCAGCCCAGCCCATGCCCGCCACCGCCCACCAGCGGACCGCTGCGTCCTCGCTGGCGAGCCGGTCGGCGAAGAAGGCGGCGTCGAGGCCGTCAGCCACGGCCCACGCGGTGTCGAGGATCGCGTCGTAGCGGGCGCGGGCGACAGCCGCGTCACCTCCATGAAAGATCGCCCACTCGCTGCCGGCCTCCCGGCCCTCGGCCCGGAGGATCGGCTCGGGGAGGATGCCGGTATCGAACGAATCCCGCATCCACGACCGCACGGCCTCGCGAAGCCGTGCGAGATCACCTCGGTGGTTCGGGTCCGCGGCGAGGTCGCGGAGCTCATCCGGATCCCTCGTCACGTCATAGAGCTCGTCGCCCGGGCGGATCGTACGGGCGAACCATGTCGCGCCGGGAGGCAGACCTCCAGCCGTGCGGACTGCGCGGAGTTCGTTCGTGATCGCCACGCCGGTCGCGTAGTCGGGGAGATCGTCGCCGTCGAGCCACGGGAGGAAGTTGCGAACGTAGCGGAACCGTGCATCGCGGGCGGAGCGGCCGAAGCCCGGCGGCGCGTCCATCCGGTCGCGGGCCGCGATCACGACGTCTCGGGCCGTCGCGCCGCCTCCGAGAAAAGGTCGCCCCTCCATCCACGCCGGGCGACCGACGGCGGTAAGGGCCAGCACCGTCGGCCCCAAGTCGAGCAGGCTCACGAGCTGCGAGGTCGTGCCGGTGGGCTCGCCACCGCCCGGCAGCCGCGCCAGATGCCGCCATTTTTCCGGCACGTGCACGAGCAGCGGGACCCGCAGCCCGTGCTCCGTGAGCGACCGCTTGCCGTGCGGGATCCCTTCGCCGTGATCGCCCCAGAAGAAGACGATGGTGTCGTCGGCGAGACCGTCGGCGTCGAGTTCGTCGAGAAGCCGGCCGACGTCGGCGTCGAGGGCCGCGGCGAGTTCCAGCCGCTGGGCGAGCGATCGGCGGATCACGGGCGTGTCGGGATAGTACGGGGGCACGGTCACGTCGCCCGCCTCACGACGGGCCTCGGTCGGCAGGCTGGTGCGGACCTTTTCCGGCGTGTCGCCGAACAGGCCGCTCTCGTGCGTGACGTTCAGGTTGAAGACGGCGCAGAACGGCTGGTCGCGGGTGGGGCGATTCCGCCAGTGGGCCCTGCCGTTCGACTGATTCCAGCCCGCGTCGAACGACGGGGCGAGGTTGTAGTCCGTCTTGGCGTTATTCGTGCAGAAGTAACCGGTGTCGCGGAGCAGTTTTGGGAACCCGACCACATGCGGTGGCGGCGTGGCCTTGCACCGCATCGGCAGACTGCCGAGCGTGGTCGGCATCACGCCGGTGATGATCGCGCTGCGGGACGGGGCACAGACGGGCGCGGCCGAAAACGCCGCGTCGAACCGCAGCCCCTCGGCAGCGAGCCGGTCGAGCCGGGGCGTGTGGGCCCCGCCGCCGTAGCAGCCAAGCGTGCCCGCGGAGAGATCCTCCGCCGAGATCCAGAGAATGTTGGGCCGCTCGGCCGCAGACGCAGATAGGCAGACGGCGAACGCCGGGATCAGGCAAGCAAAAAGGGACCGTCCCGTCATCCGGATCACCTGTAGTCGGTGAGAGAACCCGGGTTCCACGATACCCGCAGCGCATTGAGCACCGCCACCACGTCGATCGCCTCCTGGAGCAGCGCGCCGGCGGTCGGCGGAAGCAGGCCCGCGGCGGCGAGCCCCATGCCGGCCACGCTTGCCGCCATCCCGCCGACGGCGCTCTGCAGGGCGATCGACCGCATCCGGGAGGCGATGTGAAAGAGTTCGTCGACCCGTTCGAGCGAGCAGTCCATGATCACCGCGCCGGCCGCCTCGCTCGTCACGTCGCTTGCCGCCCCCATCGCCACCCCGACGGTGGCCGCGGCGAGGGCGGGCGCGTCGTTGATGCCGTCGCCCACGAATACGACGGGCGCCTGACGGACCGCCTCCTCGACGATCTTCAGCTTGCCTTCGGGCTGGATGCCGGCGTGGACCTCGGCGATGCCGACCGTGTCGGCGAGCCACTTGACCTCGCTCTCGCGGTCTCCCGAGACGAGCATCACACGATCGAGCCGATGGGCGGGGCCGAGGTGGCTGACAAACGAGTGGCCGTCGGCGCGAGGCGCGTCGCGGAACCGCAGGAGCGCCGCCACACGCCCGTCGATCACTACCACGCACTCCAGCCCGCCGACGGCGGCGGGCAGGGCCGCGGCACCGGCCGGGTCGGAGCCGGCGAGTTTCTGGCGGCTGGTGATCGACACCTCGTGTGGCCGTTCACCATCGCCCGACCGCTGCACGAGGCCCGTGAGCCCGCGGCCCGGCTTTTCGGCGAGTTCGTCCACCTGGAGCAGCCGGAGGCCCCGGGTGGCGGCGGCTTCGGTGACGGCTGCGGCGAGGGGATGCTTCGAGTAGGCCTCGAGGCTCGCGGCGATGGCCAGCGTGTCGTTCTCCGAGAGCGACGACAGGGCCACCACATCCGTGAGCTTCGGCGACCCGTAGGTGAGCGTGCCCGTCTTGTCGAAGATGGCCGTGCGGCAGGTGTCGAGCCGCTCGAGGATCGCCGGGTCTCGGATCACGATCCCCCGCTTCGCGGCCAGCGAGACCGCGCCGATGATCGCCACCGGGATCGCGATCAGGAGCGGGCAGGGCGTCGCCACCACGAGCACCGCCAGAAACCGCGTGGCAGACCCGCTGAAGTACCAGGCCGCCGCCGCGATCGCCACGGCGAGGGGCGTGTAGAAGGCCCCGAGCGCGTCGGCCAGCCGCCGCAGCCGCGGACGCCGTTCCTCGCTTGTTTTCAGCACCTCCATGATCTTCGCGTAGCGGCTGTCGCCGGCGACCTTCTCGGTGCGGATCTCGAGCGCGGCCTCGCCATTGATGGAGCCCGAGAGCACGGCCGACCCGGGCGCCTTCGCCATCCGGTACGGCTCACCGGTGAGATACGCCTCGTCCATCGCCCCGCGGCCCGTCAGCACCGTGCCGTCCACGGGGCAGATCTCGTGCGGAAGGACTATGATCACGTCGCCGACCGCCACGCTGGCCAGCGCGACGTCGGTGATGCCTGTCGCCGTCTTGCGGTGGGCGAGCGACGGCATCCGGCGGGCCAGTGCGGCGAGCACGTCGCCGGCGCGGCTCACCGCCCGACGCTCGAGCGCCTCGCCGCCGGAGAGCATCAGCACCACGAGCACGCCCGCGAGATACTCGCCGAGAATCACGCTCGTGACGATCGAGATGCCGGCCAGCAGGTCGGATCCGAACGTGCCGGCAAAGAGCTTGGTGAGCAGATCCCAGACGAGGGGGATCCCGCCGAGCACGAGCATCGCCACGAGCGGCAGCTCGGCGAGCGTGAGGCCACGGCCGGGAAACCAGTTCGCCGGATCGAACGGCCCGAGCGCCACCGGCCGGCCGCCGATGCCAGACCACGTGAGCACCGCCCAGGTAACGAGCGCCAGGATCGCGCCCACGGCGATCGTCTCGGTCACCGGCCACGCGGGCCTCGACGCATGCGCGGGAGCCGTGGAGGAAGTCATCGCGGCCTTTCTAGCTGTGCATGCGGGCGAAGGGATCGCCGCGGTCGAGGATCTCCGCCTCTGCGGCGGCGAGTTCGTGGAGCCGCTGCTTCACGCTCGCCTCGGGCTGGAAGTTGCAGGCCAGACGGACATACGTGGAGTGGTGACGGGCCTCCGACTCGAACAGGCTTCGGTAGAAGTTTGCGAGCTCCTCGTCGGCCACGTGGTCGGCGAGCACCGAAAACCGCTCGCAGCTGCGGGCCTCGATCAGCCCCGCCACGAGCAGGCGATCGACGGCCCGCGCCGGCTCGTCCTTGCGGATCAGCTCGTGGAGCCTGGCCCCGTAGGAGCTCGGCGAGAGCTTTCGGAAGCGGATGCCGCGCCGCTCCAAGATATCGAGCACGAGACGGAAGTGCTCCAGTTCTTCGTTCACGATCTCAGTCATGGCCCGCGCGAGATCGACGTGGTCGACGTAGGAGAAAAGCAGGTTCATGGCCACGCCGGCCGCCTTCTTCTCACAGTGGGCGTGGTCGATGATCACGTCGTCGAGCGCGGCATCGACCTGGGCGAGCCAGCGGGGTGACGTGGGCGACTGGAGACTGAGCATCTCGGGATTCCAGGCGAGCGGGCTGCAGGCGATGCGATGGGCCGTTGCCGGGGTGCCCGGCCGCTGCCATCATACCGACGAAGTCCCATCGTTCGTGTGCTGCAATGAGGCCGCCCCCATGATCGCCTTCGATCGTCCGCCAGACGCGCCGCAGCCCCACTCCGAACGCAACGTGCTCGGCGGACCGCTGGCCGCCTGCTCCCGCGCGCCGCTCACCGGCTTCTTCCGCGACGGCACCTGTCGCACCTGCGCGGAGGACACGGGCGCCCACACCGTCTGCGCGGTGATGACGAAGGAGTTTCTGGCGTTCACCGTCCAAGCAGGCAACGATCTGGTGACGCCGCAGCCGCAGTGGGACTTTCCTGGGCTCGTCGTCGGCGACCGCTGGTGCCTGTGCGCGGCGCGGTGGCTGGAGGCCGCGAAAGCCGGCCACGCGCCGCCGGTGGTGCTCGAAGCCACCCACGAGAAGACGCTCGAGATCGTGCCCCTCGAACTCCTGAAGAAGCACGCGGCCCCGACCGCATGACCGACTGGCTGCTCGCCGCCGCGGTGGCGATCGTCGCCGCGGTCTACGCGTCGGTCGGCCATGCCGGGGCGACCGGCTACATCGCGGTGATGACGCTCTGGGGAATCCCGCCGGGGGTGATCCGGCCCACGGCGCTCGTGCTCAACGTGCTGGTGGCGACGATCGGCACGGTGCAGTTCGCCCGCGCGGGCCACTTCGACCGGCGGCTGCTCCTGCCGCTCGTCGTGGCGAGCGTGCCGGCGGCGGCCCTCGGCGGCTGGCTCACGCTGCCGACAGCGGCGTTCGAGGTGCTCGTCGGCATCGTGCTCGCCGTCGCAGCGGTGCGGCTCGGGGTCGAAGCGATCGCGGCGGGCCGAACGGGCGGCGGCGACGGTGCGACAAGTTCGTCGCAACTGCCGGCCGGCGCCGCGCGGCGTTCGGCCACGCTCGCCACGATCGGCGGGGCGGTGGGCCTGCTCTCCGGGCTCACGGGCGTGGGCGGGGGCGTGTTCCTCACGCCGCTTTTGCTCGCGTTCCACGCTGCCCCGGTGCGGACGATCGCGGCCACGTCGGCCGCGTTCATCCTCGTCAACTCGCTCGCCGGACTCGCCGGCAACCTCGCCGCGGGCCGCTCCGTGCCGCTGCCGGGGCTGGAACTCGTGGCTGCCGCCGCCGTCGGCGGCGCGATCGGCTCGCACCTCGGCGCCTTTCGGCTGCCCGTCGCCGTGATCCGGCTCCTGATGGCGGCCGTGCTCGCGATGGCCAGCGCCAAGTCGCTGCTGTGACCCGCGACGGAATGGCTCTGAAACAGGGTGCCGGCCGGGCTTACACGAGTCAAACTTGATGCTCGCGCGGCCACTGGTAAAAGCCCAACGCCGTGAGGCGTGGGGTGAATCGCTCCAAGACGCCGTGTCCAGCGTGGTCCGCCCGCGGCCTCACGGCCGGTCGGCTTTCA
>Ga0315903_10008684_pt1 | contig 12451 bp, 5 predicted proteins | sample LakEriMetagenome_7_FD_203524 | JGI IMG/M metagenome (GOLD analysis project Ga0315903, IMG submission 203524) | Freshwater fungal communities from buoy surface, Lake Erie, Ohio, United States - Buoy 2 MA119 | ecosystem: Environmental > Aquatic > Freshwater > Lake | place: USA: Lake Erie, Ohio...
TTTCCGGCCAGGCCTTGATCTCCTTCTCGGAGCGGAGGCCATGACCGTGGCCGCCGGTGGCGACCCGGAAGAAGTCGTTCGGGACCTTGGCGGTCACGAGGGCTTCATGGTAGAGCTTGCTCCCCTTGATGAAGCCCTTGTCGTCCTCGGCGTGCGCAAGGAACGTCGGTGCCGTCTTCGCGTCGACGAGTTTCGGCAGGCCTTGGTCGAGGTAGGCGGGGTAGACGAGCAACGCGAAGTCCGGCCGCAGCGGTTGGTCGTCGGCCTCGTCGATCCGCGGGTAGGTGGCAGGGCCGCCGAGCGTGCTGAGGCGCGCGGCGAGATGCCCGCCGGCGGAGAAGCCCATGGCGCCGACGCGGTCGGGGGCGATGTTCCATTCGGCGGCGCGCTGGCGGACGATCCGGATCGCACGTTGGATGTCCTGGTAGGCGCCTTCCTGGTTCTTGGGCACGCGGTATTTGAGGACGACGCCGGTGATACCGAGGGTATTGAGCCAGGCCGCGACCTCGGTGCCTTCCTTATTGTAGGCCAGGCCGCCGTAGCCGCCGCCGGGGCAGATGATCACCGCGGGGGTCGGCTTCGTCGCCGCCGCCTTGTAAACGGCGAAGGACGGTTCGGAGATGTCGGTCAGGCGTACGACGTGATCGCCGCGGGCGGGTAGGGTGCGCTCGGGGCCGGGGACGGCTTGGCCGGGCATCCCGCCCTTCGGCCAGAGCGTGACGACCACGCCGGGGACGGAGGGCACGGGCTTGGGCTCATCGGCTTGGGCGAGGGTCCCGAGGAACAGAAGGAGGGCGGAGGGCAGGGCCGTCAGGCGAAGGGGCGACATGGGCGATGTTGGGATAGCCAGTCGCGGTACCTCATCAAGGGATTTTCCTTACGCACCCGCCGCCGGCCGGCCGCCCGCCGAAGGCGGCACGTCGGCGCGCGACCGGTTTTTTGGGGGGCAGGGTCGGCGCGTCCGCAGGGGGCGTGGGACGATTGCGACCGGATGCCCGTCGGCGCCGTCGCCGCCCGCGTCCTTGGCTCGTCCGCTTTCGCCGAGGCGGGTGTGCGTCGTTTGCGCGGCCGGTGCGCGGATGGTCCCGCGCTCGGCGCCGTGCGCGCTGGGACGATGACGACCGTCCGAAACGCCCCGCCCGAAACCGCTCCGTGGCGAGAGGTTTATCGCTTGCTTGGAGAAGTATAATATTCGCGATTGGCGGCCGTTTCGGCAGCATGTTCCGGATGGAAAATCGAATCCCGGCGAGCGGCGCCTCAGCCCGCCGACGGGGCTTGCTCGGTTTACTGCTCGTCGTCGGGGCCATGGGCCCGCTCTTCGGTGGGCCCTTGCCGGGCGGTGGCCAGGTGACCGCGGGCGGCGCGGCGATCGCCACCGTCGGCCAGGCGATGACCATCCGCCAGACCACCGAAAGGGCCGCGATCAGCTGGGAGGGCTTCTCCGTCGGCGACGGCCACGCCGTGAGCATCGTGCAGCCGTCAGCCCACGCCATCCTCCTCAACCGCGTCGTCGGCGCGGACCCCTCGGTCATCCGGGGCGCGCTCACGGCCAATGGGCGGGTCTTCCTGCTCAATCCCAACGGGATCCTGTTCGCCCCCACCGCGCAGGTCGACGTCGGGGGCCTCGTGGCGTCCACCCTCGCGATGACGGACGCCGACTTCATGGCCGGGCGCCTTACCTTCGCGGGGGGCGGCTCCGCCGCCGTCATCAACCAGGGCAACCTCGTGGCGCAGCCCGATGGTCATGGCGGTTTCGTCGTCCTGGTCGCGGCCAAGGTCGTGAACGAAGGGGCGATCTCGGCCGGCCAAGGCAGCGTCCGCCTCGCGGCCGCCGCCCGCGTCACCCTTTCCCTCGGCGGCGTCGTCGGCCTCGTCCTCGAGCAAGGTGCGGTGGACGCCCTCGTCGCCAACGGCGGCGCGATCCGCGCGCCGGGCGGCGACGTGCTCTTGACGGCCACGGCCGCGGGGGACCTCCCGAGCGCGACCGTCAACCACACCGGCGTGATCGAGGCCCAGACCTTGTCCACCGGCGAACAAGGCCGCATCCTGCTCCTGGCTCCCGGCGCCGGCGGGGTGGTCCGCGTCGGGGGGCGCCTCGACGTCGGCGCCCCGGCCGGGGGCGACGGGGGTTTCGTCGAGACCTCGGCGTTCCACGTCGCGGTCGACCCGGCGGTGGTCATCACCGCCTGGGCCCCGTTCGGACGGACCGGCACCTGGTTGCTCGACCCGGACGTCATCAACATCGCCAACGGCGGCGGGGGGGGCGTAGGCGCCTTGCCTCCGTTCGGAGAAGTCTCCCTCGATCCGGCGACCCTCAACGCGGCGCTCTCCACGGCCAACGTCGACCTACAGGCGCACTCGCACATCGATTTCATCAGCCCCTTCACCTACGGCGGCAGCCGTGATGCCGTCCTGGGCCTCTATGCCCCGCGCATCAACCTGGGCGCCGACCTCGGCAGCTCCACGGCTTACAAACTCGGCCTCAAGTTCGGCGGTACCTACGCGGGGAATGCGACCCTCTACGCCGCGAACATCTACCTCTACGACGCCACCGGCGGGGGTGGCCTCACCCGGACCCTGACGACCAAGGGTGGGGCGATCGAATTCTACGGGAACATCGGCGGAGCCATGAACCTCACGATCGCCGCTGGCGGCGGCGCGGTCGTCCACCATGCGCCGGTCGACGGTGATTTCACGGCCTTGGTGCGCTCGCCCGATACGACGGTTTCCCTGGACTTCCATCCCGGGGCGGTGAACGCCCACATCGTCATCGATTACGGAACCCAGCTGGTGACGTCGGAAGGGGTGTCGATTGCCTTCACCGGCACCATGCCGTATGGCTTCATCCGGCTACCGGCGCAGACGATGAACCTGAACGCCCAGAAGGTCATCCACGGGACCAATGTCTATTGCGTCATGACCTTGGTGGACGGTTCGGCCGTGACGTTCACGCCGCTCGCCAATGGCGACGTGGTCGTCCCGAACGCGCTGCAGGTGACCAAGATCGAGTACTACACCTCCAACGCCAGCGGCGCCAATTTCACCGCGACCGGGGTGGCCTTCGACGTGCTGGTCCAGGCGACGAAGCTCAACCAGTACTTCGCCACGGCGGATTCCTTCACGCTGGATCCGGGGGCCAAGGTCGACGTCAACGGCGCGCTCACCGTCGTGACCGCGCGGTTCGTCAACAACGGCGGGGTGGGGGCGCTCGTGGCGGGAGCCGGTCAGGACTGGCGGGTCTGGAGCAGCAATCCCGATCCCTATGCGGTCGGGACGGGCGACGTCGTCGGCGGCCTGGCCTACGATTATAAGCAGTACAACCTCGCCTACAGCGCGGGGGCGGTCGGCTTGCTGGGGACGGGCGACGGACTCATCTATGTCTTTGCGCCCAACCTGAGCGCGTCGCTGGTCAACACCATCACCAAGACCTACGATGGCCTGACGACCGCGACCAACCTCACCCTCGCGAACTACGCCGCTAGCGGGGTCGTCGGCGGGGACACCATCACTTTCGTCGCCGGTACGCCGACCACCGGCACCTATGCCACCGCGGACGTCGGGTCCGGCCTCGCGGTGACCGTCGCGGGCATCAGCGTGAACAACATCGTCGGCACCAACCGAGCGGGCGCGGCCCTCGTCTACGGCTATGGCCTCCCCGTCACCGGGGCGACCGGCAGCATCGGCGGCATCACGCCCGCGCCGCTGACCATCACCGCCCATCCCTTCAGCAAGACCTATGATGGTCTGGCCTACGGTGGCGGCAACGGCGTCGCTTATGCCGGCTTCGTGAACGGAGAAACCACGGCCGTCCTCGGCGGGGGCATCACCTATGTCGGCTCCGCCCAAGGCGCGGTCAACGTGGGCTCCTACGCGATCACCCCGGGTGGCCTTACTTCGACCAATTACGCCATCACCTTCGCGGACGGTACCCTGACGGTCGACCAGGCGCCGCTCACCATGACGGCGGCCAATTTCAGCAAGACTTATGACGGCCTGGCCTTCACGGGCGGCAATGGCGTCACCTATGCCGGTTTCGTCAACGGCGAGACCGAGGCGGAACTCGGCGGCACGGTCAGCTATGGCGGCACCTCGCAGGGGGCCGTCAACCTCGGCAACTATCCGATCGTTCCGTCGGGCCGAACCTCCGACAATTACGCGATCACTTCGGTGGCGGGCACGTTGGAGGTCAGTCAGGTCATCCTGACCATCACCGCCAACGCGGCCAGCAAGACTTACGATGGACTGGCCTACGCGGGGGGCAACGGCGTCACTTACGTCGGTTTTGTCTCCGGGGATACTTCCGCGAACCTGGGCGGAACCCTCACCTTTGTCGGCTCCGCCCAAGGCGCGGTCAATGCGGGTAGCTATGTCCTGACGCCCAGTGGCCTAACTTCCAGTAACTACGCCATCACCTTTGTCGCCAGCACCCTGACGGTCGGGCAGGCCGGCCTGGCGATCACCGCCAACCCCGACACCAAGACCTACAATGGCTTAGCCTACACCGGCGGCAACGGCGTCGCCTACGTCGGGTTCGTCAACGCCGAAACGGACGCCGTCCTCGGCGGGGCGCTCACCTACGCCGGTACCTCGCAAGGTACGATCAACGCCGGCAGCTACGTCCTCACACCCGGCGGCCAAACCTCCGGCAACTACGCGATCACGTTCAACGACGGGGCCCTGACCGTTAACCAGGCCGGTCTGACGATCACAGCCAACCCCGACACCAAGACCTACAACGGCCTCGCGTTTACCGGCGGCAACGGCGTCGCCTACAGCGGCTTAGTTAACGGAGAAACGGACGCCGTCCTCGGCGGGGCGCTTACCTACGCTGGCTCCTCCCAAGGCGCGATCAACGCCGGCAGCTACGTCCTGACGCCCGGCGGCCAAACCTCCGGCAACTATGCGATCACCTTCACCGATGGGGCCCTGACCGTCAACCAGGCCGGCCTCAGCATCACCGCCAACCCCGACACCAAGACCTACAATGGCTTAGCCTACACCGGCGGCAACGGCGTCGCCTACGTCGGGTTCGTCAACGCCGAAACGGACGCCGTCCTCGGCGGGGCGCTCACTTACGCCGGCACCTCGCAAGGTGCGATCAACGCCGGCAGCTACGTCCTCACCCCCGGCGGGCAAACCTCCAGCAACTACGCGATCACCTTCACCGATGGGGCCCTGACGGTCAGCCAGGCCGGCCTGACGATCACCGCCAACGCCGACAGCAAGACCTATAACGGCCTGGCCTACACGGGCGGCAACGGCGTCGCCTATAGCGGCTTCGTTAACGGCGAAACGGACGCCGTCCTCGGCGGTGCGCTCACTTACGCCGGCACCTCGCAAGGTGCGATCAACGCCGGCAGCTACGTCCTCACCCCCGGCGGGCAAACCTCCAGCAACTACGCGATCACGTTCAACGACAGCACCCTGACCGTTAATCAGGCCGGCCTCAGCATCACCGCAAACGCGGCGACCAAGACCTACGACGGCCTCGCGTTTACCGGTGGCAACGGCGTCGCCTATAGCGGCTTCGTGAACGGCGAAACGGACGCCGTCCTCGGCGGCGCGCTCACTTACGCTGGCTCCTCCCAGGGGGCCATCAACGCGGGCAGCTACGCCCTGACCCCGGGTGGCCAAACCTCCGGCAACTACGCGATCGCCTTCACCGATGGGGCGCTGACGGTCAACCAGGCCGGCCTCAGCATCACCGCAAACGCGGCTACCAAGACCTACGACGGCCTCGCGTTCACAGGCGGTAACGGCGTAGCCTACGCCGGCTTCGTGAACGGCGAAACGGACGCCGTCCTCGGCGGCGCGCTCACTTACGCTGGCTCCTCCCAAGGCGCGATCAACGTCGGTAGCTACATCCTGACCCCCGGCGGCCAAATCTCTGGTAACTATGCGATCACCTTCACCAATGGGGCCCTGACCGTCAACCAGGCCGGCCTGACGATCACCGCGAGCGCGGCGACCAAGACCTACGACGGCCTCGAGTTTACCGGTGGCAACGGCGTCGCCTACGCCGGGTTCGTGAACGGCGAAACGGACGCCGTCCTCGGTGGTGCGCTCACTTACGCCGGCACCTCGCAAGGTGCGATCAACGCCGGCAGCTACGTCCTCACCCCCGGCGGGCAAACCTCCGGCAACTACGCGATCACCTTCAACGACAGCACTCTGACGGTCGGTGAGGCCGGTCTGACGATCACGGCCAATGCCGCCACCAAGACTCATGATGGTTACCCCTATGCGGGCGGTAACGGGGTGACCTACGTCGGATTCGTCCATGGTGAGACCGAGGCCGTGCTCGGCGGTGCGCTCAGCTATGGTGGGACCGCCCAAGGGGCCATCGAGGCGGGCAACTACACCCTCATGGTTTCCGGGCAGACCTCCGGCAACTACACGCTGACCTATGTCGGCCACACGCTCACCATCCAGTTGGGCGATACGGTCGACCCGATTCCGTACCTGCTCCACCCGGTCAAGCCGGAGCCGTCCATCGTGCTCACCCAGACCCTGGACTCCTTGTCGCCGGAATACTACGTGGGTGGCCTCAACTACGTGTACGCCAACCTGCCGGCGGTCCTCGGGGCCGTCTCGGACGTCGCTTTCGTCGCCGCGGCCGAGCCGGACCTCGCGGTCCTCCGGTATGACAACGGCACGTTGCTGGTGAAACGCGACCCCTTGAGCATCACCTCGATGGATGCGAACAAGGTCTACGATGCGCTGGCTTATAGCGGCGGCAATGGCGTCACCTACCTCGGCTTCGTCAAAGGCGAGACGGCGGCGAGCCTCGGCGGGGTGAACGTCACCGGGGGCACCTCCCAGGGGGCCGTGAACGTCGGCGCCTACGCGATGACCGGCTCCGGTCAGACCTCGGGGGATTACGACATCACCTATATCGATGGTCGGCTGCTGGTGACCAAGGCCCCGTTGACGATCAGGTCGACGGGCCTCACCAAGACCTACGACGCCTTGGCCTACCTCGGGGGCGCCGGCGCGACTTACGAAGGCTTTGTCGGCGGCCAGACCCCGGTGAGCCTCGGTGGCGCCTTGGTCTTTGCGGGAACCTCGCAGGGGGCGGTGGCGCCCGGTAGCTACACGATGACTTCCTCGGGGCTGACTTCCGGGAATTACGCCCTCACTTACGCCGCGGGTACGCTCCTGATCAACCGGGCCGCGTTGACGGTCACCTCCACCAACGTGACCAAGGTCTACGACGATGTTCCATACGCCGGCGGCGGGGGCGTCGTTTACGCCGGTTTCGTGGGCGGGCAGACGGCCGCCGCGCTGGGCGGCGAGGTCGTCTACGGGGGCACCTCCCAGGGCGCCGTATTGCCGGGAACCTACGTGCTGATGCCCAGCGGCCATACCTCGGCCAACTACGCCATCACCTACCTCGCGGGCACCTTGACCATCACGGTCGGTGGCTTGGCCATCGCCTCGGCCGAGCCGTTGGTGCCCCAGTTCAATCCCGACCCCTTCGCGCTCTTGGCCTCGCCGTTCGAGGCCGGGTCCCCGGGCCGGCGCCGTGCGGTGGCCGCCGCGGTGCCGCCCCCGGCGGCGATCCGCAACGCGGTGCTGCCGCGTCCGCGCAAGGTCGAGCTCGGCGTCCTGTCCGGCGACGCCGGCGCGCCGATCGAGCTGAAGGTGCTCCCGCGCTCCCTCCGTCCGCCCGTCGACGTCTTCATCATCAAGGGCGGCCTCAACACCGGTCCGCGCTTCATCCTTGCCGAATGAAATCTCCACTTTCCATGCGATCCCAACCTCGTCGTCCGCGCACCCTTCACCTCTGGCTGATGGCCGCCGCCACCGCGCTGGGCGCGCAGGCCGGACCGCCGGATGCCGGCCAAGTGCAGCGTACCAGCGGCATCGTGCCGGTGCCGCCGCCGCTGGTCGCCCGACCGGGTCTGCTCCCCTTGCCGAAAGAGGCGCGGGACGTGGTGCCGGGCGGGCCGTCGGTCCTGGTCCGGGCGATCAGCGTCTCGGGCAACACGGTCTTCACGACGGCGCAACTGCAGGAAGTCGTCGCGGATCAGTTGGGCCGGAAACTCGACCTCGCGGGGATGCGGGCTTTGGCCCGGCGAATCAGCGAGCACTACCGCATCAACGGGTACCCATTCGCGAAGGCCGTCGTCCGCGTCCAGGAATTCCAGGACGATACGCTCAAGCTCACCGTGCTCGAAGGGCGCTACGGCGCCATCCAGGTCATCGGCGAGCCCGCGCTCGCGGAGGGCGCGGCGCCTTTCCTCACGGACCTGCGGCCGGGCGACCTGCTGGCGGCGGCTCCCTTGGAGCGCACGGTCCTCGTGCTGGACGGCATCCCCGGTCTGGCGGTCATCCCGAGCGTCAGCGCCGGCGCGGAATTGGGGACCTCGGACCTGGCGATCGCGCTCCGGATGAACACCCTGCAGGGCGGGGACTTCGGCGTCGACAACGCCGGCAGCCGGTACACCGGGTATTACCGCGCGCACGTGTCGTATTACCGGAACAGCCTGGCGCGGTTCGGCGACCGCGCGTCGCTCCTGCTCATGGTCACCGACCATGGCATGCTCCTCGGTTCGCTCGATTACGACCAGCCGTTGGGCGGCCACGGTCTCCGCTGGCAGGTCGGCTTCTCCCGGGTCAGCTACACGCTCGGCGAGGAATACGCCGCCTTGGACGCTTCGGGCCTCGCCCGGGTCTGGAGCACCTCGCTCAGCTACCCGGTGCTCCGGTCCCAGTCCACGAACGTCACCCTCTCGGTCGGCCTCCTGCATAAGGACCTGCAGGACGACTTCGCGGCCGTCTCGATCGAGCAGGCCAAGACGACCTTCAGCGCACCGATCGCGCTGCGCTTCGACCGGCGCGACAACTTCCTCGGCGGCGCCGTGAGCTACGGCGGCCTGTCCTGGACCTTGGGACATCTCTCCCTGGACGATGCGATGACGGCGGCCGACGCGGTGACGGCCCGGAAGGCCGGCAACTACGGCAAGGTCAACTTCGACCTGGCGCGCATCCAGTCGTTCACGCCGGACCTCTCCCTCTACGGGCGGTTCGCGACGCAGTGGGCCACCGGCAACCTGGATTCCTCGGAGCGGCTCGCCATCGGCGGTTTCGAAGGCGTGCGCGCCTACCCGGTGGGGGAGGGCTCCGGCGACGCCGGCTGGCTCGCGCAGATCGAACTGCGCCATACGATCGGGGACTTCGCCCCGTATCTCCTGTATGACGCCAGCCATGCGCGCATCAACCATCGGCCCTGGGATGCGGCGTCGGACCAATCCCGGAGCTTGTCCGGCGTCGGCCTGGGGGTGCGGTACGCGCATGACCTCTGGTCGGGCAACCTGAACATCTCCTGGCGCCTCGACGGGGGTGAGCCGACCCAGGACTTGCCTCCGGTGAACTACCGCATCGCCTTCTCCCTCAGCCGGAATTTCTGAATGGCCTCCCGGAGCAAGTTGCGGTTGCGCCTGGAAACGCGCAGCGACGCTTTCGCCTTGGTGGTCGAGGTGGATGGCCGGCGGGTCGCGGCCGAGACGTGCGTGACCTGTCCGCTGGGCCTGGTCTCCGCCCTGGCCGGTCCGGAGCGCCGGCGCGACTTCACGTGCGAGGGTGGCGGCGCCCCGTGCGCGAACCGCCGCCAGCCTCATGCCTTCAACGTGGAGCCGCGTGGTCAGGACTTGATCTGGTCGCGGACCAACTATCCGGGCACGGGCCGTTCGGTGACGTTCGACCGCCATCAGGCCTGCGTGGCGGTGTGCGCGGCCTTGCTCGAGCTCAAGGCCGCGGTCGACGCGGACCCCGCGGGCATGGCCCGTTGCGCCAAGATGATGCCGGGCGAGTTCACCTACGAGGACCTGCTCCGCTGCATCGAACGAAGCCGACGGATGGCGGCGGAGTCGGCGCCCTAGGTCCGGTCCGGCTTCAGGGTTTCGTGCCGCCTCGGACGATGGTGCCGGTCAGCGTCACGCTCGTCGCCAAGGTATTGGAAATCGTGCCGTATTTGCGGATGTTCGTGTGCAGCAGCTCCAGGCGATGGTCCGGTTCGTCGGTGTCGACGGTGAGGACGTAGTCGATCGCGACCAGCTTGGGCGGGCTATCCTGACGCACGGCGTGGAGGCGCACGGCGAGCGCGCGCAGGCGGAAATCCAGGACCGGGAGCACGCGTTCGGCCCCCTTGAGGATGCAGGCCGCGAGCGCGGCCAGCAGCAGCTCGGCCGGGTTCAGGGCGTCGCGCCGGCCGGCGAGGTCGGTGTCGGCGACCAGGCTGGCCTCCTTCGCGCTCACCAGGCTGCCGTGGGCATCGAGGCGATGGGCGTCGACGTGATACTCGAGCATGGTGGTTCAGCGGGCGAGCCAGCCGCCGTCGACGGCGAGGCTCTGACCCGTGATGAAGGAGGCGTCCTCCGAGGCGAGGAACAGGATCGCGGCGGCGACTTCCTCGGGGCGCCCGAGCCGACCCAGCGGGTGCATGCCCTCGATCACCCGCCGCGCCGAGGTATCCCCCACGCCGACCGCCCGGTCGATCATCGCGGTCTGGATGGCCCCCGGCGCGACGGCGTTGACGCGGATGCCGTGGCGGGCGACCTCCAGGGCCGCGGCCTTGGTGAGCCCCTCGACGGCGTGCTTGCTCGCGACGTAGGCCGCGCAGGTCTCGAGGCCGACATGCCCGGCGACGGAGCTGACGTTGACGATCGCTCCGCCGCCCGAGCGACGCAGCGCGGGGATCTCATGCTTGAGGCACCACATCACCCCCTCCGTGTTCACGCCGAGCGTGCGGCGGACGTTGGCTTCGGTCTGGTCCTCCAGCCGCAAGGTCTGGTCGCCTTCGGTGCCGGCGTTGTTCACGGCGACGTCGAGCTGGCCGAAGGTCTCCATCGCCAGGTGCACCGCGGCGACGGTGTCCGCCTCGCGGGCGTGGTCGGCCGCGAGGTAGCGGGCGTCGGCGCCCGCGGCCTTGAGTTCCGCGAGCAAGGCGGGGCCGCTCGCGGGCTTCAGGTCGGTGGCCACGATGCGGTAGCCGGCCCTCGCGAAGGCGACGGCGGTGGCGCGGCCGATCCCCGCGGCGGCACCGGTGATGAGGACGACGGGCGCGGGTGGCATGGTCGTTATTTTCTTCAATAACGACGCCGTGTCAAAGGCCCTCGGAAAGCCCTTAACCTGACCCACCTTTAGCCGTCGCGGCCCTTTGGTCGGCTTACTTCTTGGCCTTGGCTGGTGCGGCCGCCTTGAGCGGGTGTTCCTTGAGGATTTCCTCGGTGGTGTAGAAGTTGGCGCGGTCCTGGGTGGCGGCGCGGACCTTGGCGACCTGCGCCGGCGAGATGAACTTGCCGTTGTTGCCGAACGAGAGGCGGACGTAGCTGAGGACCCCGGCGGCCTCGGCATCGGTGAGCATGCCCGCGAAGCCCATCATGGGCGGCACGCCCTTGCTCGGGTCGAAGGCCTGCTGGTTCACCGTGAGCGGGCCCCACAGGCCCTTCAGCACGATCTTGATGGCGCGTTCGTCGTCGTCCAGCCAGTTGCTCTTCGCGAGGGGAGGGTAGACGTTGGCGATGCCCTTGCCGTCGGCCTGGTGGCAGGTCGCGCAATGGGCGTCGCGGAAGTAGACTTCGCGGCCGAGCTGGTAGACCTTCTCCTCCGCGGCGGTGAGCTTGCGTCCGGGCTTCGGGGTGGTGTCCGCGAGCGGCTGGCCGATCTTGGATTTGCCCGCGAGGTACTCGGCCGCGGTGGGATTATCCGTCAGGTCCAGTTGGCCCGCGGCCTGGAGCGCGGCGACGTCATCCTTGAGCGTGTGGCTCAGCGCGTAATGGAGCACCGGGCCGACCCAGCGGTCGACCGGTCGGCGGAAGGCCGCGAGGGCGATCCGGGCGCCGGCGGCGTCGTCCAACCAGGTCGCCGCGACGACCGCGGTGAGGCGCACGCGCGGGTGTTCGTCCTGCGCGGCCTGGGTCAGGAGCGCGACGTGGTCGGGAATCTGGCGGAAGGCGTGGCGGAGCACGTCGGCGGCCGCGGCGCGGGCCTCGAAACGCTTGGCCTGCAGGAGGCGGCGGAGAAGGTCGGCATCCGGACGGTTCTGCGCCCAGGTCGCCCAGAGGGCTTCGCACAGGTGGTGCTCGTAGGCCGGGTCCTGCGGGTCGAGCTGCGCGACCCACGCCTTGACCGCGGGCAGCACCTCGGCGGCCGGCCGGCCGCGCAGCTCGCGACGGGTGCGGTAGCGGGTGCGGTATTCGGGCTCCTGGAGGTTCGCGAGCAGCTCGGCGACGGTGGCGCCGGCGACCTTGGCGGGCTTGACCAGCGGCCGCCCGGGGTAGGTGACGCGGTAGATGCGGCCGTGCTCATGGTCGCGGTTCGGGTCGCGCGCGTTATGCTGCATGTGGCCGATCAGCGGGTTGTGCCAATCGAGGAAGTAGAGCGACCCATCCGGCGCGAACTCGAGGTCCACCGGGCGGAAGTTGCCGTCGGTGGAACTGAGCAGGTC
>Ga0315903_10008686_pt1 | contig 12449 bp, 13 predicted proteins | sample LakEriMetagenome_7_FD_203524 | JGI IMG/M metagenome (GOLD analysis project Ga0315903, IMG submission 203524) | Freshwater fungal communities from buoy surface, Lake Erie, Ohio, United States - Buoy 2 MA119 | ecosystem: Environmental > Aquatic > Freshwater > Lake | place: USA: Lake Erie, Ohio...
TGTTGCAGCATTTGGTATAAACGCTCCGCGTATACCTGTCGGTCCTGTCGGTCCTGTAGGTCCAGTGACTCCTGGTCCTGTTGGTCCTGTAGGTCCAGTTACTGTTGAGGCAGCGCCGACTGGTCCAACTGGTCCGGTTGGTCCAGTTGGTCCTGTTGGCCCCTGTGATCCTGTTGGTCCAGTTACTGTTGAGGCTGCACCTGTTGGACCAGTTGGGCCTGTTGGTCCCGTTGAACCTGTTGGTCCAGTTACCTGCGAGGCAGCACCAGTTGGTCCTGTTGGTCCAGTAGTTCCAAGTGGTCCTTGAGATCCTGTTGGACCAGTTGGACCTGTTGGTCCAGTAACTGTTGATGCAGCGCCTGTTGGACCAGTTACACCTTGCGCACCTGTTGGGCCAACTGGAGCAGCACCAACCTCTACCCAAAATGAATCGTAGTAAATATAAACTTTTCCAGTGTCAGAATTAAACCACGCATCTCCTGCAAGAGGAGTTGCTGGAGGAGTTGCTGCGACTGGAGTAAATGCACCAGTTGCACCAGTTGGTCCAGTTGGTCCTGTTGGTCCCGTTGAACCTGTTGGTCCTGTTGGGCCTTGTGGTCCGACGATCTGTCCAACGTCTGTCCAGGTACTTCCGCCCCAAACATAAAGATTTCCGTCAGAGTCAACAATGTAAGCATCATTTAACTCTTGACCTGTGATTGCATTAAGTGCTGTTGTATTAGCAACACTTCCCTTAAAGTCAATGCTTGTTCCTTGTGGACCAGTTGCACCTGTTGGGCCAGTTGGTCCAAGAATGTTTCCAACGTTCTCCCAGGCTGTACCGTTCCAAACATAAAGATTTCCAGCTATTAAGTATCCATCACCAAGATTACCTGTTGGGTGCGCTGCCTGCAATGCACCTAATGTTGCATATGAACCAAGAATTTGAACTGCTGTTCCTTGCGCACCAGTAGCACCTGTTGCACCTGTTGCACCTGTTGCACCTGTTGCACCTGTTGGACCTTGAATACCTGTTGGACCAGTTACACCTTGCGCACCGGTTGCGCCTGTTGCACCGACTGCGCCAGTTGGACCAGTTACACCTTGAATTCCTTGAGACCCTGTTGGACCGGTAGCACCTGTGTCACCAGTAGCACCTGTTGCACCAGTTGCACCGACTGCGCCTGTTGCTCCAGTAACTCCTTGAATACCTTGCGCACCAGTTGCACCTGTTGCTCCAGTTGCACCTGTTGCACCAGTAGCGCCTGTTGCGCCAGTGTCACCAGTTGGACCAGTAACTGTTGAAGGATTACCTTGAATACCTTGAGGACCTGTTGGGCCTGTTGCACCAGTTGGTCCCGTAATTGTTGAGGCTGCACCTTGCGCACCTGTTGGACCTGTTGGTCCTTGCGCACCTGTAGGTCCTGTTGCACCTTCGTTACCCTGAATACCTTGTGGACCAGTAACTGCTGGACCTGTAGCACCTGTTGCGCCTGTTGGACCAGTTACACCTTGTGGACCAGTCGCACCTGCACCAGTCGGTCCTGTTACACCTTGGTTACCTTGAATTCCTTGAGGACCTGTTGGACCAGTTGCTCCAGTTGGTCCAGTAACTGCTGGACCTGTAGCGCCTGTTGCGCCATCTGGACCTGTAGGTCCTTGTGAACCTGTTGGACCTGTTACACCTTGGTTACCTTGAATACCTTGAGGACCTGTTGGACCAGTTGCTCCAGCAGCACCTGTTGGACCAGTTGCACCAGTTGCGCCTGTTGCACCTGCGCCTGTAGCACCAGTTGCGCCTGTTGGACCAGTTGGGCCTTCATTACCTTGAATACCAGTTGCACCAGTTGGGCCTGTTGCACCGACTGCGCCTGCAGCGCCAGTTGGACCAGTAACTGTTGAAGGCGCACCTGTTGGACCAGTTGCGCCTGTTGGACCAGTGTCACCTTGAATACCTTGAATACCTTGTGCACCAGTTGCACCAGTTGCGCCAACGTTACCTTGAATACCTTGTGCACCTGACGGTCCTTGTGCACCCGTTGCACCAGTTGCACCAGTCGGTCCTGTTACACCTTGGTTACCTTGAATACCTGTTGCACCTGTTGCACCTGTTGCACCAGTTGCACCGACTGCGCCTGTTGGACCAGTTACACCTTGTGGACCAGTTGCACCTGTTGGGCCTTCAAGATTGCCAACATTTTCCCAAGCGCTAGTAGCAGCACTCCATACATACAAAGTGCCATTGTCAATAAAGTATCCATCACCTGGTTGACCAGTTGGGTGTGCTGCTTGAAGAGCAGCAAGGTTTGCATACGAACCAAAGATTGTTACACTTTTACCAGCAGCGCCAGTTGCACCAGTTGGACCAGTTACTCCTGCTGCGCCAGTTGGACCAGTTGCACCTGTTGCACCAGCACCAGTAGCACCTGTTGCACCTGTAGGTCCTGTTGCACCTTCGTTACCCTGAATACCTTGTGGACCTGTTGCGCCTGTTGCACCTTGAATACCTTGTGCACCTTGTGGACCGACAGATCCTTGTGGACCAGTTACACCTTGAATACCTTGCGCACCTGTTGGACCAGTTGCGCCTGTTGCTCCTGTTGGTCCGGTGACAGTACTTGCTGCACCAGTTGCGCCTGTTGCACCTGTTGGACCAGTTGCTCCAGTTGGACCAGTTACACTTGGACCAGTTGCACCAGTTGCACCTGTTGGTCCAAGAAACGGACCGACGTTAATCCATGAAGCAGTGTTTGCACTCCATACATAAAGATTAGTTGCGACTATGTAACCATCGCCTGCAGTACCTGTTGGGTATGCTGCTTGTAGTGCGCCTAATGTTGCAAATGAGCCAAGAACACGAACACCAGAGCCAGAAGGACCTGTTGGGCCAACAGGGCCAATTGGTCCACGTGGCATTGGAGGAAGTGTAGTTGAATCTGCTACAGGAGATGCACTGCTTAACTCAATGCTGAGATCTAATGTAGAACCATCACCGTAAGGAATAAAAACAAAAAATCTTTGAGGCTTTACGCCATATAGTCTAACGTTAACTTCATATGCCCAACCATCAGGCGTTAAATTTGGATTGTCAGTTGTTGGAAGAGTTACTGAGAAACTACCGCTGCTGTTTAATGTAGCAACAACAGCTCCAGGAATAAGAACTGCGTTTTGAAGGTCAACTACTGTTGCCGTTGGTGTAAAGGTTACTCGACCGCGAGCAGGAACGCCTCGACCAGTAAGGTATGTACCCGTTACAACACGAGTTACGACATCGTTAGACCAGCTCACTACAACTCCGTTCCGCGCAAGGGGAGTCAGGTATATTTACCATACTAATAATAACAAACACTCTAACTAATTAGGTGGACTTGGAACTCCAAAACCGATGGTTGGACCAGATGTGGTTAGTTTACCATGGTCAGGATCTTCATCTGGCTCACTGTAGGCACCCATGGCTGAGTATGCGGCAGCATCAATCCAATACTCTTCTGCGTCTGTTGTGCTTGTTGCTCGAACTAAGTTTGCGGCAGCCATCATTGCTGCAACTGTTGTAGATGGGAGAACGTCATCAAGATCTAATAGCCCTGCCCAAACAATTCCAATGCGGGTAATCTCGTCGGACTGCTCGTAGTCTTGCTTTGTTACCTTGTCTTCTGCTTGACGTAAGACACGCTTACGTGCGTCTTTTATCGGGCGACGGTTTCTTATCAAGGTACCGCCTTCCCATTTTATATGATTCTTCTCGTCACGGGTATAACACTTAGATCTTGCCGCGCATCATGGCCATTTCCAATAACCATTGTAAGAATACCTGGATTAGATTCTAAACCATGTCGATCACGGTACCATGCAGAACCAGGGTCAAGAGTTGGACACTGTGCCCAAAAGCGTTCACCAATATCCATACTTCTATATGAGTGGTAATGACCAGATAACCAAACATCAGCCATTCCCAGAGGAGTTTTACCTGCGGATTGTTCCTGTAAATACAACGATACGTTCTTTCCACTTTGATGCCCGTGGAATAAGCCTAGCATCGTCCCGTTCACGTCTATAGCCAGGGTTTGATGGTCTTTAGCAGGGTATCTAAACTCTACATGAGAAAGCGCGCTGTTCTCGGCGCATGCGTCTTGAACTGAGCTTGCAATCTCTGTGTTCCATCCTTCTGATGGATCTAGTGCTACTTGACGTGATACCTCATCATGATTGCCATTTACTACTGCAACTATTACGCGATCTGCTAAAGGTGCAAATGCCTTTACTTGTGCCATAAGAAGTCTACGCCCTACTCGCGTCTGCTCTGTAAGACCAAGATCAGATGCGGAGTGGCTTTGTAGACGCCCTCCTTGAGAAACGTTTCCTTCAACGTGATCTCCAAGAAGTGAGATAACTACTGTGTTAATGTTTCTTCCAACTCGTCTCAAGTCTGAAAGACGTTGTACCGCGCCGTCAGTTGCAGAGATTATCCTGTCTATTGTTTGAGGAGTGCCTTCTCCACCCTGCTTTTTTCCAATTTGCTGGTCGCTAGGGGCAAACACAAATGCAAGTTCAGGTCCTGTTGTTTTAGGGTAAGAAACCTTAGAAGGTTTCCATTTGCTAAGCTCTTTAACCATCTGCTCAACATCAGCCTTATCTTGCTGTTGAACGGCAACTGGAACTACAGTTATGCGGTGGGACTCTAAAAATTCTCCATCGTATCTTTGCCACTTTGAGCGTCGTAGCCCTGTAACAACCCACTGAAGAGGGTCAAGATCAAATGATTGTAGTATGTCCTTTGCGTCAGGCACCTGTCCCGAAGGATAGGGTATGGATTGAATAAAACCTCCATCGTCACCGATGTCAAGGCGCGCTTTATACGCTTCAGGTGTTGCAGAAAAACGGGCATCTGAACCAGATCTTCCTGCTATATGAAGTTGTTTATCTAAGCTGTCGCCAAGACTCATTTACATCGCAACCTTGGGATTGGATCCAAAGCAGCGACATCCTCCACGGCGGTGTTTTGTAACTGCCGCATCTCCAATATCGAATCCTTCATCACGTAGGGCAGCAGCGATTGCCGTGTTGGGCAAACGCCCTTGAGCTCCATATGGTACCTCTAGAACCTCGGCAAGTTTTGCCTTGTCTTCCTTTGAAAGCTGATTTCCAGTAAGCAGGCTACCGACTCTGCATGGCAGACCTACTGTTGAACCTACGGCTACAGATAGCCTTTCAGATAATGACATTTTCACCATCTCACTTGGTAATTAGGCGCCTTAGCGCAATGCAAACTATACACCTATAGTAAACACTTAACTATATTATAAACAATAAATTAAAAAAAGTAACGCTCATGTGTACACTATTAGAGACTATTTTTTACTAGTGAAAAGTATATTAAACTGTGAAACTAAGTAGACTTACTTGATTTTGTATAATTACTACCAGTTCTTGTAAACTGCTTCTAATCTACTATGTTATTCGTCTTTATCAAAAGTTTTTAGAGCAAAGGCTGCTTTTGATTTTCTTGATCTTGCTGGTGCAGCTGGCGCTTGCCCGATTAAAGTTAATAAAATATCCTTCATCAACCGTACTTCTGTTGCCGTCTCTCTTGCTATTCTATGGGTTTCGCCTACCTCATCTGCCAGTGAATCTCCACCGTTCTTCCAAAGCTGGTGTTCTACACGGGACATTCGATCTGATATTGTGCGACCTTCCTCGTCTACAGCAAGAGCTTGATCTATCCGAGTAGCAATTCGGTATATTGAAACCACTCCGCCGCCTATAACTGCCAATGCGCCAATAACACCCGCTATAGTAAGAAGTATTTCTGATGGCATGAGCTAGTGTCCTAAGAGGTAGAAGGTAAGAATAATTTTAATCATAAAATTGGTTTGTTTGTTTGTTTACATGAGTGGTAGATACCCGTTATAGTGGACTTGTCCCAAATTCCGCAAATTGTACAAGAGTGCTTCTACATTGAACAATGCCTTAGAAGTCGTTATGTACTAGGGTCTTTGTCAACATAGAGAGGAACTAGATGCAACAGACACAACGACGTATGAGCGTAAGAAGCGTAGCGACAACTTATGGAATTCCTGCTCGAACTGTTTCTCGTGCAGTTAATGCTGGTGAACTTCCAGCCGTAATAACTAAGACAGAGACCGGAAGAGAACGTTTTTATATCTCACTAGAAGATGCTGAACGCTGGTTTACTACCCTTCTCATTGCAGGGAAGGTAAAAGACTAACATGACAAATTGGGACTCAGCGCTGGGTCGTCTTCAGCCAGCAGCAGTGTGGTACGCATCTCAGGGATGGAAGATTCTTCCTTGCTATGGAATTGTCGGTGGGCGGTGTACTTGTAATAGTCCACATGCAGAGCCTAAGGATGTAGGCAAGCACCCATCTATCCCCGAGTGGAATACTCGCGCAACATCAGATCTTGAAACAATTAACAATTGGTACACGCAGGCACCTGATAACAACATCGGAGTTCACTGCCAAGCTTCTGGTTTCTTTGTAATTGACATTGATCCACGTTCTGATGGCCCTGCATCATTTGAAAAGTTTGAGGCACTACTTGATGGAGCTCTTCCACCAACAGTTGAGGCTCTTACTGGAAATTACTCATATAAAAATGGACAGGCACGTGGTCGTCACTTATTTTATAAATGTGATGATAACGAAGGACTTGTCGGTAACTTAAAGAAAAATGGTCTTAACGGAATTGACATCAAGCATAACGGCTATGTCTTAATCTCTCCATCGCGTCACTTTTCTGGAAACTGCTATGAGTGGGTCCCAGGAAAAGCTCCTTGGGAAATCGAGATGGCGCAGGCACCAGAAGAGCTTTTATCAGTTTTGCGTAAGAGACAACGCCGTGGCGGAACTGCTTTAGGCGAAGCCGAGTGGGGCTGGCTTGATGGATTAAGTTTTGGCGAAGAGAGAGTTGACATTGAGAAGCTTCTTGAAGAAGGTATCGATGAAGGCTCGCGAGCTGTAGACATATTTCGTATGGCTTGTGCTCTTGCAAACAAGTTCCCAGTTCAAACTGAGGCTGGTCGTCTTGCAGTAGAAACTATGATGATTAGATTTAACGCAGAAAAGGTGCGTCCTCCACTTGAGCTTGAAGGCCAAGGTGGATTGCTAATGCACGTTCGTCGTGCTATTACATTTGTTATTGAAAATCCAAAAACAGATCGTATGTGGCCAGGTCTTACAGAGTGGGCACAAAAATCTCAACAAGAGTCACAAGCCAAGATTACAGCAAAGGCTAATGGAACACCGCAGCCGGCAGTATCAGAAGTACGTTCTTATGGTTTTAATGAGAACAGTCATCTGCCAGGTACTGTTGGTGGAACTATTAGCGCAGGTATTCAAGACGGAGATTCAGTTCGTGATGCATCTAATCTTTCTAACATTGACGTTCCAGGTGACGCAGACGCTATTGGTGAAAATGAAGGCGGAGAACCTGGAAAAAGAACTTTAACTGATACAGGAAATGGTCGTCGTCTTGTAGATGCGTTTGGTCCTGCAGTTCGCTATACCCCTGGACTTGGTTGGTTTCACTGGGACGGAAGTTACTGGAAGCCTGACATTGAGAATCTTGAAATGCGTGAGCTTACAAAAAAGCTTGCACCAATTATTGCCAGTGAGGTCGTAAATTACGATGACCCTGATAAGCAAGGTGAAGTAATTAAGTGGGCTCAACAAGCAAAATCAAATTCTAGACTTGCCGGTGCGATTGAATCTGCAACATCCGACCCACGCATTCTTGTTGGCGTGGAGAACTGGGACAGCGATGAACACCTTCTTGGTGTTGCTAACGGAGTTATAGATCTTCGCACCGGCGAGCTACTTAAAGGACGACCTGATCTTTACATTACACGTCGTGCTCCGGTAGCTTACACTCAAGGTATGCGCAATATCCGTTGGGAACAGTTTATTGACTTTGCTACTGGCGGAGATAAGGAATTACAAGAATGGTTACAGCGTGCAGCTGGTTTCTCGTTAACTGGCTTACGCACCCACGATGTTATGTTTTTAGTCTATGGTCCTCCAGGGTCTGGTAAAAACACATTTGTTGAAGCTCTTGTAAAGTGTTTAGGAACACAACAATACGCTTGGCCACTTGATTCATCTATCCTTGCTCAAGGAGATGGCCACTCTAACGGATCAGATCTTTATCACTGGGCTGAGTTACGTGGTCGTCGTTTAGTGTGGGTTGATGAGTTGCCAGATGGCGAGCGCATGAAGGAAAACTCAGTTAAGAAACTGACAGGATCTTCTGAAATCTCTGCTCGTTCACCTGGTGAAAAACCGTTCACGTTTCAATCACGTGCAAAATTATGGGTTACGACTAATCACCGTCCTATTATTAACGATGATGCAATGTGGCGTCGTATTCGACCAATTCCTTGGTCAAAGGTTCCGGAGTCACCAGACCCAGAGTTGAAGGCTTACATATTTGACCCTGAAGGTGCTCTTCCTGCTGTTCTATCTTGGGCAGTTGAAGGTGCAATTAAGCTTCTTGGCTCGAGTGCGCGTGACTCTCTTGGTTGGTGTACTGCTGTGTCTGAGGCTGCAGACATTTATCGTAAGAACGAAGATCGTATTGGTATCTTCTTAAATGAAGAAACAAGAGAATCTGAAGGTGCTCGTTTACCTATTAAGGCTCTATACGCAGTTTATCGCTTATGGAGTGAAGAACGTGGTGAACGCGCCATGACGCAGATTGCATTCCAAAGAAAGATATCTGACCGTGGTCACGATATTACAGGTCTTGGCTCAAGGGCAGAAATTGTTGGAAGAGTACTTATTCCACGTGCTGTGCCTACAGGTGACGTTGACTGGGCAAGCGCAACAAGATTTGCAAGAGGTTAGGACAGTATATGGGAGATAGCGCAGAATCATGGCAAATGCCTTGGAGTCAGATGTCTCAAATTCGCACGGAGATTGAGTCAGAACTTCGTAGTAAGATATCAAGCGAGATATCCGCGTACTCTGCTATAGCTTTAGAACGTGGAATATCAAACTACTTTATTAGCGGACTAGATGTGGCAGCTAATATAGCACTGTTAGGACTGCCACAAAGAGAAAGAAAACAAGAGGAGACAGATAATGAATGAAGAAGAGATAGTCGACGCAGAGATTATAGAAGGAATAGAAGTTCCGCGCAACGAGGACGTGGTTGAAGCTATAGAACATGGAATGAAAAACATGTATTTAAGTGGGCCAATGGACGGAATTGAAAACTACAACCACGACCTGTTCAACAGAATTGCCCAGGAGTTTAGAGCTGTAGGCTTTATGGTATGCTCTCCTTCAGAATTTTTTGATGGAGATAAGACTAAGCAACGCAAAGAATACATGAGAGAAGCTATCAAGTATTTACTTGAAGCTGACACAATTGTACTTCTACCAGGGTGGGAAGAAAGCAAAGGCGCACGCCTTGAGGCTACAATTGCCACAGAGTTAGATCTTACCATAATGGAGTACGTAGAAAACGACGAGCAAGCAGCTAAACTACCACCAGTTGGCGGAACACTGTCTTCTATGGAAGAAATCAAGCAGGCGGAAGGTTTTCATAACCTAACTCTTGTAGATGAAGAAGGAAATGATCTACCTGCAAATCTAGGTTCTTTTACCCCTGTAGAGGAAAAATAAGAAACCTGCAATAAAAGACGCCAAAGTATACGATGCAGGTATATAGTACAAACAGGATTAACTGTGTACTTGGGAGAGAGACACGAATCCTAAGGGCCTGAGGAATCAGGCCCTTCTCCTATTTTGTCAGCCTTTAAGAAGTTTAATGTTTTACGAATAGTAGACCCATGCCACTTTCCACCTAATGCTGTTGGAACATTTTGAGCATTTAGTTGACGAGCTGTTTCATGATATGAAACACCTTTATCTCGCAGTTCTGTGATGATCTTTATCGCCTCGTCTGAGATTTTACTTTTAGGTCCAAGATCTACTCCCCAGTTCTGTCCAGTCTCGCGACGGTACTTGTGCACTGACTTTTGTCGCTCTGAGATTATAGATCTTTCCATCTCTGCAAGTGCAGACATGATTGTTACAACAAATCGTCCTTGATACGTCGATGTATCGAGGTTGAGATCTAGCATTACTAAACGCCAACCCTTCTGATTAGCTCTGTCGATAATGTTTAAGAAGTCCTTTGTGGAACGTGCTAGGCGGTCTACACGGGTAACAATTAGCGCCGAGGCTGTTCCATTGTCTAATCTTTCAAGAGCTCCACGCAGGGCTGGACGACCTTTAATTGACTTACCAGAGCGCCCTTCCTCACGGACAAGTTCCATCTCGGTGTAGCCAGCAAACGTGGCTGCTGCCCTAAGTTCTCTCTCCTGAGCGTCCAAAGACATGCCATCTGTAGCCTGCATCTGCGTAGAAACACGTGCATAAAGTAGCGCTATACCTGCTGTCATAAATTCTCCATATTCATCAAATTCCGCATGAATGTACAATTCTTTACCCGTAAAACTAGTGTACACCCTTTTGGTTAAACGTGTATGATTATAGCAGGGTTTTAGCCACCTTAACGACGTAAAACACCCAGTACACTTGCTAGATACGGAATACAATTGTAGCATGTCCCATAAGGTAAAAGATAAAGTAAGTCTCACCTGTAAGCAGGGTTCTACCTTTACACGTCACATTACTTACAAGAGCAATGGTGTAATAGTTAACCTTACAGGTTACACCGCAAGGATGCAGGTTCGTCCTTCATACGCCTATGAGTCATCAGTTGTGATAGTAGATCTAACTACTGGTAGCGGAATAACAATAGACGGAGAGCATGGCGCAATTGACCTAGCTATCACCGCAAGTGCAACCGCAGCTATCACCGCAGGCAACTACGTGTATGACCTTGAGGTTGTAGCTCCAGGCGGAACAGTTACAAGATTATTAGAAGGACCTTTCATCGTTACACCGGAGGTGACACTATAATGGCTGACATTGAAATAGAGATCTCGAATCAAGGACCGCAAGGTGCACAAGGACCGACTGGCCCAACGGGTCCTCTAGGCCCAACTGGACCTTCAGGAGGGGCAACCGGACCGACTGGTCCACAGGGACCGACAGGTCCTGGGCTATCAGTCGTATCTGTTCCTGCCACCGCGACGTCTTCTGGAACTGTAGGACAAATCGCATGGAGTAACACGTACCTTTACGTATGCGTTGCCACAAACACCTGGATTCGTGTCTCTAGAGCGGCCTGGAACTAAAACTTCCGTGTAAGGCTTCTTAGTGGAGATCTAAGAAGTTGAAAGCTAAACAAACTAAGGCTTTTTAGAGAAGCGCTCTAATTGTACTTTTTGGCACTAAGAGGCGATATAATAATTTATTGCCCTAAAGGCGTAGGTCGCAGCCAGTTGGAAAGTCTAACGTAAGAGCATAAGTCTATAAAACCCTACAAATGAAGAAGGCATATCGTCCTGAACATGACGTACAACTGTTATCCCAAACGGCCTTGGTGAAATGTCCAATCCTCACCGCAGGTTAGAGTGCTAGACGCTGGTTAGGTAGCCAATGTTGGGGTAGGTGAAGACACGTGGGGCGCTTTGAAGTCATAAAAGCGTTGACCTAATAACAGGGGAGATAACTTTAAGGTTATCATTATGAAGTCCCCGCCAGCGTCTAGCTCGGCCTATCCTTTTTAATGCAGTCAACGCAGTAGCTATAAGCCTTCCACGTATTTGGTTCCATCTTTGTTACATAAGCAGGTTTATCACAAAAAGAACAAGTCATGTTAAGCGCAGTGTTGTCCTGGGCAACCTTGAACAGGGCAGCGAGGATTTCCATTGTTGCCTTGGCTTTCTGTTCTAAGCTCTCCGCAGAATGGGCAGTTGTCCACACGATCTTCTGGCAGTTTATTTATCATTTCTTTACCTTACGCTCCCATCGCGTTCCTTCTTGAATAAGACCATCTTTGTCACTATCTTTGGCATTTGGCTTATATCCTTGAGAGATCTTTTTAAGCAAACGATCTTCTCGATACGCGACAACACCAATGACAAGACACATTGCAAAATACCAAAGAACTACTTCTTTCATTGCATTCCCTCCACAAAATCAGATAGCTCAGCGATAAGCGCTGGCAAAGGTTTTGCCCCCGTAATCGTGTGTACTACCTTACCATTACTAAACAACATTAAGGTAGGAATCGAGCGAATATGAAGCTCGGCGGCAAGCCCCGAGTTATCGTCGGTGTTAACCTTGACTACCTTTAATAAGCTTGAGTTTTCCGCCGCAAGTTGTTCTAATATAGGAAGCATCACCTTACAAGGATTACACCACTCTGCCCAGAAATCAACGAGAACAGGAGTAGGGGAAAGAAGAACGTCCTGGGCAAAGGTGCGTGAGCTGGATTCAGTAATCATTGGCGTATCCTATCAAAGCCTAAAAAGCATGATAAAGTTACAACCATGGAAAGACATGAACGCCCTTGGGGCTACTATGAGATTCTGG
>Ga0315903_10008690_pt1 | contig 12445 bp, 13 predicted proteins | sample LakEriMetagenome_7_FD_203524 | JGI IMG/M metagenome (GOLD analysis project Ga0315903, IMG submission 203524) | Freshwater fungal communities from buoy surface, Lake Erie, Ohio, United States - Buoy 2 MA119 | ecosystem: Environmental > Aquatic > Freshwater > Lake | place: USA: Lake Erie, Ohio...
CAACTTATTTTTGAGTTGTTGCATTTTTAAATCTTGAGCTTGTTTCAACGCTTTAATTTGACTCGCCGCTGTCGATACTTTACTTTGATAATTTTTTACACTCGTCTTTTTGGCGTTTACTTGCTCACGGGTTCGCCCAACTAAGTTAGGATCTAAGTAATCCTCTTTAATCTCAGTGAGTTGTAAAATAGTGTCTCCCCTTTTTACAAAATCTCCTTCCTTCACCCACCATTTAGCAATACGTCCTGGTATAGGCGAATTAATATTTTGAGGGCGTTGTTCTTGTTTTAAGGTTGTAACAGAACCACTTGATTTAATATTTTGTGTCCATGGTAAAAACAAAATAATAATAAGTAGAAATACTAATCCATAGAACCAATACTTTACCTTGCTTGTCTTATTAGCCAAGTAAATTTTTTGGAACGCTGATAATTCGTCTGATTTATAATATACGCTCATGTCTAAAATAGTATTATTTGCTAGATTTTGTTATGCCGCTCTCCATATATATGTTTTGTAAACATTGGTTGGCGAAGTCGGGATGATTTGTAGCAATTAAAATTGTGGTGTTTTTAAAATCGTGTAATAAAGAATGCTGAATTTTCTTTTGAATAGCATCTTCATATCCAATCCAAGGCTCATCGAGTAAAAGTAAGCTAGGATTACCCGCTAAGGCACGAAGCATCAAAATATTTTTTGTCATGGTACTACTCAAACGCCTTCCCATAGGATCAATGAGCGTTTCATAACCTAGCGGTAGCTTTTTGAGGAAATCTTCAATCCCCAACTTTAGCGCTAATTCCGTGACCTCTGTTGCACTGATATTGGTTCGACCCAGTGTAATATTTTCCCAAATGGTTCCATGAAAAATCTCTTGCGAGTTTGAAAATACGCCCACTTGTTTACGTATGGAATGTAGGGTATAATTACCGATTGGGATATGGTTTAATAAAATATTTCCATCGAAGCTTGTGTAATTTCCGCACAGCAATTTCATAACAGAAGATTTACCTGAACCTTCCGGTCCTGATAAACATGTGACGCTATTAATTGGCAAATGAAAATTAACATTAATCAAGGCTTGAGCATTATCGTTATAATAAAAACTCAAATTAGATACATTCACTTCTATGCCTTTACCCAAATTATCCAATTCCAAAGTCCCTTCTTTTTCAGTTTTACTCTCAGTAACCATACCTATTTTTTCTAACGATGTGATTACATCATAAATACTATCTATACTTCCAATTAGTTTTTCAATTGAATTAATAACCATCATAATGATAATTTCAGCAGCAATAAATTCACCCACATTTAATTTTTGTTCAATCAACAACACAGCACCTATTCCTAGCATTGCAGCTGTTATCAGCACTTTAAAAGCAACAAGCGTGCGGTATTGGAATAGCAGTATTTTAAAATGGCTTGTTCGTGCCTTCAGATAATTCACAACATTTTCATTCGTCTTTTTTAAATTAAAGTTGGAACCTTGGCTAAATTTAAACGCATCTACCACACGAGCCATTTCTTCCATCCATTCTACCACTTTATATTTATACTTACTTTCTAATGAACTTGTTTGTATACCTTGGGTGCTGCTCATGCGAAGTATAACCCACAATATAGTGACTAGTACCAAACCGAAAATAATAAATGTGTTATTGTATAGCGACAACAATATAATGCCAAATAAGATTTGAATACTGGCAGTTGGAATATCTAATAATATTTTAGAAATACTTTTCTGAACAGTTACGGTATCGAAAAATCGATTTACCTTCTCTGGTAAGTATGAATCATCTAATTGTTTTAAATCGACACGGGGAATAATTTCGGTAAACTCAAAAGCAGTTTTTGTAAAAAAGTTTTGTTGGATACGCTCAATTATTTTCATTTGATTCATCTGAAATAATCCAACAAGCATTACACCAATAACAACCAAAACAATTAATACAACTATTGAAGTGACCATATTTGCGCCCATCACAAAACCTATGATTGATTGAATACCAATAGGCACGCTGAGCTGCACGAGGCCACTTAGCATGGCATAAAAGTAAATGGCTTTAATATCTTTGTTTTCAACAGCTAATAATTGCCATAACCTATCTAAGGGTTTCATAAAGATTTGAATTTATGCAAATATGCTTTTAATTTAGCTCTAATAGTATTACTATTAACTATAGTATATAAAATATCAAATAAGATTGTAATACTATCATATCTAAAAGTAATTCATAATTTTGCCACTTAATAAGAAACATCATGGATGTGCAATTGACATTTCGGGTAAATGCGAATATATATATCAAAGATCCGGAAAGTAGTGAATTAGGTAAACAAATTATAAAACATGCGATTGACTTGATTTATGAGTTAGGATTTGAACATTTTACATTTAAGAAGTTAGCAACTGAAATGCACACTACAGAGGCAACTATATATAGATACTTCGAAAATAAACACCGCTTGTTACTATATATTTTAAACTGGTATTGGTCATACCTAGAATTTCTGGTGGTTTTTAAATTGCAAGATATTAAGGACCCTAAGAAAAAATTACAAGCTATCATTTATTTGTTAACCCATGAATTACCTGAAAAATTAGGTCATTCCGATTATAATAAAATTTATCTAAATCAAATTGTAATTGCAGATAGTAGTAAAGTTTACCTGGTTAAAGATGTACATGAATTCAATAAGGAGGAGGTATTTAAACCTTTCAAAGAATTATGCGACCAAATAGCTGAGATTATTTCAGTTTATAATCCTAGCTATAAATACGCTAATTCATTAAGTAGCACCTTACTCGAGACCTCACATGACCAACAATATTTTGCGACCTATTTACCCAAACTCACTAATGCGAATTCTAAGAACACAAGTGACTACGCTGCTGAGTATTTAGAAGACATGCTCTTCAGAATATTAGAGAGTAAGTAATGTCATCTAATTAAATTTAAAATTATAAGTAATACTCGGCACAACAGGGAATATAGAAACTTGCTTTACTTTCAACTTAACCCCACCAGCGCTTGAAACTCCACCTGCTGCATCTAAATAAATTATATATGGATTTTGTCGGCTATATATATTATAAATTGAGAAAGCCCAAGAGCTTTTCCATTTTTTAGTTGAGTTAGGTTTTGGTACAAAAATAGCCCCCACGTCCCAACGGTGATAAGCCGGTAAACTATAATTATTTAGTTTATCATAATTCTGAAATAATTCTGAACCGATGGTGTATAATTCGGTAGGTAACGAAATGCGATTACCAGAGCCAAAAACAAACACAGTAGACAATGTCCATTTCTTATTTAATTCAAAGGTCGATGTAAACGAAATATTATGTCGCTGATCATACTTTGCTAAATACCTTTCTGCACCATTTAACTTAGGGAAATTTCGATATGTCCATGACAATGTATAACCTAGCCAACCAGTCCATTTTCCCTTTGTTTTATTGACGAAAAACTCTGCACCATATGCATAGCCTCTTCCAAATACAAAATCATAATCCACATCACGCAATGAATTGGGTGTATAGCCTTCACGAAATTCCAAGAGGTTTTGCATGTCTTTATAATACACTTCGACAGATGTTTCAAGCTTATTATTCGCAAAATTTTTGAAATAGCCTAAGCTATATTGCCATGCTTTTTGCGGGCGAACTAAATACGAACTTGGACTCCATAAATCGGTCGGTAAGGTGGAACCATTATTAGTAACCAAGTGCAAATATTGATAGGTTTTTGCAACACTTGCCTTGAAAGAGGATGAAGCATCTATTGTGTATCGAATATTGAAACGAGGTTCTAAACCTCCATAAGATTTTGCGATTTCATTGGCGGCAACACTCGTACTGTCCAATATTTTATCATTGCTATCGTATGAATACCTTTTGTAGGGACCAACTTGTAAAAACTGAGAATATCGCAAGCCAGCATTAACTTGTAATCGAGGCGTAATATCAAATTCATCTAAGACATAAGCGCCTAATTCATGCGCATATTTTTTGAATGTTTGATTAGGCTCCAATTCTATTCCACCCGCTGATCCGCTCACTGTGCTAGGTGTAAATGTATGATATGTATAATTCACACCTCCTTTGAAATTATGATTGAACTTACTGTAAAAATCCAAATCCGATTTGAGTGTCCAATCTTTGATTCCTGAATATAATTTCAATGCAAAATCATTGCTCGAACCATTGAAAGTAAAATTGTAATCATTAAACATAGCCGTAGTATTCAGAAATAGCTTATTGCTAAATTCATGATTCCAGCGTGCCGTCGCAGTTCGATTACCCCAAGGAACTTTCACCGCAAATGTACTTTCTTGATTACGGAATGTAAACACATCTTTACCAAAATAACCACTCAAATAAAATCGATTCCTCTTATTAAGAATATAGTTCATTTTGGTATTTAAATCATAGAAATAATATCCAGAACCTCTAAAATTACTAGTTCCCGCAACAAATGGTTTTACAAGTGCATCAATATAGGTTCGTCGTGCGCTAATCATAAACGAAGCTTTGTTTTTTATAATGGGGGCTTGAATCGAAAATCGAGAAGCAATTAAACCAATGCCACCGTCAATTTGCATCTTTTTCATATTGCCCTCTTTCATGCTAATATCTACCACCGAAGAAAGACGTCCACCATAATTTGCAGGCATCCCTCCTTTAATGAGTGTTACATTCTTAACCGCATCACCATTGAATACGGAAAAGAATCCGAACAAATGACCTGTATTGTAAACGACCGCATCATCCAATAATATTAAATTTTGATCCGGACCTCCCCCTCTTACGTAAAACCCACTTTGCCCTTCACCAGCCGAACTTACACCAGGTAATAATTGAAGTGTTTTAAGTATATCAACTTCACCCATAATTACAGGTAGCTTTTTGATACTTTCAACTGAAAGCTGATGCACACCCATTTCTGTGCTTTTAACATTCTCATCTTTGCGCTTATCCTTAACAACAATTTCTTGGGTACTTAATTTCCTAGGAAAAAGCTCAATATCAAGCACCGTATTTGTATTCAATTTGATGACGATTTCTTGAGTCGTAAAACCAAGATAACTTACTTTTAATGTATAATTCCCTTGCGGAACTGTAATGGAATAAAATCCATAACTATTCGATACAATTCCTTTTTTTAATTCGATTATGTTTACAGAAGCTGCAGGCAAATCTTCACCGCTGCTAGCATCTTTTACATGCCCGCTGATAGTATATTTAGTTTGTGCCGTCGAAAAAAAAGGTGTGGATAAAAATAAAAAAAAGATTGTGCAATGCACAAAAAAAACCAAAAGCGTCTTCAAATTATATCATTTTACTTAATTGAGTCATTAGAGTTAGACTTCATGGTATCAAAGGCATAAACTTCCTCGTTAGGAGATTTCATATAATACTTCTCGCGAGCGTACTTCTCTAAAGTTGCTTTGTCGCTTTTCAACAACTCTTTTTCAGATTTTAAATGTGCAATTTCTTCCTGCAAATACTTAATTTTACGCTTCATCTCTTTTAATTCTGAGTGCTGCTTATATTGTGTGAACACGTCATATTGTGAGAAGAAAAAAATCCAGCAAAGAAAAACTACAGTTACAATAAAGTATTTGTTTTTAAGAATTTGTAGTAATTGCATTGCAATAAATATTTTCGAAAGAAGAGTTTAAGTCAACATGATTTAAGCTTTGGCTACTGGTGCGTTTTTCTTACGCAACGCCATTGTCATTTCCATTGAAATTGCACTTTTCTCCATTTTCAAAATTGTGTTTCTATCCACCTCTACCGAAATCGTCCCGTCTTCATTGGTTCGAATAATTTTACCATGAATGCCTGCAATGGTTACTATCATTTCCCCGGCATCTGTAGAATTCGAAAACTCTTTTTGTTCTTTTGCTTTTTTCATTTGCGGTCGAATCATGAAAAAATACATAACCGCTAACATACCTAGCATAAAAAGCATAGATACCATTGGGCTTTGCTTATCGTTTTGCCCCATCATTAAAATCAAATCTGTTGGATTCATATTATGTTTTTATTAAAAAGTTAAAATTATATTTTGATGCCAAAAGTATTACATAAAGTCTCAAGGCAAGGCGAATTCGCGGATTATTTTGCGACTTCTGTTTCTATATATAAATTATAAATAGCTGGATATGCATTCGTGTTAATAGAAATTGCCTTCTTATTGTAACCTACTTTTCCTTCACTATTAAAACTTACTTTAATAACACCTTCTTTATTCACGTCAATCGGTTCTTCTGGATAACTCGGTTTTGTGCAACCACACGAAGCAGTTGCATTATTGATCAATACCGCTTTTTTACCTGTATTTTTAAACACAAATTCTGCATTCACAATTTCGCCCTCCTGTATTTTACCCAAATTATGTAAAGTGTCTTGAAACATTAAATGTCCAAGTTGCTGCAACTCTTTTTTATCATGCTTATCAATCCCTATTGGATTGTCGACTAAAGATGTCGAAAGTTTTCCTGTAAGCGCATCATCATCGCGTTGAGACTCGTTGCAAGAAGTCGTTAAAACAACAGCCATTAGAATCCATGAATAAACGCATCGCATATATTATTTTTTAAATTCTTGTTTAAATATTTTATTCTCCTTCTCAAGGTCTTTTCTCACATTATCAAGTAAACCATTTACGAATTGGCCACTTTGCGGAGTACTATACTCTTTTGCAATATCGATGTATTCGTTAATCGTAACTTTTAATGGAATACTAGGGAAATAAAGCATCTCACTGATTGCAAGGTGTAAAAGTATCGTATCGATGATGGCAACCCTTTCAGCATCCCAATTAATAAGTTTAGGTTCAATAAGTTGGAACAAAATATCTTTCTTATCGAAATAGCAATTAATGAGATCTTCTCCGTATTGTAATTTATCTTGGCTTATTAGTTTACTAAAATTGTAAGTAGCAGGATTCGTAAAGACTCGCTCAATCCCTATTTTTATTAATTCATCATCGTTGTAAAGATTCATAAAATGCTCTGTTAATACATTCGTTGTATCATCATTATTAAATATGCAAACTTCAGCAATCATGTCCATTACTTTTCTATCATGAGCCAACGACAATTCAGGTTGATGTATGTAAGCTCGATAAATTGGGTTATCAAAAACAAGGAGAAATAACTTTTTAATAAAGGAATCATCAAAGATGTTACTCAATTTGTGTTTTTTAAGTACGTCCGTAAATTTTTCATTACGTTTCAAACCAAGAAGTATTTGATTCTGCGTAAGCTTGGTAATTACATTCTTATCATCGGTGTTTGCTAATCGCCTAGATGCTCGCTGGTTTGCATAAATCAGTACATAGTTAGAAACCGAATACACAAGTTGAGTTGCGGCCGCAAGCAACGCTTCGGTAGAATCTAATTTTTGTAAAAAATATTTTTGGGCTTCTGCTTTGCTAAATTCGCTTTGTTGTTGTGCTAATTCGTAAATGGTTTGAAAAACATTTATTCTAATATTTCGTCTCGTAATCATGTAAAAGAGCAGTCGTTTTTTTAAGACAGCAAATGTAAGGTCATTATTTAAGAAAATAGTCAATTCAACATTATTTACATTTTTGCACATTTGCATGTTCAAAATATTTATAATTGAACATGAAATTTTTATTATATTCCTTTCAAAAAATATATAATAATGTTTTGTATTGCATTATTTTATATATAACGTATATTATATATAAATATCGAATTCCGGAATTATTTACTAGTTTTTCAGTTAACATTTTGATTTAAATTCACCACAGGGTATGAGTACACTACAAAAACTTGCAATATATATTTCTCAATAATAATCTCCGCATTCGAATTGATGAAGAATTTAAAGTACTTTGGACAGGAATACATTTAAAAGACAAACTTTATTATTCTGTGAAGTTTCTGGAAAATCTTACCCATATTAAAGAATTAATCATTTACTTCATCAAACACGAAGACATCAAATATGTAGTTGTTCATTCACTCAATAAAGGCGTGTGGAATTTAGGTGGCGATTTGGAGGAGTTTATTGATTGTATTCGAAATCAAAAACGTGACAACCTTTCCGATTATGCTTATAAATGCTTAGAACTCGTTTACAATTTTAACAGCAATTTCGAGTTAGATGTTTTTTCGAGTTGCGTTGCGCAAGGTAATGCTTTTGGTGGTGGCTTCGAAAGCGCTTTGGTAGGTAACTATATCATCTCGGAAAAGTCAGCGAAGTTTAGCTTTCCAGAATCTATATTTGACACTTTCCCAGTTATAGGTGGCTATAGTTTTTTAACCAAAAAAAATCGATTCAAGAAAGCCCAAGAAGTACTTACATCAGGTAAAACTTTTGCAGCGTAAGAAATTTATGACATGGGCGTAATCAATAAAATTTGCGAAGACGGTGCGGGAATTTCGAACATGAACAAAATTATTCGATTGGGCAAACTGGAACTTGAAAAAAGAAACCTCTTTCAAATATTTCCAACAAGGTTTCAAGAAAAGAATTATTTGAAATAGTAGATGTCTGGATCGATCAATCATTTTAGCTATCTGAAGAAAAACTGAATCATATGTTTAAACTTTCTAACTTTCAGCGGCGAAAGGTAGATCAAATGCAATCTAATCCAAGCTATTCTGGTGACGAAGTGAATCTAAATAAAGAATAAAATCCATGATGACTGCAAAGGTTGGATAAATTATGAAGTTCAAAGTTTTTTGAACATTTTGTAGTGAGGAATCCCAACCTCTATAAATTCTTCAACAATCATTGAATAGCCTAGTTTTATATAGAAATTGACAACAGATTTTCGTGCATGCAATTCAATATAGTGAATACCATTCATACGACAAAAATTCTCAGCGTTATGCATTAACTGACTCCCAATTCCGAGTTGATGGTACTTATTCATAACTGCCATTTGACGGAACTTTACATCAGTCTCATTTATTTGCTTTAAGACCAAACACCCAATAATTTGCTCATCACTCATGGCGATAAAAGTAATTTGATCGCTCTCATCTTGTAAGTTTTCCTCAAACAAATTAAGACCAATAGGCACGCGCAAAACCTCATTCCTTAACGAAAGTGATTTTGTGTAGTACTCTGATTTTGCATCAACAACAAAATAATCAATTATCATTTCTCAATCATGTTTCAATAGCCTCCTTAATCAAACTACAAATACTTTTTATATGCAATTGACTTGAATCAATGCTTAAAGAATTTGGATGTGAATTCGTGCAATGTAGGCTTTTCAATAAGCCTTGTTTCTCTAACTTTAGCATGGCGTTATTTGTAAACAAACCATGTGTGACTATCGCTGCAATTTCTTTGGCACCCGCTTTATGATAAGCTTCAGTAGCTTGCATTAGTGAACCTCCCGTACGAATCATATCATCATAAATAATTACATTTTTCCCTAAGACATCTGCATTAACCCCTGTTAACTGCGTTTCAGCGCCACTTATTCTGTGTTTATAAACAAATGCCGATTTTACGTGCATATCATTCGCTAATGACTCTACCCACTTAGCTCTTCCCGCATCTGTACAAGCTAACACAAAATCCGGACCAAAGATTGAAAGACATACATTAATGATAATACTTTTAGCATATAAATGTGTACACCTTACTTCATGTCCAAAGTAATATGGAATGCCTTCCGCATGTAAATCAAGCATAAATATTTGATTCGCTTCAGCACAATTGGGAATAGAAGATAACATCAATGCTCTATTTTTTGCCTTCACAATCTCCCCTTTTTGAACCGCTCGCTCCATAGTAGCATATCCAAAATACGGAATCACCAATCGCAAAGATTTTGCCCCTAATTGTGTTATGCCATTTGCAAGATCATAAAGTTCAATTGTGTTCGCATCATCGATGGTTCCACCAATTAACACGACATCTTTAGATTTTACATCACTCAAGATTCTCTGATAAGACTCTCCATCAGGAAATTGCCGGTACTCGATTTTGCCTATTTCAAAATGAGACTTCTCGACGATTTCATTCATTAAATATTTATAGGCTTGTGTCGCAAAAATTATCATAATCTAGCTTTTTACAAATGTAAGACTTGCATGGCATAGCCCAAATTAGGCAACCAAATTGAGGCCGGAGCATCATACTTGCGTGTAATACCAATGTGATTTGTGTCGCAGACCAAATCATCGAGTGGAAAATGCCGATGGTTATTTTGTTAAGAGCAATTTGAGGCACGAAAAATTGGTCTGCCTGTGCCGATGATATTGATGTTATGACGAAGGAAGATTACAGCAATACCAGTCAGTGTTACAAAATTCCAATCGGTATAAACTGAAATCAAAGAGCCTTTTGTGCCGAATTCGTAACACTCGTAAGCAAGGATTAGTGCTATAAAATTTTTCTAGATTAGTCTTTTCTATTGTAAGCCTTGCGTTATCGATGATTGGTTGAATGGATAATACTATCGATTTTCTCACTTCATGATAGGCAGGTTCTGTATTCTTTAATTTAACAATTGGCTTAAAGTGTTAAGTTTGCACAATATTATTTAATCAATATGAAAATAGGAATTGTTTGCTATCCCACTTTTGGTGGCAGTGGTGTATTAGCAACAGAATTAGGGAAAGCATTAGCCGACAAAGGTCATATTATTCATTTCATTACTTACCAGCAACCTGTTAGATTAGATGCCTTTCATCCAAATATCTTTTATCATGAAGTATCTGTTCCAACCTACCCGCTATTTGATTTTCCACCCTACGAATCAGCTTTATCATCGACCATGGTAGACGTGATACTCAACGAAAACCTTGATTTATTGCATGTCCATTACGCTATTCCGCATGCATCATCTGCCTATTTAGCCAATCGTATTTTAGCCAAGAAAGGGCGTTCCATCCCTTATATTACCACGCTGCATGGCACTGATATCACCCTTGTTGGAAAAGATAAAATGTATGAATCTGTGGTGACTTTTTCCATTAATGAATCTGACGCAATAACGGCCGTTTCTGAAAATCTTCGACAAGAAACTGTAAACTCATTTGATATTGAAAAAGAAATTCATGTAATCCCGAATTTTGTAGATATTAAGAGGTTTTCACTTACTAATAAAGACCACTTTCGGAAAATGCTTGCACCGAATGGAGAGAAAATACTTGCACATGTATCGAACTTCAGAAAGGTAAAACGTATAGAAGATGTGATTTATACGTTTGAAAAGGTCCGCAAGCAAATCCCAAGTAAATTACTGATGATTGGAGATGGACCTGAACGTGTTACAATGGAGCAACTTTGTAGGGATTTAGAATTATGTGATGATGTAAGATTTTTAGGCAAACAAGATAAATTAGAAGAAATCCTTTCGATAACCGATTTATTCATGTTGCCAAGTGCCTCTGAAAGCTTTGGCTTGGCCGCTTTGGAAGCAATGGGCTGTGAAGTCCCAGTTATTTCAAGCAATGCAGGTGGAATTCCGGAAATAAACATACATGGCCTTACTGGCTATCTTACTGAAGTGGGCGACATAGAAGCCATGGCAAAATATAGCATTGATCTCTTGTCGGATTATGACAAATTAATGACTTTTAAAAAAAATGCACTCGCTCAAGCACAGAAGTTTAATATCAATAACATCATACCGCTCTATGAAAAACTATATGATTCAGTTATGAAAGAATTCGTGATGTGATGAACTTGTATAAAAACCTTTGATAGCATATGAGTTTAGTTAAAAACGCATAACTTATATTTGTCGACATTTTTAATATTAAATATGATTATTCCTAAAGGAAAACTGATACCCGTAGGCGGCGCAGAAGACAAAGGCACTGACTTAGAAACAGGATTCATTCAACGTAACAATCTTAATTTTTTCGAAGAAGGTATTCTAAGTCGTATTGTGGCTGAAACAAAGCATCAAAATAAAAGCAGAATAGAAGTAATAACAACTGCATCAAATATACCCTTTGAAGTGGGTGAAAATTATTTAGACGCTTATTCTAAACTGGATTGCAAGAATGTGAATGTCATGCATATTCGGAATCGTGAGGATACTTCTAATCCTGAATTTATCCAACGCGTTAAGGACGCGGATGCCGTCATGATGACAGGAGGGAATCAAATGAGATTGACGAGCACATTTGGCGGAACAGAAATATACAAAATACTCCATGAGAGATACGCACTTGAAGAACACTTTGTATTGGCAGGTACAAGTGCAGGTGCAATGGCCATGAGCAATACGATGATTTATGAGGGTAATGCCGCCAATGCACATTTAAAAGGTGCTGTAAAGGTTACCACAGGCTTAGCATTTATGGGTAATGTAATTTTCGATTCTCACTTCGACAAACGAGGTAGATTCGGACGCCTAGCTCAAGCTATTGCTACCAATCCGCAAAGCGTCGGAATTGGACTGGGTGAAGATACTGGACTCCTGAT
>Ga0315903_10008696_pt1 | contig 12434 bp, 5 predicted proteins | sample LakEriMetagenome_7_FD_203524 | JGI IMG/M metagenome (GOLD analysis project Ga0315903, IMG submission 203524) | Freshwater fungal communities from buoy surface, Lake Erie, Ohio, United States - Buoy 2 MA119 | ecosystem: Environmental > Aquatic > Freshwater > Lake | place: USA: Lake Erie, Ohio...
AGGCGGATTACTTTGGTGTAAACCTTCCTGAAGGAGACACCATCCCACAGAACTGTATGGTCTACACCTACGATAATGTGGCGGTAACTACTTATAAGACTAGCCTCAGTAGGGCTACGCTTCCTTCTATACCTGTCAGCCTCCCTAGAAATATGGGTGTGCTGCACGTATCTAAGACGAATGCTATCGATGAGCCTTTCATCCCCATCCCTACTTCTATGTATGGGATCGTAAAGCCGCAGGACCTTCTTGGTGATCTGTCTGGCTTGATCTCTTACGAGGTGGTGGGCAAGGATATCATCTTTAACACTAACCTTCCGGGCCAGAGTGTGAACGCGGTTTACATCCGGCTCGTGGGCGTAGATATCAACACTGTAACAGACTATGAGATCCTGCCATTGACTGCCGATATGGAGGCGCAGGTGATTACTCAAGTATTCAACATATTAGTTCAAACACCTAAGGATACTAAACCCTTTGACGAAAGAGAATAACAATGCAAGTAACAACACTCGATAAAATTGTAAGGGGCGCTCTGGCTGACAGGGGGTATACCATGCATTGGTACCTTCAGTTCCTGACATATGGTGTCAGCTGTCTGCGCGAGTTAAACTTTGATGTTCTTCAGAATATTAAGAGTGTTCGTCTTCCTATTAACTCTTACAAGGCTGCTACTCTCCCTATCGATTACGTAGATTATGTACGTGTCGGTAATGAGCTAGGTCAGTATCTATATCCTTGGGGAGAGAAGAGAGACTCCTTCAATCGCTTAAACAAGTTTGATTCACAAGGAAACAAAATCCCCTATGGAGACATCGAGGCAACAAATGGAATACTTCCTAATAACTGGGAAGGATTCTGGTACACAAATTATATTAACGACAAGGGAGAACATCTGGGACGTATATTCAATAACATCCCGGGCTTTCGCGAATCCTTTGTTATCCTCAGAGAACGCAACGAAATACAATTAGATGTAAGCTATACCGGCCAGTTTATTGTGATGGATTATATCACAGATGGCATGACGCTTACTGCTGCAAATAATGTTCACCCCTATGCTATCGAGACGATCAAGGCTTATATCTTCTGGAAGATGAAGGAGCACGGACGTCAGTATAATATGGGTGAGCGCCAGATGGCCAAGGAGGAGTTCTACAATCAGTTGAGAATCCTTAAGGGTCGAATGAATTCAATAGATGTACTCGATATCCGTCGTAGCCTACAGGCTTCTTACGGACCAGTGATAAAGAACTAATATGCCCGTAACTAAGAAAACCTTTGTTGGCGGCGTAAATCAAGACGACTCCGACTTCTTGCTGCAGCCAACCGAATACCTCGGTGCGCTGAACATCCGCTTTGTAACATCTGAAAGTGGGGAGGTCGGGAGAATAACTAACATCGAGGGTAACGTAGAAAAGAACCAGACGATCAACTCGGCTGGTAGTACTGTTGAATGGTCTCTTCCTGCTGGCACCAACAGAACAATAGGCGCCTACGAAGATACGGAGAAGCGCAGGCTGATCTGGTTCAATTGGAACTCTACAGGCAAACATGCTATCTATGCATATAGTGCGGACGCTGATAGGATTTATACAGTCCTTAGGTCTGATGTTTTGGATTTTCAGTCTGATAAGTTTGTTCATAGTGTGGCTATGGTCGATGACCTGCTGTACTGGACGGACAACTACAACGAACCAAGGAGAATCAATGTAGATGCGGCGATCAAGATGAATCACCCCACCTATGTGGCGTCTTCTGCTTTGATCCCGTTCTCTGTAAAGATTACTACCGCAGGTTCTGGTTATGTGAATGGTACTTATAATAACGTACCTCTGACTGGCGGCTCTGGTGTTCAGGCTACTGCTACAATCGTCGTTTCAGGTGGTACTGTCACTTCTGCCGTAATTGTTTATGGTGGTATAAACTACGCCCTCAATGATACGCTCAGTGCTTCTAATACGAACCTCGGTGGATCTGGGTCTGGTTTGGTTTTAACTATCAATCGGATCTTGGATAAGAGCAATATCACCCTGATCCGTAACCAGCCTTGGGCTCCTCTTACGGTAAATAAGTCACAGACTGTAGCGCTGACGAATAACTTTATTTCTGACGATGCGTTTCAGTTCTGCTATCGTTTTGTCTATAGGGATAACGAGGTGAGTACTTTCTCGCCTCTGTCTAAGTTGATTGATTATAATACTGAAGCTGAGAATACCTCTGGGTTTAACACTGTCGATGTCACACTTCCTCTATCTCAGGCCATTGAGCTTGATGTAAAGAAGGTTGAGTTTGCGGTCAAGTATATGACTGGCGGGGCTGTGGTGGTCTTCAAAACAATCGAGGATGTGGCTACGTTCCGTGCTCATAACAACGGGACAGCGATTACGTTTAAGTTTTTTAATGATACTATTGGGGTTTCTGTAGACAATGCTGCTGCAGTAAAGCCTTTTGATTCTGTACCACTGAAGGTCAAGACACTTGATCTGGCTAAGAGTAGGTTGTTTTTGGGTAACGTAACAGATGGTTATGACACCCCCCGAACCACCTCCCTTTCCATTGGTAGTGCGATTGCCGATACTACGGCTATTAAGGGACAGTGGCATATTGTTGTTTACAGAGATGGAGGTATTACCTATACTAGGTACATGCTTCTGATTAATAACATTACAGCTCCGGGGTATTACGATACAACTCCAATACCTACAACAACTACACCTCTTCCAACAACTGTTGTGTTCTCTGGTCTTACGTTCGCTGGGGGTGGGCTTTCTACTATTGCTATCTACCTAGGCGTTAATGACACGGACATTCTTCAGCTGGCCTATCAGAATGTTGATGCGACTATTACACCTGCGGGTGGACAGCCAGTTAGTACAACCCTGACCGGACTTTCTATATTCAAGAGTGATTCATTCTACAGAGCTGGTGTGGTATTCTACGATGCTGCTGGAAGAAAGAGTGGTGTGGTTACGGCAGATACACTGCGTGTTAATATCCCAGACAGAGATTATACCGGTACGTCTTTTTACACAGGCGTAAACTGGAGTTTGAATAACATCTCCGCCGTTAGTGAGATCCCTTCTTGGGCCACCCATTATTCTGTGGTGAGAACGAAGTGTTTGACAGTATCCTCGTTTCTTCAGATGCGGGCTGATTCTGTTCACTATATGCCTAAGAAAAAAGATGATGGTACATATGACACGTTGAAGCACACATATGCTGCAGATGACTTCGGTCTTGCCATCAATGTGAAGAGCTTGTTTAGCTATGGTCTTGGTTATTCTTTTAACCCCGGTGATATATTAAAACTATATGTCTCTGGCGGTAGCATATACAGACTTAAAATAAAGGATACTTTTTCTAACTATGTCATCACCGACTTGGTGAATCTCGGTAACACATCTTCTACACAGGCGCTATACGAAATCTATACGCCATATGTGCAAAGTACTTCCGAGTTCTTTTACGAGGTTGGGCAAACATATAAGGTTAACTCTCCCGGTACGGCCTCTCGTCAGTATAGTACAATCTCTGGTGTGTTCACCGGAGATGTTACGCTGATCCAAAGAACGCTTAACTCAAATAACTTCTTGGCTGAGGCGATGAGCCCCATTGACAAGTACTGGCAAAACTGGTACACCGATATTGGGCGTGTGAATATTGTGGTTGAGGATGGTCAAACAGACAAGCCTGTTTCTATATACTATTCAAACGTCATTATCCCCGGGACTAGATCTAATGGGTTGAGCACATTCGATGCGCTTGACAATACGCTGGTTCCAGAGGAGCTCGGGGGTATCAGTAGGCTTATCTTAACATCCAAGTCACAGTCAGATGGTACAACACTTCTTTGTATCGGAGAGTCTGAGACGGCTAGTATTTATATTGGCGAGACACAAGTGTTTGACAACACGGGTTCATCCTTCCTAGCAAAGAGCTCTGGTGTAATCGGGAATATCAATGTCCTTCGTGGGTCATTTGGTACTATAAACCCAGAGAGTGCTTTTGAGTGGGGCGGTGCTGTGGTGTTCTTTGACGCCAACCGTGGTTGCTGGATTCAGTACAACGTGAACGGACTGTTTGCTATTTCGGATAACAAGATGTTCCGCTACTTTAAGAGGGTGGGACAGGATATAATAAATTATTACAAGAACCCCAATGAGTATAACTTGGTTAATCCAAGTCTACCTATGCGGGTATTGGGAGGTGTAGATCCGTTCCATGAGGAGTACATCATGAATGTTCCTAGGATGTTTTTAAATCCTAAGAATACGGTTCTTACAGACATGGAGATCACAACCCTGTCTGCAAACTTTACAACTGTTGCTCCTAATCTAGTGGCGGCGCCTAGTACTCTATCCGGGTTTACTTATATTTTAAATAACGGCCCATCTACATCTCAGTCGTTTGTGGTTACAGGTACAAACTTGAGCCCCAACGGTACACTGAGTGTGGCCTGTTCTTCTTCGTTTGAGGTTTCTGCTGATAACATCACCTTCTCCTGCTTGGCGACTGCTGCCTATACTGGCACTTCTGCTTCTGCTACATTCTATGTAAGGATGAAGGCTGGTAAGTCTACGGCCTCTTATAGTGAGAGTATCACAGTAACCGGTGGAGGTGGAAGTGTAAACGTATCGCTCAGCGGTTCTGTTACCAATCCTGTTACTCCGTCTATTGTAATCTTCCCAAGCACGGTTGGAGGAATGAACTATGTGCTAGGTAGCGGTCCTTCTGCTTCTGCACTGTTTACAGTTGAGGCGTTTAACTTATCTCCAGCGAGTGGAAACATTACCATACCCGCTTCTACAGACTTTGTATTTTCTTTAAACAACTCTACGTTCACCTCTAGCTTGACAATTGCTTACACAGGTGGAGGATTGACTGCTACTACGGTTTATGCCAGACTGAAAGCTGGTCTTGCAATTGGAAGCTATTCAGAGTCTTTGAGTGTAACCGGTGGTACTGCCACGGCTAGTCTTACTGTTTCTGGTAATGTAACTAGCGCCACTCCTACAACATATTCTTATACATCTGGCCTTGGTAACAGTGTTTCTCAGGCTTGTAATAATTACATCGGATACCCAGTCACATTATATGCATTAGATGATTCCACTCAGATTGGTGCTGGTACGCAATTATTCTACGATAGTGCAGCCACTACGCCTGTTACTGGATTCACGCACGTCTTTATCAACGGTGCCAACTGGGATCTTGATCCTGTGACCGGGGTGATTATTTCTTACTCTTCAATTCAGTGCTAATGCCTTTCTATTCTACCATAACCATCAATGTAATACCGGACAAGACCTATAAGGTTTCTGCTCCTGCAGGGGTGGATGTGTATTATTCTGGTATTAAGATCTTTGGTGCTGGCGCAAATACTGTGTTTATCGCCAATGAGACCACTAGTTTTGTGGTGGAGTCTGTCTCTGCCACGAGTGGAGCTGTGACCGTAACCGAGCTGTTTACCAACCTTTATGAGGCTTACGACGGGGTCGGGGGTACTTGGGTTTACCATACGGACATGGACAAATGGGTGGGTAAGTACAGCTTCCGCCCTGAGTGGATGAACATGGTAGCCAACAGACTGGTGACCTTTAAGAACGGTAAGCCTTATATCCACAACGGTACCTTTAATACCTTCTATGGTCAAGCTTATGACAGTGCTATTGCTGGCGTTCACAATGATGCCGGGAATACGGTTAAGGTTTATACTAACGTAGCGGTTGAGGGTGAGATCCCGGGCCGCATGCATTTCAGAACAGAGATCCCCAACGTACAAAGCTCTGACTTGGTGGCTAACGAATTCTCAGTTCGGGAGGGCGTCAACTACTCTGATATCCTGAGGGACCGCCTAAGTCCTAATGCATCAGGAACTTACGAACAGAAGCTCATGAAGGGCGACAAGATCCGTGGTGAGGTGTGCAAGTTTACCTACTTCCTCAGCCAGCCTACCACCAGAAAGAACCTTAAGTTTCTCTCTATCACATTCTCCGGTTCCAGCGGGCAGACAGTGTAATATCACCCCCTGTTTATCAGAGGGTTTACTATACCATAGTCGAATTTTGCAATACTAAAAAATTTAGTTAATGGGACCATTGGCCGCTGCCGGTTTAGTAGCTCAAGGACTTGGTAGCATTTTCGGTGCTGTTCAGGGCGCCAAGATGCTCAAGGAAGCTAAGAAAATTAATCCTCAATATAAGCCTTACGAGACTAGCAAAGCTGCTAGTGAAATGCTCGGTCTGGCTCAGACGCGTTTAAATGCCATCAACCCTATGCGGGCTGCTGCTCAGCGTAACGTCGGAACTAGTCAGGCAAACACAATGGCTGGTATCAGCCGTAACGTAACCGATCCTAGTCAAGCTTTGGCTATGGCGGCTGGTATTCAGGGGCAAGCTGATCAGGCGTTTTTTAACATAGGCGCTCAAGATCAGGCTATGCAACAGCAGAACTTGGCCAATCTGATGCAGGCGCAGAACGTGATGATCGGTGAGGACCGCATGAAGTATCAAGACATGCTGACAAAGTTCCAGCTTGATCAAGCGCAGAAGAATGCATTGAGAAGCGCTGGTCAGCAGAACATCCTAGGGGCTGCACAGAACATCTCCGGATCATTGTTTGGCGCACAGCAAATGATGAATCAAGCTGCTCAAGCAATGATGGGCGGAATGGGAGGCGGTGGTGCTGCTGCAGGATTCGGTTCAATGTTCGGAGGCGGTGGAGGTGTTACTCAGGCTGGACTTGGTAGTATGCAAAGAACTCCTGTTGGTATTGAAGGAGCACAGCCTGTATCAGGTCCATTTATATCTTCTACACCAACTGGTATTAGACGATAACAACGGTATTGTAAACACTTAATAAAAATGAACGGGATTACCCCACTACAATATAGCAACGCTCCAATTCAGATGATGTCTGCTCTTGCAAGTGATATACAGCAGCAGAATATTCTTAACCAGAAGAGATACCAAGAAGAGTTCAATCAAGGTTTAGAACTTGCTAGGATGATTAGCCCAGAAGTTTTAAATAAAAGCTTCGATGCTCAGGTGGTCAATGCTGGTATAGCCGATGTAAAAAATAATCTCCGTGAGTATATAAAGAAAAATCCAAACGCTAATTCTGCGCAGATTCAATCTGAAGTTCAGAAACAACTCGGGGGAATATCGGACTGGAGTACAAAGGTAAAGACAATTAAGTCAAACCTAGAAGAGACATTTAAGCAGATCCCACAGGATAAGAAGGTTAACAAAGACCGCTGGATGAACGCAGCCTTGACTAAGGCGCTGTACAAAACGAATCCAGACGGAACACGCACGTTTAGAAACGCACAGGAATTAGACCCAGCATTTGACTATGCTACTGAGGTTTGGAATATGGGTGGCGAGGCGTTTGTGGATCTAGGTGGTGTATCAAAAGAACTTGACGATAGAATTAAAAATGCTGCTAAAAACAAACAGAACGTAACAGTTACTGTAGGCGCTACAAAAAACAAGCCCGGGTTTACGAGAACAGATAATATCGAAGTACCGGTATGGGCTGAGTGGGATGCTACTAAAAATAAAGTAACTGTAAAAAAACAGAACGGTGTTATTGATAACGACGTATATACTGCGTTCGTTGGCGGTCCAAATACAGAGTACGATAAGTTCTTGAATATAAAAACAAGGTCCGCATTTGCATCAGGTGAAAATCTTGGTGTTGATGTTACTGAGGTTTTTGATGATAAGGGCAACATTAAGGATCAGACAAAATTTGATCTGGCTAAGAGAAACTGGCTTACTAATTATTTAGAAAAGTTTGCTCCTGTTACACAGACAGAAAGAGATGTAACCCAGCCGGCGAGAACGCAGGTTGTTATCACTAGGGATCAGCCTAAGGATGAAACATTCATTGATGTGGTTTCCGAGGTTAAAGATTATATGACAGCTAACCCTCGCAAGAAGGGTACTAATTGGTACCCAGTAACAGCCTTTGGCGACGTCGCTCAAGATGCTATCATAGGCAAAGCGAGAAAGGTTACCGGGATAAATAGTATAGGGTTAAAAGATATTCAGATTGAAGATAGGGGTGGTAAGCCAAGCATAATTATCGCGCAAGATATTCTTGATGACAGAGGGGAAGTCGCCTACAAGAAGGGGCAGTATCTAAGTTCGCTTGGGACACAGGCAAATATATCCGCCAACCAGCCACTGGGAGCTAAGGCTAAAGGGGCTGCTGTACAGGCTGCTCAGACAAAGAAGAAATACAATCCTCAAACAGGTAAATACGAATAATGGACGAGAAACAATTACAGGCGCTATTCAATGAAATGAAATCAAAGCTTGAACTTGGCGACTTCGCCACGTTTAAGAACCAGATAGGTAGTGATGAAAAGTTTAGAAAAGCTTTTTATACAGAGGCGTCTAATAATTTAGAGCTCGGGGACTTTAATGCCTTCGAAGAATCTTTTAAAAAAAAAGTCTCTACTACACCATCTGCAAAGCCTGCTCCAGTTTCTGGTCCCGCGCCCGCGCCTGCTTCCCCATCAAAATTACCATCACCTTCGGGGCTAACCTATAATGACATTGAGTTAGTCATTGAGGATACTAGAAAGAAGGCAAGACGTTTACAGGATTTAAAGGAATCCCCCGGCTCATCCGCCGGTATTGGTGCTCCCGGTATTATAATACCGAAACCTACACTAGATCTCGCTGCGCAAGAGTTGCAGTTAGCAGAAAAAAAGAAGAAAGAAGTTCTAACACGGTACCAAAATGAGCTGTCTCGTCCAGTTGAAAGACTGATTGAGACTGGTGAGTACAAAGGTTTTTTTACACAGGATGGTGTGTTTGATGAGGCTAAGGCCCGTAATTATTTTAAGAAAGTTACACAGAAGTTTGGTGGCGGTAGCCATCTTCAGGACCAGTGGCTGGTAAATCTTAAGACCAGAGGTCAGCAGGAAATAGACAAGCCAAGGTTTAACCAGATACTTGGCGAGGAGATGAAGAATCAAAATCTTGATCTCACACAATATAGTACACAAGTATTTAATCAACTAACACAACAGCAAAGAGCTACCGCAGATTCTCTTAAAAAAGAAAGAGACACTGAGGCTTTGAAGTTGCTTAATAGCGCTGAGGCTAAGGCTAAGCAATACGCAGAAGAATTAAATAAAGCTGTTAATAGTCTTAACGATCAGATTAAAGCGGGCTTGATTACTAACGAAGCCGCTGCTGCTGCATATGATCAGCTAGTTAAACAATACGAGACCACTATCAAGGGTATTGATAATGGTTATAAGGACGCCATCCGTAGGATGAATGTACGGATCAATGGTAAGTTTGATAGAATCGAGCAAGAGGTTAAGGCCATCAATGCTTCTATCGACGGCGACAAGGTTATGCAGTCCCTACCTCCTGATGTGCGTAAGCGTTTAGAGACGGCGTATCAAAATGCTGGACAAAGACTGTCTACTGAGAAGAATGAGGATAGAAAGAAACTAGATACTGTAACGGGTATTGGGACAACCGATGCTGTTTCTAGAACAGTTAATCTTGCTTTAAAGGGTCTTACATCTGGATTCAACAGAGGTCTGGCTGAAGTTGGGGAATACCTTAATATGAAAGGTTTGAGCGGAAGTTTCGTCGATGCGCTCCGCAACAGACGTACAGCTGCTGAGACATTCGCACCTGCTCAATACGAATGGAATAAAGACGAATGGCTTAAAAGAGCTGTATCATCTACCGCTACTTCTCTTGGCGCCTCTGTCCCAATCCTACTTCCAACCATAGGAGCTGTTGCTCTTACAGGTGGTGGAGCTGCTGGGGCTCTTGCAGCTGGTGCTTTGTCATTTGCAGGTGAGAGTGCACAGATTGGTGGTGGACAGTTCAGAGAAGGTCTTGAAGAGACTGGTGATGTTGGAGCTGCTACACAGAGAGCAGAGGAGGTGATGAGACAGAACATGATTACCGCTCCGCTTTACTTTATTGGTGGTCTTGGCGATGTAATGATCACAACCGGGAAGGGCCTGTCAAAGGTTGCAACCGGTATTGCTTTAGAGCAAGTAGAAGAAATCCCTACTGAATATATACAAAGCTTCAATGAGGCTAAGGCTAAGGGTTATAAGAAAGGTATTGGTGATTTTATTAAAGAGAACCCGGAGATCGCGGCAGATACATTCATATCAACCATTGGTCAGTCTGGTGCCATGAAGGGTATTGCTAGCGCGTTTAGTGTTTTCCAAAAGAACGTGCCTGCTTCTACAACACAGATGCTAACAGATGCTGTAAGCAAGAATGGTGTTGAGTTTACTAATGGGCTTATTGATAAATGGTTTGAGGCTGGGAAAATCAACGAGAAAACTGTAGCCAAATTAAAGGCTGAAGTTACTAAGATCCAGTCGCAGTTGCCAAAGCTGCAAGAGGCTGGTGTTGATGGCGATAAGGCTAAGCTTATGTCTTCCTTATCATCTCAGGCTCAAGAGTTGCAAAATAAGATTAACACAGAGAAGGACCCAGCTGTAAAGGCTCTGTACCAGAACCAGCTTAATGTTGTCAACCAAGATATCTCACAGCTAGTAAAAGGGGAGACGCCATACGTGGTGTTCACTCTTCCCGGTGGCGGAGAGATGACTCGAGTGATGACGGTTCGGGAGTTTAATGCACTGCCTGCTGAGTCTTCAAATGATATGGTAAAGAACTCTGACGGCATACAGGTTGTCGGAGACGATGCACTAAATACGCAGCTAACACAAAAAAAGCAAGAGCTTGGTGTTCCAGAAGCTGCACCGGGTGTATTTACGCAAGCACCCGCTGCTCAAGAACTCTCTATTACAGAGACAAAGCCTGCAGAACAGATAGAAAAGAAGGAGGCAATAAAGCAGAAGAACGAATTCATCACTGATACAGATTTCGTACAAGAGGCTTTCACCCCTGAGGAAGATGCGGCAGATCGTGAGGCGTTACCAGAGTCGCAGTTCCAGACCGAAGAGGAGCTGTCCAACTTCTTGGAAACAGGCGAGTATGCTATGCTTACCGGCCAGAACCCAGAAGCTATTCCTCTTTCTAAAGAAGCTAACAGAAGACTAAACGAGAAGGCTCAGCAATGGTTGAGCTCTCGTGGCCTGACAGCTGTACCAATTTTTGGTAAGTATGGTAACTCGGAGAGATCATTCATGGTCCCCGGGATGACCAAGCAGCAGGCTATAGATTTTGCTAAAGAGTTCCAACAGGATTCGGTGGCGCATAGTTCTGGTCTTGTATATCAGGACGGGTCATTCAACCCAAGAACAGAGGGTGTGGACCTCAGCCAAAGGTTTGATCAAGGTGGCGACTTCTTCTCTACAATTAATGTCGGCGGAAAGAAAGTTGACTTCTCAATCAATTATGATTTTGACACGAAGGTTCAGCCGATGAAACCAATAGCCGATAGGCTGCGTACAGAGATCTTTGGCGATACAAAGCAGAAGGTAGACAGTGCGCAGAAGGCGTTGGAGAAGACCGGTGTGGTGATAAATATGGTTGCTGACCCAGCGGAGTTTGACAGTAGAGTTGCACAGCTCGGGGGACAGCGGGGTATGGAGGGTGTGTTCTTGTCTGATACTGGGGAGATCTTGATCAATCAGCAGAAGCTGGATCAGGGTATTGCAGATGGCCGTGTTATATGGCATGAAGCTTCTCACCCTGTAGTGAATATTGTAAGGAACACGAACCCCCAACTTTTTGGTCAGGTGGTTGCTGGTCTTAGACAGGCAGCTGCAGATAACAAAGGTGTGGCTGGTGCGCTTGCATGGGCTGAGAGTCAGTATGCTCAAGACGGGCAGGGTACTATAGACGACGAGGCGGTGGTAGAAACTATCGCTGGAATTGCTGAGGGGATGATCGACATCACTAAGCTTCCTACTGGTCTTAAACAATCTATTATAGATTTAATTAATCGAATAGCGAGAGCGCTTGGTTTTGATCAGGTGCTGGATGATACAGATATCGCGGCGTTTAAAAATCTCGCCAGTGATATAGCCAATGCCCTTACTACTGGTCAGGATATATCTGAGTTGGTAGGCGCCGAGAACGTAAAAGAATATCTGAATACTGTTGAAACACCCGGGCTTGTAACCGGTGGAGAACTTGCCACAGCAGCACAAGCGAGGATAACTACCGAGCCGGCTGTAAGTGTGTATGACTCTAAGGAGGTTTCAGCGCTACCTCAGAAATCACTCGAGGAGGTTTATAACCAGTTCGATGGTAAAGCAGTTGTTATTAACTCAGACCCTACACGTGTTGGTGAGTTGACCCTGCCTTCTGGTAAAAAGATATTTATGTATGGCGGGCCAGCCTACTTATCTATAAAGGATAACGTAGATGCAAATGTAGGATTCGCCACTACACAAACTAGCAAGGTTAACACGTGGATTAAGTACGTGAAGGAAGTGTTTGGTGATAATCCGGGTGTAACAC
>Ga0315903_10008697_pt1 | contig 12433 bp, 17 predicted proteins | sample LakEriMetagenome_7_FD_203524 | JGI IMG/M metagenome (GOLD analysis project Ga0315903, IMG submission 203524) | Freshwater fungal communities from buoy surface, Lake Erie, Ohio, United States - Buoy 2 MA119 | ecosystem: Environmental > Aquatic > Freshwater > Lake | place: USA: Lake Erie, Ohio...
GAGTAATGGACATGCTGGTCTTGCATTATATGTAATACTAGAAAAGTATTATGGTGTAGATCCTGTAGCTATGCTACATAAACATGGTATTCATCCTGGCAGAGATCTAGAAAATCATTTGTATTGTTCAACTGGCAGTTTAGGATCCGGATTACCTATTGCAGTTGGTCATGCACTAGCTACTCCAAACAAAAACGTTTGGTGCATGATCAGTGACGGTGAGTGTGCCGAAGGATCTATATGGGAAGCTCTGCGTTTTATCAATGATAATCAAGTTGATAACTTGCATGTTTATGCTAATTTAAACGGCATGGGAGCGTATGACATGATTGATGCAAACCAATTGGCGCAAAGACTAAAAGCGTTTCTACCAAGAATCAATTTACGATTCAGCGACCCACCCAAGTGGTCGTTTGCTCAAGAGTTACTTACACATTACTATGTTCTTAAGCCAGAAGATTATGCGGAGATAACACAATGAGAAAAGAATGTGCAACTTTGTTATTAAACAGCATGGCGGAAGATCCTAGCATTCGTGTTATCACTGCCGATCTTGGATTTGGTATACTGGATCCAATTAGAAACGCTTTTCCTGATCGTTTTTATAATGTAGGCGCAGCTGAACAACTAATGATTGGTGTTGCCATTGGCATGGCCAACGAAGGCCTCAGGCCTGTTTGCTATTCAATGAGTAGTTTTTTACTATATCGCCCATTTGAATTTTTGCGTAATTATGTCAACTACGAAAAGATACCAGTTAAACTGATTGGCAGTGGACGTGACCGTGATTACAGTCACGACGGTGTAAGTCACTGGGCGCACGACGACGAATTGGTACTAGAGGCACTACCGTATATTGGATTATTCAAACCAGGTAGTATAGTTGATTTGGAAAACATATGGGAAAGATTTATCAACAGTGAATATCCAGAATATCTCAATTTGACAAGAAAAATATGACAACAAAAATAGTTTATGTAACAGGCTGTTTAGGCTTTATTGGTTATCATGTCGCACAGGCATGTTTAGATAACGGATATTATGTGATTGGTGTAGACAAAAAAACCTATGCCGCCAACGTTCAATTTTTACCGGATTTGATCAAAAACTCACGTTTTAAGTTTATAGAATCAGATATAAACGATTTAGATATGTTGTATGACTGCGACTATATCATCAATACAGCAGCAGAGACACATGTGGACAATAGTATTGTAAGTTCAGATGTTTTTTTACGTAGCAATGTCAATGGCGTACATCATCTGTTAAATCTAATCAAAGAACGTCATAGATTCAAGATGCCCACCTTGTTACATTTTAGTACAGATGAAGTTTACGGTGACATCGAAGAAGGATCACATGTAGAAACTGATTTACTAAAACCCAGTAATCCTTATTCCGCAACCAAAGCAGCAGCGGATCAATTGATACTTGCATGGGCACGTACATTCAAGGTTCCTTATGTTATTGTTAGACCAACTAACAATTACGGTATTGGACAATATACAGAAAAGTTTATTCCCAAGAGTATCAAGAGTCTACAACTGGGTAGAGCTATTCCGTTGCACGACGCAGGCCTACCAAGACGAACATGGTTGCACGTAAGCGATACCGCTAGTGCTGTTATTAAAATTATCCAAGCCGGGGTGCAGAACGAAATTTACAATATAAGCGGCAATCACGAGGAACAAAACATTGTAATTGCTATGCAGATAGTTGATATGTTTTGTGAAAACGTTGTAGATGATTACAGCAAATATCTCAATTTAGATATTACTAGACCAGGGCAAGATGTTAGGTATAGTATAAATGACGAAAAACTACGATCGTTGAGCTGGCGGCCAAATGCAATTTTTGAAGTGGAGTTGGCTAAGATTGTTCAGTATTATTCTCAGACGTTTGTGTGGTAGGCACTTCTACCCAAGTGTAGTCACCTAGCCATTTTACTCGTGCAATGTACGTGTAATGGTCAGGAGGACCAGTTGTCCAATCACTAGGACCTAGTGGCAATAGTCTAGTATTGTCTATTTTACTATCAAAACACAACCAATAGCACTGCCCGTGATAGACTTGAAAATCATATTTTGCGGCATGCACTGCATCTGTTATTTCTAACCTACGTTTTAATTCTGCAGCCTGCTTTGTTAGAACATTTACAAGATCCATTATACGGTTATATTCTTGCTCGGCATGCATGCGAGCAACGTTGACCATAATGTCTTTTTGTTTTTCAACAGGAATCAAATCAAATTTTGGACCACCTGCTTCGGTAGCATATGGTGTAATATTTTTATTAAAAAATGCCACCAGTGAGTTATCAAAGGTGGCATCATAACTATTACGACCTTTGGCTACATTACTTTTTTTCTTGGCCATTGTCTTGCCTAATTATAGTGGGCGTTTCGTTGGTAGGATTTCTAGTGTTTGATAACAACCAACCACTGTAGTTAATGACAGCAGCTAACGGATATGATACTACTGCTAACATTGCCGCCAAGCATACACCAGTAAACAAAAATAATATAGCAAAAATTGTAAAAACAGTTTCTAACATTAGATTCCAAAAACCAGTTACACCAATATCAAAGTCTATATTTTGTGAATAGCCCGAGTTGTGCAATCTAATATGAATTCGCAAAGATTCTATTTGTTCAATGCAGCGCATGACTAAAATTTCTAACAACCCGCGGTAAAGTTCAGTCATAAATTTTGCTCCATTGTTTCAGTTTGTTTGCTTTATTTTCTACTGCTTGTGTAACTGCTTCGGGTCTAACTAATCCATGTGCTGTGAGCAAATTGATCATACACAAAACATCACCTATTTCCTGCTCTAATTTTTCTCTATGCATCATTCCATCTTTATGTTGTTGATCGATACCAAATCTAAAAATTTTAGAAATTTCTTGTATTACTTCGGCACATTCTTCTTGCGTAATCACAAGTATTTCACGTTGTTTTTCATTCATCAATTAAATCCATGTCCTCAATAATTGGCAACACTTTCCATTTGGCACCTTCTGTCAAATCTTTTGCCATTGCTTGTGCTGCTTTTTCGGCTGCCGATCTTGTACGGTAGGCATTTTCCATAATACGATTACCGTCTTCAGTTTCGGCCATTGCAATATATATTTTCATATTATTATACAGGATAGATTAGGCAAAGTCAACTACGCGAGCATCTGTGCAACTTTTACATAAACTGTTACTTGAATAGCAAGTTTTTGCATTTTCTGTTAAAATCATTTGCATTTCGGCTCCAGTAAACAAATCCTCATAAGATTGAGTTAATAAATTTCCAAGAACATGTTTGTTATCGTAATCCATACAACACAGTACAACATCACCATTTGGTAACAGGACCGTTTGATCGTATTTCTCCGCTTTGCCGCATACTACAGGCTTTTCATGTTTGAGAACAAAATTTACTGGTTGATCCTTTACTTGTTCTTTATTTAGACTACCAGCTCTATTATGTCCAAACCAGTTGTATAACTGTATTCCTAAATGCTGTAGATCTTGATGTATTTTTCCATGGTTGCTCATAGTCATGGCTTCTAGTTTGATACCAAGATATTGTACAATATTGCTCATGGCTCTAAACACATATTCCCATTCTTCACTATATTTCCATCCACGCATGTTACCATATTCATCAGGAAAGTGAATTGAAAATACTTCGATTTGATCTTTGTATTCGACTAATAAGTCACTGACTTCATCAACAGTTGTACTATCCCAATTGTACAAAGTGGTATAAATCGCAACATCATGCCCACGTTCTAGGGCATATGCTAACATTCGAGTACAATCAGGATTCACCCAGGCTTCGGCCATGCCACTAAAGTCTATTCTGGTATCCCATGGTAATTTGTCTACGGCAGTTTTGAAAGTTTCTAAACTCATGTATTTGGGATCATCTCGGCCATATGCATCTCTGAGATTATCTTGAGGACAAAAGTTACACATTAACGGACAACCAATCATGGTTGTCACTTCTAAAGTAGGTCTTGACATAGTTTTACTTATCGCGTTTTTGACGGGGGGTAGTATCTTTATCTCTTGATACAGCTTTTCTACCAGGATGTTTGATTTGAACTCGAGTTTTCTCAGGGTCAGGTGTCTCCAACTCTTTAAAATCGCGTTCTTGGACTTTGGTTATTTCTTCTAATAAAGGACCTTTTTCTATAATGTTTCTCACGTAAGGCCCAGACGGTCTGTTTTCAATTTTGCAACGTATTGATATTAATTCTTTTTTAGGATTCTCAACATCATGAATACTGATTTCCGGTCTAGCTTTGGTACCAATATATGAAGCAGTTAAATCAATGTTCCTTAACTTGTATTGAAGATTTTTGAATCTTAAAATCTTAAAGCCGCCTTTTGCAAAATCAACTAGCTCAACATTAGAATCTCCCAAGGTTGCAAAATGAGTTACAGCATGGGCAACATTGTCAACAAATCTTGCTTCTTCGGTATCACTGTCACCGGCCAGCTTTGTCTGTAATTCATCAACGATTTGTCTGTACATGTATTCAATTGCTTTGAACTGATCTTTTTTGGCTTCTTGTTCGTATTTGGCTGTATAAGGAGATACATCTATTCCAAAGTATCCAAACAGTTTATTCATTGTTTCGACGCTTGTGCCACCTACTTGTCCAAATTGTGCTACTCCACCAACTTTCAAACTGGCATTCAATTTAAGTGTGCGCATGGCACCATTTTTATCTTTGATAGCTACCCAAACATCTGATTTCTTTTCTGTTTCACTGGCAGCACCGTCTGCCATGATATTGATTTCATCAGCACGACCATTAATATAAAAATACTTGCTGTATCTTTCAGCCATTGGATTATTAACGTAGGCAGCAGCACTAGCAAGCTCATTTGCTAATAACTTACGTTTGAGCGGATTCATTAGATCTTGGTAAGGTGCAGTTTTTAACTTTAGTATAAAACTAATTGTGTCAGCAATGTCGCTTTCGGCATCATTGACTGTGACACTATAAGTGTCGTCTCCTTGAGCTTGTAGAGTGTCCAACACATTTGTGATGTCTGCTGGGGTAACTTGTCCTACTTCTTCGCCAGGTTGTCTTTTGGTAAATTTAGCAAACATGGCTGCACCAAGTATACCTTCACTTACTTCACCTTTATTACTGATAGTACTTTCTTTACTGTGGTTTAAAGCAGTTTCAATGGTGCCTGTGGTTCCTATAACATAAAAATACACATCGTCTTCGGTACGGAATTCATATACATCTGTTCCTTTGCCAAATCGTGTGATTATCTCGCTTTTGTTAATCAAGGACTCAAGACCTTTAGATTTGTTTGTAAGCTCAATAATACCAGCTGTGTCAAGACCTAAGGCGGCCAATTGACTGGACAGTTGTTGTCCGGCAGCACTGTTACTAAAAATAAATTTATGACCCGGGCCGTATTTGCTTAAGGTGACTTCGTTAAGGATAATGTTTATAAGATCGCGCATAATAACATATTTACCGGTTTTATCTATTCTGTTTATTCATGTTGCAATGCAATAAATATCTATACACTTAAAGGAGTATCAAAAATGGACTGGCAAAGTCTTGTAGAGCGTCTGCGTGAAATGTTTCCTAATCAATCAAAATCAGAACTCGAGCAGTATATCGAAAGTAAAAACCCACAAAATGGAGCCGATGTTGAACACTGGTTACAGCAGTGGACATACAATAACAGCAAAGATTATCTAAGTTTATAATCTTTCAATATCTTCTTCCACACACTGTTCACCGTATTGTATTTCAACAATAGTGCATGGCTTTGTAAAAGGATTTGTTAACTGATGCCAAGCATTGGCAGGCACACGCCATTCATCGTACTTGCTCAATATTTTAGGAGGATTAGTTAGGTCACCTGGCATAGCCATGTTGATCATACAGGATCCTTCAGTAACCATCCAATATTCACTACGGAATTGATGGCGTTGCATGCTTAAAGTTTGCCCGGGTTTTACTACCAGAGTTTTTACTTTGGCACCAGGAATTTCATTAAGCACTGTGTAAGAACCCCAAGGTCTTTCTACTTCGACACTGGTCCATTTTTTTAATATATGACTACTGCTGTTGAGTTTGTCTTCACCTCCGACTCCAAACACAAATTCAACATCATCAAAGATCATCTCAGGGATATTGTCTTGATTTCTGTCGCCACCATTAGCAAAAACAATATCGTCGTCAGGAAACATTTCTTTTGTTTTACGTATTGCATCACAGGCAGTGCCATCACTGTCGTCAAATTCAATTACACGATCTACCATGTGTAGATTGTCAAGAATTGTCATACGCTCGTGCCATGACATAAATGGCCTACCTTTCTTACGTGTAAGCCATGCATCCGAATTGAGCCCTACAACAAGCCAATCACCTAAATGATCTGCATGATTGAGATATTTTATATGCCCTGAATGTAAAGGATCAAATCCTCCAGTAGCTATTACTATTTTCATTCTTTTATTCTATGAAAATCTTTATCTAACCAAGTGGTAATTATTTCATCTTGCCTAACGTAACCGTAAGTGTTTATACAATATTCAACACTTTCATTTACTAGTTTTAGATCTATTAGATCATGCCATGTGGTAGTTTGCGGATTCATGGGTTCAATTTCGCTTTTATAGACAGCGATATACAACCACATATCGTTTTCTTTTTTTGTAAAATATGCATCGCGGCAATCAAACCCATTTACAGCAAGCATGTACATTAAATTAACAATGTTATGATTGTAGTACCAACCATTGTGGCTGATGTTATTGAGTCTGTTGTGTTTATAATGAACTGCTTGCGGAACTGTAAGAATCAACATTCCGTTTACACTCATCATTTCGTTCCATTGGCGTAGAGTGCCTATTGGGTTAGTAATAAATTGAAAAGTGTCATGACACCATACTAAATCTATTTGTCTAGGAATAAAACGAACAGGATCTTCTAAGTTGGCTTCAATGACTTTTACATTTTCGAGAGCACTAACTTCACTTCTAATTTTTTTAGTGTTAGAAGTCACTGCATAACATATATAATTTCTAGGTTCAGGAGGATCATCTCTGGTTTCTAATGTAGCCCACCATTCAATATTGGATCCATCGTCGCAGCCAAAGTCAGCAACCACTTCCAGACTGTCTAGAAAGGTATCATACTCATATAGCAAGTCTCTTATAAATTGAGTATGATTGTAACTTTCCTGCGAATTTTTAAACAGACCCATTTTGTAAAACCTCAATAACTAATTTTTCTTTCAGGGGTTTAAGTCTAGATTCTAGTTGGTAACAGGCCTCGGCTAGCTCTTGATCAGACCCCCAGTTTAGATTGTGAATTAAATTTACAGCCCAACGACCACAAGTATCTTTTTCTATTTGTATATCTACAGCATTATTTTTTGGACGAGCTGTAGAGCATAGTGCCCATTCTCGTAATATTTTGTTTGCGTAATCTTTGTAATCCATCACACCACAATATCTTCCATGCCGGCTGTACGCAGTCGTACAACGTGACCTAGCATGAAGTTTTTGCTTTCGAGACCTTTCATAACTCCAAGCCATTTGTTTCTAAGAAGAGCAACTTCGTTAATGATAGTCTCAAAGTCAATGACTTCATCCTCGCCATCTGTATATTTCTCAGCGTCGCGAGCTGTAAGAGCTCGGGCATAAGATTCCAAGTATTTTTGAAAATGCTTTCGTCTAATCTTGCGAAGTTGTATATTAAGATAGTTAAGTACAGCCTCGATCTCCTGAAGCTGGTTAAATCTGTGCTCTGTAATACCCGGTAGATTCGCAGCGGACTTTTCAACATTACCTCGTATAAATGTCTCTGTTTTTGCCTGCGCAAGTTCACCTTCATAATAATCAATGAAGGCCGGAATTTCTCCAAGGTCTGCAACAACACGATTATACCACATTAGTCTTCGTAATCAATTTCTTCGTCTTCGTCGTCGAGATATTCTTCAATGGCACGTTTGGTATAACTATCAGTGCCACCAAATTCTCTTAGCTCTTTGTCGCTTAAATTATCAACAAGCATGCTGACTAAATTGTCAGCGGCTGCTTGTCGTTCTTTGGCAGGAATGTATTCCTTGAGCGTAATATAAGATTCAATTAACACTTCAACATCAATACTCATTCGACAGTTTCCTCTTCTGGTTGAACAGCAGTGGTATCTTTATGTGGGTTAGCAGCAAAGTCTTTCATCACACGATCAAGACTATTATCTTCGTTACGTTCCCAAGCTTTACGAAACTGCTTGATTACTGTACCATCTGCTAGCGTGTATTTAAGACTATTACCTTCTTTCTGTAATAAACCTTTTCCTTCAAACATGTCCACAAGTCCGCTATAAGGATTCATACCGGACTCATAAGGAATCTTGACCTGCACACTTTCAAATGGTTTTGCATAGCGTGTTTTCATGATCTTGCAAGCTGCTCTAATACCTTTTACTTCTGTAACTTTGTTGCCATCTTCATCTTCTTTGAGTTTGAGTTTACGCATAGCAACCACAATTGAACTTGCATAGATAAAGCCTTGTCCACCGCTAATCTTATCGTCCGGATCAAACATATCTTGACTTGCATAGGTATGATTGGTGGCAACTAACCCGATGTTTAAGCTGCCAAACATATTCACACAGTTACGAACCAAGGCAGTTAGTGCTTTGGGCTTACGGCCCATGTCACCTTTCAAGTCGCCGGCTTCGAACTGATTGACATCTGTAGGAGTTAGTAACATGCCCAGACTGTCTAGTACGATTAATACTTTAGGTCTTTGATCTTCAGGTAGTGTTTTGTATTCTTTCACAAACTCGGTGATCATCTTGGCAACATCATCAATCATGGCCATATTGAGTTTGAGAAGTTTGTTCTCACTAGTGTCCACACCGAGTGCGTGTAACCACGCTTCATCAAGTGCGTTCTCAGTATCAATGAGAATAACATATATGCCTTGTTCTTGTGCATTCTTGACGAGATTTCCAGAGCAGATAAAGGATTTACCCGCACCAGATTCGCCAGCAAATACAGTAACCTTACCCATCGGAATGCCCTTATTAAAGTCCCCGCTGATAAGATAGTTAAGAGCGTAGTTGTTTGTGCTGATCCAGTCTGTTGGGTCATTGAATCCCACACTGATACCGTCAATACTTTTTGTAATACTTTTACGAAATTTGCTTACGTCAAATGGTTTAGTTGCCATAATCTTTTTATCCTCATTCTAAAATTAATTTTGCTTTATTTTGTTGTTTAATATTATTATATAAAAGTTTTCTGTAATCAAACAGATGTTGCTCTAAGTTAATAATGTTCCCAATGGGAATTTTTTCTGCCACAAGCTTTATATTGTTTTTACTTGCCCAATCTATTGCTTCTTTACTAAATGGAATAGTTTCGGGCTGACTTAAATTTATTTGAAAAGCGAATTCCAAAGTTTCATAATTGTAATTGTCGGGATTTTCTAAGTTTAGATCAAAAAATCTAAATTTATTATAGAACTGCCTACCAACATACGTATACGCAAATGAAAAATTTACTATATCATTGTTAGTTACCATGTTTTCAACAAATGGATTATGAAACACTTCCCATTTATCTTTAGTTTTAAATTCTATATCAGTAAAGCATGATTCTAATCTATGAACTCCCATGTTAACTTCTTCATAAGGGAAAATATATCCTAATTTACTAAGTGCTTCTGCGATACTAATAGTTCTTATTTCATCAGGATACATTTCGTGTAGCATATGACCAAACTTTGATTTATCTCTAACAGTACTTAATCTAAGTTTATCTATATTAATTTTTTCACATTGTGAAACTACCCAGTCCGAATGAATTTTATTAAGAAATGCCTGATCTAAATATTCAAGGAAATTATTTTTTTGAACAAAACTTTGGTCTGTTAGATAATTTAAGACTTCATTGGTTTTTGTTATAGCCCAATGTAATTCACTTAATTTAGAATCAATATTGGTTACAAAAATGTTATCTACATCAAAAGAATTTTGAGACTTTGTTTCTGTAGTATGAACAAAGTATTCAACAAGGTCATGATTATACTTTACTGAAAAAGGAATAACATCACCTGAATTTTCAAATACTAGTAGTATTTTCATAGGAAAAAATAGTGGGCATTGAGCCCACTATTTTATTACTTTGCTCTGTTACGAATCATAGCCAAGATGTCCTCGGCTCGCTGACTGGAAGGTTTAGCTGGTGCTGCCTGCACTGGAGCAGTAGCGACTGGTGCATCATCCTCTTCATCCACATCAAATGGTGCAGCTGATTGAACTGGAGTAGGAGTAGCGGCTGCTTTTGGTACAGGAGCAGCAGCCTCTACATCGTCGCCGCCACGACCTTGAAAGCCACTGGGCTTGTAGTATTGACTCCAACGATCTGGATCGTATGCTTGTCCATCTACGCTGGCTTCAAACATCTCTTTGAGAACTTTTAATTCTACTTCGCCAGGACGCTTTGGCAAGAAGTCACTTAGGTTATAGAGACCAAAACTATCAATGGCACCTTGTTCTTGTGCTGTTAGTGCAGTCTCTTTACGACTCCACTTGCTAGTTGAATAATCTGCGTAACCACCTTTACTGGTTTTAGTAACAGTAAAATCCAATCCAGCGGTGTAATCTGTAGGCATGCTTTCTAGTTCTGGGTCCATTAGTGCAGCCTTGATTAAATTAAAGATCTGGGGACTAATAACGAATCTACGAATAGGATTCTCAGGTGTTTTGTCGTCCGCTAGTGGATTTTCTCTTACAAAACCTTGGAACAAATATGATTTCTTTTTCCAATACTTGCGACCCATTTCTTCTAGACCTGGATCTTTGAACCAAGTACGAACCTCTGCCAAGATAGGGCAGGCGTCGCCGTACATTTCTACACAAGGTACTTGTACTACAACAGGCTTTGAATCTGCTTGTCCTTTGATGCCTGCAAATGGCAAGCGAATCATCAGTCGCTCAACCCAGAAGAACGAGTTGTTTGTGTTTGCGTCTGGTAAGAATCGAATTTTTGCACTAGAGCCTTCTGGAATGTTCCAGTGTGCATAGATGGCGTTATCGCCTTGTGATTGCCCGCCTTGTGAACGGTTTTCTTGCGCTTGTAGTTTAGCGCGAATTTCTGCTAAAGATGTGGCCATAATGTTTCTCCTTATAAAATGCCATAATGTTTGTGCCTAGATATACAACTGCACCGTGCAATTGTATAACAAATGTATTTAGCGTGTCAAAAGTTTTTTGTTTATTTTTTAATCAAACCACTCAACCAACGAATCATTTCTACATCTTCACTCACAACTGGTTGATCCATTGTTGAAGCACCAACTGGTTGCTGCGGTGGTGTGGGTTGTTGTGGTGCTGGTTGTGTATTAGCATTTTGTTGCTGCATCATTGCAAGCAAGCTTTGGGCAAGTGCTCGTTCACCGTTCGACATCAACCAACCGATGATTGTGTTTCTAATGTCTGCATCTGGTCCTTGTACCTGTGATAATTTTTTTATTGAATTTTGCAAATCTTCTGCATTTAAATCTTGGACGTGATCTATCGCAGCAATACCATCTACACCATCCATACCAGCTGCAATTGGTTTTTGAAATAGTCTTGCTAAATTATCTTCGTCAATGTCGTCTGAATCGGAATCCCAAGTGGTTTCGGTTACACCGGTAGCCCATGATTCAAATTCTGCCGTTTCGGCGGTGTTTGTTCGTTTTCTGTTTTGATAGGCTTTGTACACATATGGTAATGCTTCATTAAATCTATCATCGTAGATCTTTTTAACAAATCTTTCGCGTAATTCATCAATATCTACTTCTTGGTCTACGTCATGCGAATCTGCCAACATATCCATCAACAGTTGTTGTCCTTGACGACCTTGAAACTTTTTTAATTTTTCTTTTACTTCATTATATCTGTGCATAGCAGCCTCAACCATACCGGTTGTTTCTGCATCTTCAAAAGTACGATTACGCATTGAACGAACAAAATGTTTCATGCTGGCCATTTCCTTGACCATTTCGTTGATTAACTTACTGCCTTCGTCGCCAATTGAACCACCGTGGCGTAAATGATTTGCTACTGCTCTTGCGCCATGTAAATTTGTGTAGTCTAGTAGAAATCTTTCGCCTACAGGTGTTTCAATAAACACATGCTCAATCTGTCTAGCACGATCTCCGCGCTTTTCTGGATTGATTTGATCTCGGTGTTTAATAATAATTTTGTGAGTGCCAACATCGCCAAAGCTTACACGTTTGTTATTGCCCATGCCATATAAACGGCCTTCGGATATAGCCAATTCATCTTTACTAAAAGTGGCGTCTGTACCGGCCTGTTGTCTAATATCTTTCAAATCCAAGTTACTTCTGTTAATGTCTCTAGTATCAAAAGTTAACATATTTCTACGAGCAAAATTC
>Ga0315903_10008705_pt1 | contig 12424 bp, 10 predicted proteins | sample LakEriMetagenome_7_FD_203524 | JGI IMG/M metagenome (GOLD analysis project Ga0315903, IMG submission 203524) | Freshwater fungal communities from buoy surface, Lake Erie, Ohio, United States - Buoy 2 MA119 | ecosystem: Environmental > Aquatic > Freshwater > Lake | place: USA: Lake Erie, Ohio...
ACGCCCCCGGCCGATCAAACGGTGCCGGATGCCGGGAACGGTGCGGGTTCGACTCCCGCCGCTGGCTCCTCTGTTTCACCGTTGCCGGGCATCGCCCAGCGGGCGGGCACCGTGGATGTGCCGCCGTTGGTGCCGGGGCTGGAGGCAGAGGATCTGGGGCCGCTGACGGCGGTAGATGTGCAGGACTTGGAGGCCGCGGCCAATCCTCCTCTTCCTCCTACTCTTACTCCTCCTCCCGGTCTGCCGGACAATCAGACCATCGGACAGGGAGACAATCAGATGACGCCGCGGCAGCCGATTCTCGCGGGTGTGCCGGATCGCGTGGCGCCGTTCCGTGATCGGCCTTTGAATGCGGAGCCGCAGATGAGTGGCGATGTGATCACCGACCTGCGCATTCCGCGCAGCCCGGAGGCTATTGCCGAAAGCCAGCGCATCGAGCAGGAGCGGCAGCAGCAGATCGCGGAGATGCGGATGCTGGATGCGAAGGCCCGCGGCATGCCGATGATCCCGGACAGCCCGATGGGCAGCATGGACATTCTCGACTGGGCCAATGAAAACCCCATCTACCTGCCGCCCGGTTTCTCCGAAGATCGCAAGCTGCCGGAGTATGAGAGCCTGAAGCGCAACCCGCTGCCGAATTACTGGCGGCGGTTCGTCGCCAGTGGCAAGCAGGGCGGCAACCCGGACAGCGTGGCACAGCGTGCCTTTGATGCCGGCTTGATCGCGGAGCCGACGGCAGATGCCTACTTTGCCGCCGTGCAGGATGGCATCGCGGCGCGGAAGCAATACCGCGTGCAGTTCCAGCAGCGTGACAAGGCGCTGGCGCAGGAAGAAAAGCGCGTCGTCGATTTCGAGAAGTCGCAGACGAAGCTCGCCAAGAAACCGGATACGCAAGAGGTGCCGTTCGAGGACATCGTGCCGGGAGATCGCATGACGATCGACGGTGAAAACGCGGTGGTCAAAAACGTGGAATACAACGAGGACGGCTATCTCACAAACGTCGTCATCGAGGACGGCAAGCGCTTTGGCTTGATGCAGTTCGATCCGCAGAATCGCGGCGGCATCCTCGTGGATGAGTTCAAGCCGCAGCCCCGGCAGGCCGTCGAGGACTTCGCCCCTGCCGAGGGGGTAAGACAGCCAATGTCCAAGGCTCCAGCTTCAAACATTGCGGGGCAGGCTTCGAACATTCCAGCACAAGCTCAGAACATTCCAGCACAAGCTCAGAACATTCCAGCACAAGCTCAGAACATTCCGGCGGGTTCAAGTCCCGCGGCTGCTAGTGGATTTCAACAGCCCGACCACATGCGGCCTCGGTTTTGGAGGGACGAACAAGGCAACGTGCGCAAAGCCAAAAAGTATTTTTATGGTTACGCTGGCGGCGGTCCTGACAACACCATTCTTAATTGGATCAAAAAGCCCAAAAGCGACGTTTTGTTTCGAGGCACCGATTTGGAAACAGAGCAATGGATTGCCAGCCAAAATGGCGTGTGGCTGGATGCCCCTACACGCACCACCACCACAGCAGCAGCCACGCGACCAGCAGCAGCCACGCGACCAGCAGCAGCACCAGCGGCCACGCCGGGCCGGGGCGAGGGCGGAAGTGGCGGAGCAGGCGGGGCGGCATTGCTGGACGTAGCACCGAGCACCCGCCCCCGCAATCGCGGCGAGACAGCGAAGCCCCAACGCGACGACGTGCTGGCCGAGCTCGGCCAGGCCACGCGTGAAGGCGCGGCAAATCAGGCGCAGGGGACGCTGGGATTTCAGAACCTCGACACGTCTGGCCGCACGGCGGGATTTTTGAATGCAGACATTCTGGCGGAGGCCACGGACCTTTTGCGGCAGGGCATCACGGACTTCACGAACTGGAGCCGGGCGATGCTGACGCGGTTCGGTCGCGGCATCCGCGACTACCTGCAAGGCATCTGGCAGCAGATCACGAGCCCGCAGACGAATGCCGCGCAGAACGTGCGCCTAGGCCTGCCACAAGGCACGGCCCCGGTGAGCGTGGGGCAAGGTGGGTTTGTGGGCACGGGCGGTGCATCGAGCATTCCCGATGGCCAGGCAGAGACGCAGAGCCGTTTTGCCAGTCCGAATCAAACAGACAATTTGTATGATGTGGAGCCCGTGGAAGTGGCGCAGGCTGAGGGGCGGGCATGGCTGGCGCAAACCGATGTGGAAACGGCGCTGCAACTTTTTGAACGGGCTGTCGTGCCGTCAGGCATGACACAGGCACGGATGTTTTATGCTCACGCCGCGTTGATCAAGCAACTGGTGAGCGCTGCTAACACCGGCACGGAACTACAACGACTGCAAGCTGAGGCGCAACTGGATCGCGCAGGGCGTGCTTGGTATGGCAGGGAAAGCCAAGAGTGGGGTCGAGCAGGTAAAGCGCGTGCTGTGTCGTCGGCGGAACTCAGCAGCGTGGCCCCGATTCTGGCAACCAAGCAAATTTTGGTGGACCGTGCCGATGCGGTGATGAACAAGCGTTTTGAAGGCGGGGCGGGTGGTGTGGTGGAGAAGGTGAAGGCCATCCTTGAAAAGGCGGACATCGACATCACAGAACGCGTCGAGGCCATCCTCTCGGCGGTGATGGGGTCGCGTTTGCAGCCGCGGGTGACGCTGGCGCAGGCGGTGGCCGGGCTGGTGAATGGCAAGACGCAGCGGCAGCAGATGATCGACGATGTGGCGCGGGCGCTCATGCAGCGGGCGAAGAGTCGCGAGGTGAAGCCGGGCACGCAGACGGCGCTGGCCGCCCTCGTGGCGAGCCTGAAGCGCACGCTTGGCGCGGCGGTGAAGGGCGAGGCACTGAAGCCGGAGACACTGAAGATGGGCGAGCTGCTGGCCCGCACGTTTGTGGATCAGGTGGCGGAGGCTCCGCTGTTTGAGGAGGCGTGGAAGGCAGGCCGTGAGCAGGTGCGTGCGATGCTGATCGAGACGGGCCTGAGCGAAACGCAGGCGGAGAAGCGGCTGAATGAGCTGATGCCCGCCACGCCGACGGTGGCCTATGCGCCTGGCATGGTGAAACAGGCGGTGCAGCGTGGTTTTGAGCAGGCGGGCTATGGCCAGACGCTGACGACACGCATGGACCGCAGCGGCCAGCGGCAGGTGGATGTGCGGGCGGAAGCGCTGCGCAATCCGCAGAAGGCCATGGAGGCGGTGATGAAGGTCTGGGATGAGGAGGCCGATGCGGCCGGCATTTCACCGGAGGCCTGGGCGCAAGGTCGAGCACTGGCATGGAAAGCACTGGGCGAGACCATGCAGCAATGGCAGGCGCAGCAGCAGGCGACGCAGGCCAAGGCGGATGCGGCGGCGAAGGCGAAGCTGCTGGAGAAGGACAGCCCGGCACTGGCGAAGCTGCTGAAGTCGCTGAAGGATAAGATCGCTCCCGGCATGAGCTGGGCGGACATCTTCATGGACATGCCCAGCTCGCAACGGGAGCGGCAGCGGGAGATTTATCGTCGCCTCATGCTTGATGAGCGGCTGAAGGATCTGACGATGGAGCAGCGGTTGGATTTGACGAACGAACTGGACCGCGCCTGGCAACGGGAACGCAAGGCGGTGTTTAATCGCGAGCTGGAGAAGGCGGGCATCCTCGGCGAGAAGGACAAAGGAGATCGTGACAAGGTGAAGAAGGCGCTGCCGAAACTGCTGCGCATGATCAACCTTGGCATGTTTAACTCGGAGATGTGGCGCGAGATCGTGGCGCCGGAGTATGGTCTGAAGATGCTGACAGCGGCAGACACCGCGCAGCTTCGCGCCATGGCGGAGGCGGCGTGGAAATTGCCAGAAGGTGTGATCCGCAATCAAAAGCTCCGCGATTTGCTGAACGCGATCCAGAAGAAGACGGGCGCAAGCTGGGTGGAGGTGCTGAACTCCTACTGGACGGCGGCGGTGCTCTCCGGACTGCGCACGCAGTTTGATACCTGGCTGGCAGCGGTGAATGGCATGGGCACCAACCTGATGCAGATCGGTGGATTGATCGCTCGCGGCCAAGGCCGGGCGGCCATCGACGCGCATGCGCAGTGGTGGCGCGGGCTGTTTGAAGGGGTGCGCGAGAGCGGACAGATCCTTTTCAAGGGTGACACGAGCTATCTGAAGCGCTTTGGCGCGGATCTCAAGAAAGCGCTCGAAGGTGAAACATCGGTGACACCGGTGCCGCTGGGAGAGAACCTGTGGCAGAATGGCAACACCTTTCAGAAATACGGGCTGGCTCCGGTGATGATGTTCACCGGCCGGCTGATGGCGGCCGCGGACCACATCAACAACACGGCGACCACGCAAAGTGCCATCGCGGTGGCGCGGGCGCTGCATCCCGAGCTTTACCAAGGCAAGGTGGGCTTCACGGCTGCCGAGCGGGCCAATGCCCGAGCCCAGGCGCTGCGGGAAGTGACCGGCGGACGCGAGCCGCAGACGAGCGAGGAACGTGCCACGGTGAGCGCTCGTGCTCGCGAGATCCTGAACGGCAGCCTGCAAGCGGAGGACTACGCCGCCGCCAGTGAGATCGGCGACATGGCGGCCTATCAGAATGATCCGACGGGGATGTTCGGTTACATTTACAATGCCATGAAGCAGGGGCTCGGCACGATCCAGCGCGGGCTGAATGATTATGCGCAGGACGTGACGGCCAATCGCTTTGCCCGTGTCGCCGCAGGTGTGATGGCGGGCTCACTGCATGGCGTGACGGGCACGCGGTTCATGCGCTTCGGGGCTAACTTTGGCGCGGATATGACGCGCTACATTCCCGGCAGCTATGTGCTGGGCAAGGCAGGGTTTTACGGTCGCGAGGTGAGCCGGGCGCAGCAGGAACTGCTGCTGGGCAAGAACCTCGTGGGCCTGATGCTGATGAGCACGCTGGCGGCGGTGTTTCTGAACTCCGATGACGAGGATGAAGGCTGGCAGATCGAAGGTGATTGGAGCACGCTGAATCCGCAGCAGGTAAAGGAACGCATGGCGGCCGGCCTCGAACGCATGACGCTGTGGAAACGCGAGAACGGGCAGGTGCGCCGCGTGAGCTACAAGCAATGGCCGACGATGGGGCTTTTCTCCGTGGTCGGTGGCATGCTCGACGAGAAGCGGCACAAGCCTGCGCAGTTTGCCCAGCACGGCACGGCGGGCCATCTGCTGCGTGGCATTGCCACGGGCTACACGCAGATCAAGAACGTGTCAGCGGTGCGGAATCTGGTGGAGTTGTTCGGCGAGCCGACTTTCTCTGCGGATGCCGTCAATGGCACGATCGACAAGATGATCAAGACGGGCACCAACTTTGCGGGTGGCTTTGTCCCGACGCTGATCAAGGACGCGGACATCTGGACCGATCCGCGCAGCTTCAAGCCCGAAGGCGTGGCGGAGATGATGCTGCGCAACACGCCGATCCTGCGCAAGTATGTGAACGACGGCCGCCCGCAGCTCAATCTGCTGGGCGAAGAGGTGAAGCTGCAACGAGTGCCGTGGTCGCGTGCCTACACGAACGTGCAGAGTGCGGAGGCGCATCGCGTGCTCGGTGCCCTGCTGGCCCGTGGCCTCGCCCTGCCGATGCCGAGTGATGAAGTGAAGCTCTACCAGAACGGCGTCAAGGTGCCGCTGGAAACGCTGGGCCGCGAGGCGGTGTGGCAATACGAACGTGCCGTTGGCCAAGGCTATAAGGACTGGCTGAGCACCGACGGCGCGGCCCTGCTGACGCTGCCGGTGGATCAGGCGGAGAAGGCAATTCAACGCCGGGCCGAGACGATCAAACGCCAGGCGCTGGGGAGGGTGCAGCGGTGAGCGTTTCCTCGCACGATCCCAAAGGTGCCGCCGGTGCGCTGAAGCCGCAGCTTCAACTGCTGCCGCCGGTTTTTAACGAGCAGGTGGCCGGGGCGCTGAGTCTAGGCGCGGCCAAGTATGGGCCGTGGAACTGGCGTGAGCATCAGGTGGAACTAATGACCTACCTCGGCGCCATGCGTCGGCACATCGACCGCGTGCTTGATGGCGAGGATCTTGACCCGGAAAGCGGTGCTCATCACCTCGGCCATGTGGCCGCAGGCTGTGCCATCGTGCTCGATGCGGCGCGGCATGGCACGCTAGTGGATAATCGGCCAAAACGGTGATTTGACACGCGTGATACACTGGCGGCCATGAAAACCCTCTCCATCCTCGCCGCCCTCGTCGTCACCGCCATTGCCCTCTATGCCGCCGATGGCCAGCCGCCTCTGCCTACGGGCGGGCAAGTGGGCCGTTTCCAGCTTTGCCAAGGAACCAGCCCTCGGGCCAGTGCGGCCGGCCCGCCCACGCTTTACCGGATCGACACGGCCACCGGTCAAACATGGTCGCTGGATGCTGCCCCCATGATCCAAGCCGATGGCAAGCCGCCTCCCAGTGTCGTGGTCTGGCTGCCTGTTTGCGAGGAGGGAGACACTCTCCACAAAGCCGCCCAGCAAACGTGGGGCATCAATCGCTGAGCATGCTTTGTGGCATGCAGTGTGACATGGCTAATTGCTTATGTGCTCGAAGCCTTGATAACCAATGGAAAGCGCCGTTGTTTGCAGCGGGCTTAAAATCCGCTGACCTGCAAAGGTCTTCCGGGTTCGAGTCCCGGCATCGGCACTGGGGAAATGGAAGTGTGCGCAGGGGAATTGGGTGCTGAGTAGGTGGGTGAGCGGCTGCAAGCGTGGGTGTTTAAATGGTGAATATGGGTGAATATGGGGTTGACGGAGTGTGACGTGTGATGTTACAAAGTGTGACATGGACACTCAACAACGAATCGACTGCGGGTATTGCCCGGCGTGTAAAGCGGATCTTAAACTGGAGGCGGATGCGCGGATGCGGACGGGCTATGCGGTGGTGTGTGATGACCCGGATTGCCCGGATGGGGGTGGTGCATGGCTGGCGCAGGAGTGGCTGGTGCGGAAAGCTCAAACCTTGAACTTGCTGCCATGAGTTCACTGAAACGCAAGATTGCCGGGGTGAAGGTGCGCTTTTACAAGCGGACGGCGGGCTCGAATCTGAGCATGGATTTTGAGGTGGAGGGGGAGAGGTTTCAGGAGTCCACCGGGTGGCCGCATATTGCGGACGCGGAGCGGGTGGCGTTGCGGCGGATTGAGGAGATCAAGGCGGCGCGGCTTTCGCTGGGGGCGCAGGCGCTGGTGCGTGGCTCGATGGCGACGGTGGGGGATGTTTGTGAGGCGCTGATGCAGGGGGACAAGGTGATGGAGGATCGGACGCGGACGACTTACTTGGCGGCGCTGAAGCGGCTGGCGCGGGTGGTGGATGAGGACCGGCCGGAGGGGGTGCCGCTGGATGCGGTGCTGAATCGGGCGGTGTTGGAGCGTTTTGTGAGCGAGGGGCAGGGTCGCGAGGGGCGTGGAGTGAACTGGCACGATGCGCTGCCGGAAAATGTGGGGCTCAACTCGACGGTGCGGAATGCGTCGAGCGTGTTTCAGGAGCGGATCGTGGAGAGGCACTTGAAGGGGCTGCGGCTGCCGCCGCTGGAGCCGCTGCGGAAGTTTCCATCATTGCCGACGCCGCCGACGCATTTTGTGCCGTGGCCGGCGGAGAACCTGGCGGCGATGGATGCGGCGGCGCAGGTGCTGAAGGTGGAGAACCCGGAGCTTTACCTGTGTCATATCATGTTGCGTCGCTTGGGGTTGCGGGATGGTGAGCTTTTGCAGGCTCGCATGGCGTGGGTGCAGTGGAATGAGACGGAGGGCAAAGCCTGGCTGGATGTGCGGCCACGGGCTCCTTTGGGTGGGGAGCCGGGTTTTCGTTTGTTCAAGCATGGCAAGCCGCGGCGGCTTGCGCTGGATGCGGAGATCCAAGGGCTCCTGAAGGGGCGCACGGGCTTTGTGATTGCAAATGGTGCCAAAGACTCGCGGCGCTACGATTTCATTTATCGGGATCACTGCGATTGGTTGCGCCCGTTTGTGCCGGGGGATCGCAGCCAAGTGAACCATGAACTGCGGAAGCTAGGGGCAAGCGTGGTTTATACGCAACACGGGATTGCGGCGGCGGCGTATTTCTTGGGAGATTCCGTGGCGACGACGGAGCGGTATTATGCCGCGTGGATGGGCGAGGCTCCGGTGGTGGCGTGGTGAGTTTCCGGTTTTGCCGGTGCTATCCACTTCGTTCGAATTATTCATCATTCCAGCACTGACAGCGCGGATCATCGTTCCCGCAGTGTCGGCAAAAGTTGCGCATGATTTCCATGCGTTCCTCGTCTGACAGCATCTGCATGGCGGCAACAATCTGCTCAATTGTTGTTGGCAAATCCGAATCAATCAATTGCGGTTTTGGTGATTTTGCCATGATGTTTAATGGTTGATTATGGTCATTTGGGAGCGCCCTGAATTACGGCATTGGATGGGATGGCGGAAAGTATTTCCGCCTCGATGACGGTGCTGCTTTGCTGTTCGAGGGCGGCTTTGGCGGCGGCGGCTTTGGCGCGGGCTTCGGCGAGGCGATCCTGGGCGCTGAGGGTGACGACGGCTTTGATTTCGGTGGGCATGCCGTTGAGGCTGCGCTCGATGTCGTGGGACATTTTGGTGGCCATGCCGACGGACATGAGATCGGACTTTTTGGCGTCGGGGATGAGCTCGGCCATTTTGCTGGTGCCCTGAAGTCGGGCAATGGCGGCGTTTTTGGCGGCGAGGTCGGCGAGCTGCTCGATGCTGAATTCGGTGCGGATGAGGGCGGCGATGGTCTGGCGGGACTTGTCGATTTCGAGGGCTTTGAGCTCGCGCTGGAGGTCGGAGATGGAGGTGATGCCGTGCTGGGTGATCATTTCGATGCAAACGGCGTAGGATTCGGGATCGTTGGACTTCCAGTTTTTGGCGGTGTGCTCGCGCCAGGCGTCGATGGGACGCGGGGGGAGATCGGCGAGGGGGAGAGCGGGCGTGTCCATGGGGAGGAATGAGGAAACCAGAATGAGGAATGATGGCGTAAGTGTCAGGCGGCGTGGGTGAAGGCAATGACGTTGGGTGATTGGGGCAGGGCGTCGAGGGGGCTAGTGATGGTGGCGGCGAACTGGGGGATGCAGTGGAGATAGACCTGGGTGGTTTCGGCGCTGTTGTGGCCGAGAAGTTCCTGCACCTGGGTGATGCTGGCGCCGCTGGCGAGGAGATTGGTGGCAAAGGAATGGCGCAGGGTGTGGGCGGTGATGCGTTTGGATAGGCCGATGCGGCAGGCGGCGATTTTGAGAGCTTTGCCCAGGGTGTTTTGGTGGACGTGGTGACGGCGCACGATGCCGGTGCGCGGATCGGTGCTTTGATTGCTGCCGGGGAAGAGCCAGAACCATGGCCATTCGCGGCCGGCGTTTGGCATTTTACGCTCGAGGTGATCGGGAAGATAGACGGGATTGGCTCCGGCTGCGCGGTCGCGGTCGTAGAAAACGCGGATGCGGTCGAGATGGGCGCGGAGGGTGAAGACGAGGGAACGGGGCAAGCAGGTGATGCGGTCTTTGTCGCCTTTGCCACCGCGCACGGTGATGAGGCAGGTGTCGAGATTTACGTCTTTGACGCGGAGGGCCAGGAGTTCGGATAGTCGGAGGCCGGAGCCGTAGGCTACCTGAGCCATGAGGCGGGGGCCGGATGGCATGGCTTCGAGCAGGCGGCGCATTTCGTCTGGACTGAGCCAGGTGGGCAGACGGGCGGGGCGTTTGGCGCGGGCCCATTTGCCGAGGTCGCCGAGGGGCTGACGCAGCACGTCGCGGTAGAGGAAGACGATGGCGTTGAGGGCTTGGTTTTGAGTGGAGGCGGAGCAGTGCGGGGCGAGCTTTTCCAGGTAGCCGCGGACGCGCTCTTCTCGGGTTTGCTGCGGGTTTTGCCGAATGTGCTTGGCGAAACGTGTGATCCATCCGGCATAGCAGGTTTCGGTGTGGTAGGACAACCTGCGCATGCGGCAGATGAGACGCACTTGTTCCAGGGTGTCAGTGATGGTCATGGTGTGGTTTTGCTGTGACTACTTACACTTTTGGTGTGGATAATCAGTGTTCTCTGCTGTCGATTCCGGCTGTTTCATCATCGGTTTCATCAGCTTTTCTTTGGCTTCAGAGGGCAAGCCCCATGGTGACGTTGGTCCGTTGGTGGATGATTTTTGCATAGTCGGCGTTCAGTTCGAGAAGGATGGCGCGGCGTCCGAGTTCAAGCGCCACTTGGCCCGTGGTCCCGCTGCCGCCGAATGGATCGAGCACCACGTCGCCGGGATTGCTGCTGGCCAGGATGCAGGGCTTGATGAGATCCGGCGGATAGATCGCGAAGTGGGCATCTTTACATTGCGAGACGGGGACTTGCCACACGGAGCGGCGGTTTCTCATATCGCCCTCACCATCGTATGCGGTGCCGCTTCGGCCACTCCCGTTCTTTCCTGCTCCAGTCGCTTTTGCCTTTCTGCTTGGCGCTCTGTCGGACTGAATTTTCTCGCGGATCGGATGGTATAGATACTGATCCTGCTTGGAGAACATGAACAGATGCTCGTGACTTCTGCTGCACCGGTCCTTTACGGCCTCCGGCATCGCGTTGGGTTTGTTCCAGATGATTTCTTGCCTCAGCATCCACCCGTCATTGATTCTTGGGATTGAGGATTCCTGGCACCATGGGCAGACTTTCCACTCTGGCTGTTCATCGTCATTCCTCCACTCTGACAGTGCTTCCCATTCGCAGCAAAAGACGCAAGTAGCTTCCGGTTCTTGCATGGCCAGCGCCACCCTCCACGGCATTCCCATGAGCCGCTTGTCCTTGTGGCTGTCACCTAAGTTCAACCATAGAGTGCCGGCCGGTCTGAGCACGCGCCGCACTTCGCGGAACACGTCCACTAGTGCTTGCACGAATGCTTCAGGCGTCTCCTCTTGGCCGATCTGCCCAGCGTGTCCGTAGTCACGCAGCCCCCAATACGGTGGCGATGTGACGCAGCATTGCACGGATTCGGAGGGCAGCTCCCGGAGTAGTTCCCGGCAGTCACCCACCCGCACATCCAAAGAGATGATGGGAGATGATGGCAGAGAACAAGACGCCGCATCCGATGGGCATAAGCTTTCCAGTTTCATATCAGGTTCGTTTCAGTCGCGCCCACGGATGGGCTAGTCGTTCGGCTTCACCATTGCGCGAAGCTCCTTCATTCGTGCCCGCGTGATCGGCCATCGCCCATCTTCCCAATCTTTGAGCTTCAACCTTTCGAGTGACGGGCCGTAGATTCGATCTTGCAGCCTCCTGACTAGCTTCCTGAGTCGGAATGAACGCGCCCATTCCGCGTCGTTTTGAGCGTCCCAAAACGCCTTTCGGAGCCGAATAAGACGATGGAGAGGAACCGCCCTGGGCGCTGGTGTAGTAGAGTTCATTCTGGCTTGGATGTTGAGTGTGTTTGCGGAGTGGCGCTGTCGGGGCGGTCCCTCATCTCATCGTTCTCTGACTTGCGTTTATTTCTCGGCCTGCGGAGCGACTGAATCGCTAGGACTGCCTCGTTTGTGATGGTCATGGTGCCGTTCTCCCGCTTCGCCACGGTCACACGATTGACGCCCAGGAGGCGGGCTACCTCGGCTTGTGTGCCGAGGCGCTCGCGAGTGGCTTTGTATTGCTCAGGCTGCACACCATTCCCCCTTCGCCATCTTGCGCTTGCCTTGGTATTCGTGCCAGACTTCGCCGGTCACTTTGTTTTCGCACACGCGATAGGCCGTGTGAGACTTCATGTTTGGCGTCTGAATCCATTCGCCTTTGACCACCGCAGGAGCGGCAGCGGCGAGCACCTTCAGGAACTTGAAGTTCACCCAGGTGCGAGGGCTGTCAGTCCAGCGCACGCGGGCGCGCTCGCCGTTGATTTCGATCACTTCGCCTTTTCTCCCGCCCGTGTAGTCACTGGCGATCCGTTCAACTTGAGTTCCGATTTCGATTTTGTTCATGGTGGTCATTGGGTTACGGTTGCTAGTGTAGCATTAAGCTACACGCCATCAAGCCCTATTTGAAGTATTTTCACCAAAGTCAGAGAACCATCACATGCAGGCAACGGCTCGAAGGCTGTCTGTCGTGTCAGCCATGCGTGTCGCTCGCCGTCGCCTGATCTGAAACGTTCTGCCCTGCGCTGGTAAATGCGGGGCGGTGAGGAGGTCGCCGGTCAAAGCGTTTGCCCATGTCGGCGGTGGCGGTCATTTGGGGCCGAGGATGAGGTTGACGGTTTTGACGAACCAGCGGGCGAGGGAGGTATCGGCCTGGATGGCGGATTGGAGGCGGTGCCAGGCTTCGAGGACGGCGGCGGGTGAGGTGTCGAGCTGGCCGGTGGTGTAGGCGGTGACGGCTTCGCGGAGCTCGGCGGGATCGGTGCCCTGAAGGGCGGCGATGGTGATTTCGAGGCGCGGGAGGTAGGCGGGCGGGCAGTCGTCGCGGAGGTAGGCGATGAGCCAGCGGCGGGCGGTGTCGTCATCGACGGCGTGGAGGAGCTGGCCGAAGCGCTCGGGACGGGGATG
>Ga0315903_10008709_pt1 | contig 12422 bp, 27 predicted proteins | sample LakEriMetagenome_7_FD_203524 | JGI IMG/M metagenome (GOLD analysis project Ga0315903, IMG submission 203524) | Freshwater fungal communities from buoy surface, Lake Erie, Ohio, United States - Buoy 2 MA119 | ecosystem: Environmental > Aquatic > Freshwater > Lake | place: USA: Lake Erie, Ohio...
ATGGTATCTAGCCATTACGAATAATAGGTCTGATAGCCTATTTAGGTACTTAGGTATATTTCTATTAAACTTCATATTATCATTGGTCTCGTGTATTTCTATTGCCATCCAGACTACCCGCTCTGCTCTACGGACAATAGTCCTAGCATTGTGCAAGGAGCCTGTTGGAAGTACAAATGAGGTTAGTGGTTCCAGATAACTATTGTAGTCATCTAGGACATCCTCCAGATATTTGATTTTATCATCTGTCATTACAAACGTCTTGGATCCAGCCAGCTCAGCCCCTAGATCAAATAAGTCACTCTGGACCCTTTCAATTATGTCATTACGATACTCTGTAGCCATGCCTATAGCTGAGTTAGCCTCATCTACCGCACCGATAGCATCAATCAATACGCTTGTCTTGTGGACACGATCATTGTTGGCAATTGAGGTAGTACCATCATCACCAGTTCTGGTGTAAATCTTTGTCAGCCTCATCTTACTCATGCATTTCCTCCTCGTTCATCCATACTTCTCCATTTATAATACTGTACTTTAGGATCATATTTGTAGAGCCACACTTTAGGCACTTTGGCTTAAAGTCTATCTCTCTAGATATCTCAACGTTTAGTTCAGCCCTACACTTGCAGGCAAAGCTATACGTGTGACTGTTCGACATCCTTGTATACCTCCAGACCAAAATACCAGTGTATCAGGTTTATGGTTATAGAGTTATCATATTTACAGAAAGATAAGCCTATACCCCAGCTATCCCATTTCCCGCTAAAAAACCTTACCTTCATTTTCGGCTCACTTTCTGCGACCTATAATTCATTAAATAGTATATTCTTTCCAGTCATTACTTCCTTCTTTTCCAGAGGCTTCCTGCACAAATCCATTTTCTCTATCAAATAGGATGTACTCCATGGACTCTATCGAAAAGGCTGAGCTAATCTTATTTATAACTTTATCTAAATCCAGCGTACCGCAAGTATATAAATCAAACTGTAGTAGACCTGGGTTTGGCTCATCCCATATGTGGAATGCAATGTGGCTTGTTTCTATCATTACGATAGCGGTAAGTCCTTTATTGCCCTCTTTATCAACATAGCTTGAAAAAGGTCCTTGAATTATTTTCATGTCAATGCTTTCAACTAATGATCTAAGAAAATCAATACCCTGTTGTTCGGTATTCATAGGATCTTTCACCTTGGCATTTATTAAGAGGTGTTTGTGGTAAATCATATTTTCTCCTTTATATTTTAATTTCTAGAGGTAAAAAATCATCTATGGTTATTTGATCAGTCATCTCTATATATCTTACTTCGTCTATTATTTTTCCTTTTAAAGCAGCTTTTATCATCTGGTCAGAAGAACTGCTTGGAACTGGCCTAGATGAAAAGTATGCCACATAGTAAATGTTTGGATAATAAACTTTAATTAGAGCAGCATTGGCTACTGCCTTTTTTACATTGTCTGTTCTTTTAGCACCAGGCCTTTTGCCATCACCGTCATAGCCACCCTTAGCCTCCACATATTCCTTGTTATCGGCTACAAAGTCTACCTCGCAACCAGATCCGTACATAAATATGTTTTGCTTTATATTTTTAAATCCACGGTCAGATAAGTCTTTTAGCACCCTATTTTCAAAATCGTCTCCTGAGCGTTTAGACTCAGATTGAAAATCAATAATCATTTGTGCTCTTTCATATGCCTGGTTAGGGTAAAGTATGCGAACCCAGACCTTACTTCGATATCTCTTTTACACAATTCACAATACACCGTTCTGTTACTGGACATTTTAAACCTTATAGTTTGGATGATCTAGTGGTGTTGGTGCCGTAACCAAACACTTGCAATTTGCACACTCTGCATTATCCAATAAATACATATCTATTTCATAAGTTTCTGTATTAAATGAAGCTGTTATTTTTAGTAGCGCTGAACCACAACAAGGGCACACTGGAGTGGGTAATCCCCTCACGTCGTATCTTTTTTGGCGCCTTCTATTTGGCGGCATGCTACTACTCATATATCAATTATACACATATCAGTAGGCATAAGTAAAGGATATTTTGTTAATCTTCTACGTCTGAGACATTGACCATTACGGTATCAGTGCCACAGGCACACGTTGGGTCTGGGGCCTGAATTGCTAGCTCTGCATGGTAAAAGAACTTGGACTCACACACATAGCATTCATACTCATAGATTAACTTGTTAGACATTATATCGACCACCAACCACCGTACCCAATACCTGGATTTTCTTGCCTCCACCGCCTAGCACGTTCATTCTCTTTTTCCCAGTCTAAGTCATGGGTTGGCAAACCACACTTGGGGCATGGTCCTGGTCCTAAATTTTTATATACATGTTCACAATACACAGAGTCTGTCATTTACTTCCTACTATTAATGCTATTGTGTATCTCTTCAATGGTGTCTACGAAGTCTTTTGGGAAACATGATCTGTTTTCAATGACTAACTGTACAGCCATACCCTCGTATCGCATAGACTTGTCGTCATGTCCTTTTTTTAAATTCTTTACGGCAAGCTCGTATACTTCATCGAACTCAGCCCTTTTTGAGTGGCACAAGTTTTCTTCTGCTCCGCAGCCACTTAGCAGTCCAGCAGTTAAAATAGATATTACGAAGATCTTGAATAATCTCACAATAGTTACCTCTTTTCATGCTATACATTAATGTATAACTATCTTAATATACACTATATTTATTGAAAAAGCACCTTACTGTTATACTCTTGGCACCTGTAGCGCCATAGTCTTCATATGCTTAAGTCTTATTGTTGGGTCTAAATATATGCTATATCCAAGTGCCCGTGCCTTGTTACAGAAATAAGTGTCTTCTCCAATCATATCAATTTTTCCATCTGTTTCTTTATATTCTACTTGGAACCAGGGCGCCTTCATTTTTTTCAAGACTTCAAATTTTACTGCCATAAATCCCATCCCAGCAAAAGCTAGTTCAACCTCATGATATGTTTCGTTTAAAAATGAATACGGCAGTCTGTGGTTATCAAAACCACAGGCAAGATCGCCACTTATTGTCATGTATGTTCCGCAAACTATGTCGTGATTTGAGTTCAGTAGTTTGTCCATATCTTGAGGTGTCCAGACAATATCATTGTCTAAAAATATAACCTTTTTTGGTGATACCATTCCATCAAATAACTCTGTGCTTAAAAATGCACTATTGTGTCTACCAATTGTATTAAGAAGCATGTTTCTAGTTTCCTGAACTATTGGGCTATATAAGTTATTAAACATAAATGTTTTTCCAGAAGCCACCAAATTAAGTAGAGTATTTGACCAGGCAATTAAAAACTCTCCAGAAAACTCTTTTCCTGGCAAACAAAAGAAATAGTCTACGGATTGACCATTTTCAGTAAGATTTGTTGACATTATATTATTCCTTTGTTTCTTCGGAGCTTTGGCTTTCTGGCGCTTCTTCTGTGGATTCTTCTGGCTTTAGATCTAATTCTATTCCCTGTTCATTAACCCACTCTTTAACGTTCTCTGGGAGCATGTCCAAACTTGTTATTTTTACACCAGGCGTTCTATTACCAGGAACTGTCATTCCGTTGGGAAGAGTTATTCTTTTTGACATAGACTTTTTTCTTTTATTGTTTCTAGCAGCACGTTTGGCTTTTTGTTGAGAAACTCTTGCATTATTTTTTTTCATTACTCTTCCTCATAAACTTCTATTTGTACTGGACCTCCAGTATTGATATCGAATTGTGCTGCTGCTAAAACTGCAGCCTCTGCCACCCTCTGTGCTTCAATCATATCAGCATCCTCAGAAAGCTTGGCAAAGATGTATCCCATTGCTATTCCAGCACCACTTCCAGTAGCATAAAATTCTTCGTCAGATCTGCTTATAGAAAAATCAGAACCAACATCAAACAGTTCTCCTTTTACTGATATTAAAAAATTAAAATCTGATTCTTTATGTTTCCAATCATATTCTGCAACATCTAGGGCTCTAATCATAGATGGAATCATTTTAGATACAACCCAAGTTTGTATGTCGCCAACAATTTTTGGTGGCTTCCAGCTATATGCAATGATGTCTCCTGGCCTAGCATCTCCACGAAGACCAATCATAATATCTTTAAATCTAACAATTTTAGGTGTAGCAGAACTTATTATTCTGCTATTGTCTTCTGTAATTTGACTATCGGCAGCCATAACAGACCAACCGTCACCTTGTATTCCAACTATAGTTGTCATTAGAGTTTAACCACCCAAAGTTGCAGGCCTCTTTCAATAATAGTAGCCTGGTCATAAACTTCATGCAAGAACCTATCTGCGCCCATTTGCACCTCTACATTCATTCCATTCCAGCCATAGTCATCGAATGACATCAGTCCACCCTGCTTTAAAAGTGGCCAAGAATATCTGGCATCGTCATAAACATCTAGCATTTTATGGCTACCATCCACATATATAAAGTCAAAAAAATCACGCTTTTCTTTTAAAAGCGCTGGTAAAATATTTTTAGAATCGCCACGAAGTTTTACAACATTATTGAATTCTATTAACTTGGAGTTGTATGTATTTTCTACATCGGTCCAATCAAAAGTCTTATGGATATCTTCCTCGGATCCAGACCATGTGTCTACATCATAAAGCTCAGAACCACTACCAGTTAGTATATTCTCTAGCATCCACAAAGATGCGTCGCCAGTATAAGCACCTACCTGTAAAAATTTAATATTTTCCTTGCCAGACAGCGGGCCTAAATTTCTATGAAAGCTGTCTTGGACATTAGCAAACCAATTAGGATATTCCATTTATAAATCTTCCCATTCCTCGGAGTCTTCATCGTCGTGGTCAAATATATCTTCTATATTATCTAGTATAGCAACACCTTTTAAAATTGTCCATAGGTAGATTGCACCCAATATACTTAAAATTGAGCCTATTCCAATAATCTTTTTCTTCATTTTTTCTCCCTAATGATTATATCTGAGTTGTTCTTCCAGGCCTCATAGTACTTATTTTTATCATTATTTAGCTGGGTAATGATTTTATTGGCCCTGATTAACCTATATGAGTACCACCATACGGTTATAATTAAATAAAATATGATTATTTTTTCAAGCATTCGGTCTTCCTAGATCTTCCCAAAACTTCTCTCTACCCATAGCATCTGTTTCTAAAACATACCCGCCATCAGTATTGTATTCAAACTCTTTTGGAGATTCTTGTACTGGAACACTAAACATTTTTCTTAACTCTGGTAATGGCATGGCACCAGATTTTCTTACAACATGCATGCTACTAGTTGCTATAAATGTTGGAACCGATGATATATTATATTCTTTAGCTATCTCTGGCTCGGCATCAATGTCTATTTTGATATACTCTATGTCTGGATTTTCACTTATAAGTATATCTATTGCTGGCAGCATTCTCTTGCAAGGCTGGCACCACTCAGCAGTAAAATGCAGAAGGGACTTGTTGGCTATATTAATTTTGTCTTTTATTTCATACAGATGCATCAGATTCTCCAAGTGCGATCTCGACTTCTTGCTTGAATGTGTCTAGAACAAAATCTGTCACTAAAGCACAGTATGCCATCTTTTTATCTACTTCATTTAGGTCTAGATTTTTACCATCAAATAGCTTATTAAATAATTTTTGAGCTACTTGAGCAGATATTACGCTTAGATCTTCATTATTCATGTTAGACTCCCGCCCTGACTATATATTTATAATACATTATTTTTGTCGTTTGGTCAAGAACTTTGGTATAATAATGTATACTTAATTTATTGGAGATAATACTTTTGAACGATACCGTTGTTGTAGCCCTACTAGGCATAGTTGGATCAGTCATAGCATTTTTCTTAGGAAGGCCTAAGCAGAATGCTGAGGTTACTGGATCTATAGTTTCTGCAGCAGAAACGTCTGTTGAAATGCTTCTAAAGGTCATGGAAGAACTTAAGTCATCTATGAATGAAATAAAAGAAGCAAACGATCTGTTAAAGTGTGAAATAGATAATCTTATAGATGAAAACATAAATCTCCAAAAGGAAATCGCTGACGTTAAAGAGCAGAACATAAAGCTTCTAGCAGAGAACGTTAAATTGCGTAAAGAAATACACAAGATCAACACCACTCTATCTAAATAATAATTTCGTTTGCCGTGATATCTTTTCCATGATATCTTCTTTTTACTATATAGTCTCTAACTTTATCTGGACCATATTGTCTACCACCTAAAATGATTGCCCATCTTGGTTCATATTTACCCTCTATACAAGCATCACACATGATTAAATTAATATCAAATAGCGATGACTTTATTGGTGTTAGTCTATGTTTTTGCTTACCGCATGAATAGCAAAGCATTTAGTTCTCCTCTTCCCAAAATTCTGGATAATGTACTTCTTCGACTATATCAAAATCTTCGTTTTCAATATATGTCTCAAACAATGTTTTATCTTTAGTATATTTAACTTTGGATACATGGGCCCCATAAGAAACTATTTCTCCATAAACGTTCTCTGAGTGTATCCATATTTTATCTCCGTTACTCATATGCCCTCCGCAACCTCTAGATCACACTTAACTCCAAAAGTCTCAACAAGTTTTTTAACCATGTTTAAGTATTCCATGATTGTAATATGTTGAGCAGAGCTAAAGTCTGACAAATTCGATTCATAGATTCTGACACTTAGCATGCCAGGGTATTCTACAATCGAAATCTTTAAATTTGGATACGGCACCTTTACTTGCCTTATAGCCTTGGCTATATCATCACTATATAGCGTCATATACACCAAGAGCTTCCAATATTAATCTCCAGTCTTCTTGAGATTTATGCATATTTCTAGAACGATCTACTTTACCATTAGATAAATATATACCGCCCCAAACACCTACTTCGGAATTATCAATTCCAGCCTTATGACAATTTTTTAATACTGGACACGATAAACACATAGCATCTATCGTTGATGCATGTATTGCGTCTTCTTCATACTTATCAAAAAAATAATCTGTTGGCAACCCATTACAAGCAGCCAGATCCTGCCACCTAAATCTATTTTTATCTAAGCCTAGCTTATCTAGTAGATCTGACACTTGTGGGTACTTTCCATAACCCGTTGCTATTTACAACGACTCGTTTAGCAGTACCCCACTGGTTATTGTGAAATCTTCCATTAACCTTCGACCAACCAGAACTTGTTGGCTGCCAAATTATAATGTCGTAGTTTTCCCACCATACATTCGGTGTATTTTTTACAAAAGATTCTGCTTTATCTAGATCTAACATGTTGAACTTTAAGTCTGTCATTTTTTCCCTTTGGATAACTTATTAAAACTAGAAGATTTTTCTAGTCTAGACATTCTTTGCTGCTCTTGCAATGCAAGATACTTAACAAGCATCCTAAGAAGCTTTTCTATCTCTTTTGCAGAGCTTGCAATTTCCTTAATAGACTTAATCATTATATATATAATATCAAATTTATAGGGTATCTGTCAAGCGCTTTTTTGCTCTACTACACGTATATTATTTTTTTGGGCAAACTCTCTGATTTTGCCTGCTCTAAAATCTTTACCACGATTAAACAAAATCATGAAATCTGGGGACTGGTCCAAAACCTTCTCAAGTCTTTGATCAAAATCTATAGACTTTGAAGGGATGAATTCTGATACTTTAAAACCTTTTCCAGTTAAAAAATTCTTAGTTTTTGAAACATAAGAACCAACTATTTGTTCTGCGCCTGGCCTATCCAAATGCATAAAGGTTATATTTCTATCGTCTTTGTCCATCTCTTGAATCATTAATGTAACGACCCTAGCAATGGTCAATGAATCATCCCAGTCTTGGGATCCAGTAACCCATAACTTCATTACCTACTCCGTAGGTTGTTCCGTTGTTGAAGCTTCTGATACTGTGTCTGCTGTTGTTTGTACTGCGTCCGTAACTGGTGCAGCATCTTGTACCTCAGCTTTTGGCTCCTCTGTTGTTGGAGCAACATTTTCAGGTTCCTGCGTAGCAACTGGTACTTCTACTACTGGTGCTTCTGTTTGTACAGGTGCTTCTGTAGTTTGTTTTACTTCAGTAACTTCTACTACTGATGGAGCCTGCGGTGTTTGAGCTGGAATTACTTCCTCTACTACTGGAGTATTATTTCCAACTGCTGGTTCTGTGTCTGGTTCTAAAGGAGCATCTACTTCTTCTAACTCGGCAACTTCGGCAACATTTTCTCTGCCTAGCTCACCTAAAAAGGCTCCGTCCCAAATTGAACTCATTTTTCTCATTTCTCTTTTATTCTTGATTGATTGTGCTTTTTGACGAGACCAAGAATAACCTGCGTCTCCTCCCCATAGATCCCAAGCAACACGGCCTGGGCTAGGGAAACCTTCTTCACCAGAACTAAATCCAGTGGCTTGTTTGTCTACTTCATGTCTACTAAAAAAAGAATACATACGCATTACAGTACTTTCGCTTAGTGATTCATTATTAACTATTTGATTTGCACGTGTTAAACCAATTCTGGTTCCACCACGCTTTCCTTCTTTTTTCCATTGCAATGCACGACGTGCAGCAGACTTCATGCCGTCTGTTGGTTTGTATCCTTCAGCCATAATATACCATCGCTTTCTAAAACTGTAAGTGGTACATGTAATGGACACAGGTAAATAATATCACCATTTTTCATTTTTGAAAAATTAATGAGCCATTTCTTGGATCCACAAGACATACACTCTATCATATAATTATACCATTAATTTTCGGGGTCGTCCATATGATAAAAACCATATTTTTCAATCTCTTCTATCCCATCTTTACTTACGCTAAAAATAGCCTCTAGGTCTTCGTTATACTGTACATCTACTAGCCCCTTATCAAATAGATCCATTAGTGATTCTTCTAGGTCCTCATGGAAGACTTCTAATAGTTCTGGGCAGTACTCTTTCATTTTTTCTGGATCAATCTTATATAAAAACTCACCGTCCTTGGAGACGCCATCAATTTGTATTGCCCCAACATCCATGAGATAGGCAAATAAAGCATCCTCGGCTTCTTTATCGTACTCTTCCATACATCTCCTTTTTGAGAGCCCCTGGAGGGATTTGAACCCCCGACCTACCGCTTACAAGGCGGTTGCTCTGCCACTGAGCTACAGAGGCCAAGCGTCCCTGGCAGGAATCGAACCTGCGACCTACTGCTTAGAAGGCAGTTGCTCTATCCGACTGAGCTACAGAGACATACATATTTACTCAACATGTATATCTATTATATTGTTTTTTCTTAGCCAATCAAATGTCGCCATTAGGTGCTCTCTTGTATCGCAAGTGTCGCAGCCATCATATGCATCATATGACTCCCAGCCTTCTTTAACATCTTCTTCATCATATAAATAAGTGTAGCAGGCATTCCTATGATCCGTAATAAATTCTTGAAGTTGTTCTGCCTGACCAGTTGTTAATTTAATTTCCTGCATTTTGTCTTTCATAATGTGTTACCCAAAAATACTGGCACTTATCACAACATGGTGTATTATATGGACTAGACAATGCGTGTTGATATTTTAAATAATACATAGGGTCTTTTTTAAATAGATTTGCCTTATGTGTTGTTATAATACGCATAACGGTATCTTGATTCATCCACCACTGCTGAGGATGCTTACCCCAATCATTACTAAATCTATTATAAAGACTGCTTAAGTTTTCTTCGTTCTTGTCTGTTTTAATACCACGAGACTTTGCCTCAGATACCATCGACTGTACATATTTCCACAATCCATGCTCATACCCTTTCCACATTAAAACAGCTGGATGGTTTCTCCATGCCCCAGAGGGTGAGTTATTAGAAAGTATATTTAGTATTTGATAGCACTCTAATATTTGTTTATTTAGTCTTTTTGAGTCGAGGGACTGAGCACACTCATATGAATTTGTTGATGTTAGAAATGTTTGCATCTCTATCCATTCTCTAGTAGTTATATATTAATTTTATACTATTAAATTGGCCTATGTCAATAGGAGGGGCAGACCAAAAAGGTGTGGTGGTGGAATTTTGGCCCGCCCCAGCGATCCCAACCAGACTTGAACTGGTATCTTCTACTTTAGTAGTGTTCTAACCAAATGAACTATGAGATCTAGGTGGGGCATTTTATACACATGCCCCAGGTGTCAGTAGTTACTTCTTTAGAATTAACTTCTGTAGTGCTGCAATTTGCTTATTGATTTGTGCAATTAAAGCTACGATTGCCTTTAGTATCTCAGCATTTGAAACCTCTGCTGAGCTTGGTGCAACCTTATATGATACTACCTTAGCAGAATCTGTTGCAACATATGCTGGTAGGTCAACTACCGCATTGTATGAACCAGTATTATTACCAACGGTAAACTTGTAAGTCTTTGATCCGTTTGTAAATGTATCTGATGAGGCTGCAGTTCCGATTAGTGTTAGTCCACCAGCGGAAATTGCCACTCCAGTTCCTAGAGTTGCAGCATCATGTACTTTTGCACCTGAAATATCAGTTGCGGATACAGTTAATGTTGCAATTTCTCCTGGAAGGTATGAAGCTTTATCCATAGTTGCTGTGTACTTGTTTACACCTTGACCACAACGTGCATCAAACTCATTAGAGTAAATGGTTGTTAGATCTGCAAGAACGTGCTTGATTCGGACCTTTGTAGATCCTGAAGTAGCAGCACATGTCCAACCACCAGTTTGTACTGCTGTAGCAGATGATGCTCCAGCGATAGAAACAGCAGTTACTTGTGCGTCATACTTTGTTGTATCGGCAGTTGGAGTAATTCCAGCAAGTTGGTTGCCAGCAGAATCCTTGACTACGAAGTCAAATGTTCCTGTACGTGCTCCGCCAGCCTGTGCAATATCTTCACCAGAAACTACGATAGACGCAGCCTGACCAGTAAATGTAATTGACTTTGTGGTTAAAGTTACACCGTTAAATGTAATTGTGATTGTTGTAGATACTGGCTTTCCAGCATTTGCTGTACCTTGAGTTACATATAGAACTCCACCAACACCAGTTTTTGCTGCTGCATTAACCTGTGTAGTAGGTGTTCCATCCCATGCAACTACCGCTCCACCAGTAGCGATTGCTTGAATCACACCATTTGTTGAAAGTGTTGCATCGTAAGCATCTTTTGCAAGAACGTTCACGTAGCCTGTTCCACCATTAACAACAGTTGTTGATCCAGCAACATCTACGCTAGAAGCTAGTGTGCCTTGTGTTGAAGTATCTTGAACACGTCCAAAACTGTTTGCTACTGACAAAACATTTGTCTTTGCAACAGTTGAGGTATAAATTGTCTTGATGTCAATCGTAGAAGTGGTAGATCCTACCTTCTTCTTTTGAGTGACTGTTACAGTTCCTTCACCATTAACAGTTAATTTAACATTTGTTGGCAATGTGACCGCTGATGAGGTTGTAGCCGTAAATGTAAATAGTTTACCTAGGTTGGTAAGCGTAACCCCTGTAGGGTTTGAGCCTGCTGCTGTGTAATCAGTAAATGTAGCAGGTCCAGAGATTTCCAATGAAACATTGTCATCTGCTGTAGAAGCCAAGGTGTCGCTTGTTGTTAATACAACTACTGCATTAACTCCAGCTTCTGCCTTAGTAGTGTCTGCTAGTACTGTTACTCCACGAGCACCTGCAGATAAAGAGTCGGATAGTACGTATCCGTTACTTACTGCTGCTTGAGCCTGTGGAACTGCAACCAAGAATGTTGCTGCAATAGCCGAGACTACTACAGTAGAGATCCTTTTGATTGTGTTATTCATATTTTTTTATTTTTCCTTTTCTATATATAGAGTTTGGAAATATCCTTTTGGATATGACCGCTGGGAATCCTGGATTCGAACCAGGGACATAGAAGTTAACAGCTTCTCGCTCTGCCTGCTGAGCTAATCCCCACAAAAAACCCACACAACTAATATATCAAGTAATGTGGGTCTAAGTCAATACTTTTTTGGCTATTTGCCAGATTTATACTTTCCACCACGTCTTTTATACTCTTGAACCACCCAAGCATTTGCATAAGCAGATGGGTAAACATCAAATTTACGCTTAGCCTCAGCGATAACTCTTGCATACAACTCTTTGTCTGCTGGCTCCCCTTTGCGTGGCTTAATAACTCCACCATAGTTAGGCTTGGCAGCTTTTGTGACTACTGGTTTAAATACTCCACCCCAACTTATAGGAGACTCTGCTGGATCTAACACAGCTTCTCTTTCTTCTCCAAGAATACCAGGATCTGTATCCATAGACTTATTTGTTTCAGACGCATACAAAGCCTTTTGTTGAGCTAGTGCCTCTTCTCTTGTCTTGTGACATCCCATAACTTTTCCATCATCTTTTACTACTGGATACCCAGAACAACCATTTGTTCCTCTTCCACCAATGTTATATGGCATTATTTTTTA
>Ga0315903_10008712_pt1 | contig 12420 bp, 18 predicted proteins | sample LakEriMetagenome_7_FD_203524 | JGI IMG/M metagenome (GOLD analysis project Ga0315903, IMG submission 203524) | Freshwater fungal communities from buoy surface, Lake Erie, Ohio, United States - Buoy 2 MA119 | ecosystem: Environmental > Aquatic > Freshwater > Lake | place: USA: Lake Erie, Ohio...
CGAGTGGAGTGAACCAATCACCAAGAAAGAAGCATTGGATCAAATCCAAGAGTGGAATGATGAAATGGGAACGAACTATAAAACAATAGAAGCGTTCAATGAGAACGAACAATACTGGCAATGGCAACCAGTTGTTGATTCCGAATAGAAACCAACCTATGAAAAACCAAATGAAAATAGTAGTTAATGGTCAATACACATACGAATGTGATTACAAAGTAAAGATTGGGCAACAGGTAGTTCTACCAACAACAGGTTGGTTGAGAAGTGTCAAAGGCCCAACTTGGATAGGAGAAGTCACATCTCTTGAAAGCACATACGATGGATATTGTGATAAGGTAATAAAAACAATTAGATTAAAAAAGAAATGAAAAGATACATGGTCTATTGCACTCTGGAAACAGAAGAGCCATTCATGGTAGAAGCAGAAACATTAGAGGAAGCAAAAGATGAAGCACTAAAAGAATTAGGTTGGCACTTAATCGAAACAGAAGAAGACGAAGAAGAATAAAAACCAAATGAAAACAATAAATAACATACTAAATCTATTATTCAGCTACAAAACAAAACAAGTATCATTACTCTCAATCTATATGGATAGCGTGACAAACGAATCATGGTTGGAGGGAATGAATCGAAATGGTCAGATCAGAAATTATATCATCTATAAATGAAATCGTTTTTAATGGCTAATCCAGCCAAAGGTGAAGACAGCAATAATTGCACAATTATATCTCTGTCATTAGCAGCTTCCATTCCATACGAAAAAGCAAATGAAATAGGAATAAAAGCAGGAAGGAAAAAGAATGAAGGATTCTATCTTGAAACTTTGTATGAAGAGGCAAGAAAAAAAGAAATTAAAATAGAAAAAATAAAGACAAGAAAGAAGATGAATCTAAAACAATTCATTTCAAATTTTCCAATTGGAAGATTTGTTCTTGAAAAAACTGGTCATGCTTTTTGTGTCATCAATGGAAAAGTCCACGATGTAAAAACAAATGGAATGAATTCAAAAATACAAACCATTTATAGGTTCGATGTAGATTCAGAAAATCAAATTAAAAATTATATTAAAAACAAATTTTGTTATTGACATTACAACAAAAAAGAAAATACCCACAAGGGTAATACCTTTTAAAATATATTGACATTACAATAAATCCATCAATATAAATAATGGTAATACCATTAAAAATATATTGACATTACAATAAAAAGAATAATCCAAGAAGGGTAATACCTTTTATTTTTCTAAAAATCTTTTTGACATTTACAACAAATCGAATTAGTGTGTGTCTCGTTCAATCAAGAACACCAAACAACCAACCAACAACAAACCATGATTATCAAAGATACAGAAACCACTCTGGAAACAATCGGAACAATTCAAGACGAGGCGCAATTCAAGATGCGGACGAGTCAGAAAGCATTCCAAATTCTCTCATCCCTTTATAGTGATAAAGCACTCGCCATTGTGCGTGAACTCGGATGCAACGCAATGGATTCCCACATTGCATCTGGTCAACCAACCCGTCCGTTCCATATCCACATTCCAAATGCTCTGGAACCTTGGTTGACTATTCAAGATTTCGGAACTGGTATTTCGCATGAGAACATATACGAAATCTATTCCACTTACTTTGCATCTACCAAGACCAACACCAACACCCAAGTTGGTATGCTTGGACTCGGTAGCAAAAGTCCTTTCTGCTACACCGACAATTTCACGATCACCTCCCGTCACTTGGGGATCAAAAGAATCTACAACGCATATTTCAACCAAAAAGGTATGCCAACAATTTCTCTTGCATCACAAGAGAACACACAGGATGAGAACGGAGTAGAGATTCAGATTCCAGTAAAGCAAAGCGACATGGGAGAATTTACCGAAGCAATCTGGAAAGCATTTCGATTCTTTGATACCAAACCAACCATCTCTGGTGGTAGTGTGGATTGGACAGATAAGTGTGATTTCGAGGGATCGTTCTGGAAGTCTTACACTTCTTTGAATCAGTCGTATGCGGTCATGGGTGGAGTCGTATATCCAATCGACACATACAAGATTGCGAGTGAACACTACGACATTATCCGCAAAGCAGGATTGGTGATTAAGTTTGCCATTGGTGAACTGGATGTCACTCCAAGTCGTGAAGCACTAATGTATCACGATTGGGTTGTCCAAGCACTCAACGACAAGATCACCCAAGTCAAGAAGGATTTCGTTGCCAAGGTCGAGGATCAGATCAAGAACTCTGATAACCTTCTGGATGCAATGAAGGCACTCTACCTTCTGAACAACCAATGGTCTTTCCTCAATTCCACTTTGATTAGTGGCAAGGTCATGTGGAAAAACATTGAGATCACCGAACCTCGCAAGTCGATCAAGAACCTTTGCCAGAACAATCTCAAATCCTATTGCAAACGAGTATGGGGTCGTGCCAAGTGGAGTGAATCAGAATATGCTTCTCTGGACAGCAATGCTCTCTGGTATGTGGATGACATCAAGCGTGGATCAATCAAACGCACGATTGCTTTCATCAAGTCACACGCCAATTCAAACATCTCGGTGAATCTGGTTGACAATACAGGAATGGTTGCACTCATCAAAGCAGGATTCCCTGCATCTGTATTCATTCCCACTTCGACACTCCCTGCGATTGCCAGTAGCAAAGCATCTTCTGGTAAAGGAAACACCAGACCAAAAGGTATTATCAATCTGTATGAAGTTGGATATGGCTATCGCCAATCATGGGAAGCAGAATCATTCGACCTATCCACAGGAACAGCACCCAAGTATTATATTGTAAAGGACACCAAAGGTTGGGAGTTTGAGAAGATGCAATTAACATCCAAGGATGGAAAGGTTCTTATGACGATTGCTGACAAGAGCAGTCTCATAGACTACTGCAAGTTTGCTGGAATCAATATGTCCGATGATGTTCGCATGGTTTCAAAGAACAATGCACAGCACATTGAAAAACTCGGAAGTGTTCCACTTTCTGATTCTGTCAAGAAAAAGATTGTGGATGTCGATTGGGAAGCAATTCAAATTGTCAAGAACATTTCGACCAGAACCGCACAAGAATTGAAGAAGCACAAGTTGTTTGGTCAACTCTCTGACACAAATCCTTTGAAGATTTTTGTTGACAAGATCATCAATGCAATCAAGGAAAGTGGCAAGTTGGAACAGATCAAAAATTATATTAGAACTGATGAAAAATTTGAGTTGACCTTTCCATCAAATTTGGTAAGGTTAATTTATCTCGGATCTGATAACTGGCAGATCGGAGTAGAGAGTGCGCTAAAGGCGGCACTCGAAATGGACAACCAGTAAAAACAAACCAAATAAGTAGAAAGAATAGTATGAACAATACAACCACACAAACAGCAGTCATCATCACAGGTAGCGGCAAGATCGCCGCTACCATCGACGGAGTGTCTTATACCATCGACACCGATCACCCCAAATACCAGCAAGCGTTGAATGCAATTCGTCAGAAGGATTGGACTGGATTCGTCAACATCGTCAACATCAGCAAACAGGTTCAATCCTACTTCGATGGAACCAATGTTGAAGTCAAGGATGGTAGCATCAACTATCATGGACAGATCATTCACAACACGCTCACAAAGCGTATTCTGAATTTCATGCGTGATGGACTCCCACATGAGCCTCTCTTGAATTTCTTCAAGAACCTCATGGACAATCCAAGCAAACGAGCAGTCGATGAACTCTACGATTTCTTGGAAGCAGGGGAACTCCCTATCACAGAGGATGGACACTTCCTCGCCTTCAAGAATGTTCGTTCTAATTACAAGGACATTCATTCTGGAACCTTCGACAACTCGGTTGGCAAGGTGTGTGAAATGCCTCGCAATGGAGTCGATGAGGACAAGGACAGGACTTGCTCGGCGGGACTCCACTTCTGCTCCATTTCGTATCTTCCATCCTTCATGGATTCCGATGGTGGAAAGACAATGATCGTCAAGATCAATCCGCGTGATGTAGTGGCGATTCCATCCGATTACAATAACGCCAAGGGAAGAACTTGCCGATACGAGGTCGTTGCTGAATACAAGGACGATTGGCGTTCCAAGATTGATCGTGAAGAATCTGGTTGGGATTCCAACCTCTATTCCTCCGATGGTGGAGACTATGAGTTTGACGATGACGATGAGGAATGCTCCTACTCCAACGGATGCGATGAGAACCATTGCTTCTGTGGTGACGAGGATGAACAGAACGGATGGGTGAAGCACAAACGAAACCACGATGAATACGGAGTGAAACCAAATGGTCACAAGTATCACAATGTTCGTGGACAAAACGGAAAGTTCGTCAAGAAGAATTGGTAGTAGTGGTTGGCAAAGGCGGGAGGGGTGGTTCCCTCCCGCCAATCCTTCTGATTTAATAGAACACTATGTTAAAATCCAACACCATGTTTCATTAGGGCGCATATACACACACGCGAGAAAGAAAATGAATAAAGAATCAAATATAGAAGCAGAAGAATGTCTCGGAGAAATCCGAAAAATGATTTCTGGAAATCATCCAGAACTTGAAGAATCAAAATCATTGATTTGTCAAGCACAGAATCTCATTCAAAAATGGATTGAAAAAAACATTCCCATTACTGAATGGAAACACCAAAAAACAAATGCAATCAAAACAATAACACAATGACAAAAAAACAATTCCTTGAAAATCATGGAGAAAAAAGATTGAAAGATATTTCTGGTATCCTTCATATCTATCTGACCTACGATTCGTTTGAAAAACACAACGAACTTGAAAGTCAAATAACAATTCATGGTTCAACAAAGGTAAAAGATGCTCTACCAAAAATTGAACATCTTTTAGAATTTGAACAGGAACAATAAGCAAAAAACAAAATGGAAACAAATAATCAAGAACTACTAACACTCGCAAAGAACTGGATTCCTCCACACAAAAAGCCAAAAGGAAGAAAGAGCAAACTCAATCCATATCTGGACACAATCCGATATATGAGAAGTGCAAGGCATCTTTCATATAAAGACATCCATGCCTTCGTTCTGGAAACAGGGATGAAAGTTTCATACCCAACATTCTTGAACTTCATCAAAAAGAAATTCAAAAAAACAAAACTCCGTTAGACACACACACAAAAAAGGGAGCGGCCTAAAAACCGCTCTCTTTTTTTTGTCCAGATTTAATTGAAGGTATTACCCCCAGCAACAATAGTATTACCATTCAATTGTCAATAAAAACATGAAGGTATTACCCCTTCTCTCAAAGGTATTATAAACAAATTGTAAAGATTATAATGAAGGTATTACCCCCACCCCTCCAAAAAATTTTCTTGCTTGTTTTTTTAATCCAATCTACTTTTCATTCCGAACCAGCCAAACCCATGAAAAAACCAAAAACCAAATTCATATACAAAATCGGATTAGTTTTTTATTTACTTTTGATACTCGGTGTCTTTGCATTCATAGGGTGCAAACAAGTCGAAATATCAAATGAAAAAAAACAAATAGAAAAAGATGCAAAAGAAATCCTCAACTACCCAAATCTAAACAAATGAAAACATATATTGCAAAATGGCCAAATGGAACAATCTCCATTCTAACAGCAGAAGACAAAACAGATTTATTCTGGAAACTTGATTCAGAAGGTGATCCAACTGAATCACAGATATTTGAGGTTCCAACAGACGAAGAAGGTAATATCCATATCACTACAGGATTATTCAAAAAGAAAAATGATTATGTGATTGAATTTCAATCTGGTGAATATGGAGAACAAATCAAACGAGCAAGGTGGCCGAAAGACACAACATTAAAAGCAATGCAACAACTTGTTCCAGATGCCACAGAAGAAAGTGTTAAAAAACTCTGTCCTCAATTTGGAATCACATACAAATAAAAAAACAAATAGAATAAAAAAGAGGGAGGAAAAACCTCCCTCTTTTTTTTGTCAAGGACAAGGGGTAATACCTTCATGAAAAGATTGACACCAAAAAAATAATACCATCCAAACCAGGGGTAATACCTTCATAAAAATATTGACCAATTCAAAATAATACCATTGTGAACCTGGGGGTAATACCTTTAAAAAGAAATTGAAATTACAAACAAAACCAATCCGAAAAAAATTATACCATTAAAAATAAATTCATTTTTTTCTTTGCATTACTAAAAATTCCAAATAGTATGTTTTCCAGTTGAAGGCGACAATAGCTGGAAACTAAAAAACGCAGTTAATAAATCCTATAAAGAAAAACTACTACTATGGCACACATGATTGATGAAAAATATGATCGAGTCTATTCTATCCAAGACGCTGAATGGCATGGACTGGCAATCGTCATTCCAGAAATCGGTGACGATGAATTTGATTCCCTCTCCCATGAGATTAAAGAGGTTCCTCTTAATCCAGTCATCGAAGGCGTTCCTGTTGCATTTGACAACCACAAATTGCTGGTTGCTGATGTAGCAAAGTCCCGCCCCGATATTGTCGAGGCAAATCCCAATGATCGCTTCGTTCCTCTTCACATTCCCAAGGCAAAATATGGAGTCATCTCCAATGCCGAGGTTGTGGAGTGCATGAAAAAATCCTTTAAGGATTTGGGCGTGAAAGTCACCACTGCTGGCACACTCGAAGGATTGAAAAAATTCTTCATCAGCGTGGACATTGGCGATTCACAACAGATCATTAACAAGGATCAATTTGAATGCTATGTCAACTTCATCACCTCCCATGATGGAACCATCAGCATGGATGCCTATGATTCGACAATCCGAATCGTCTGCATGAACACTCTGAACGCAAGCCGCGAAGCCGCTGGAAAAGCAGGATTCAAAGTTTATCATACCAAGAATGCTGCATTGGCAATGGATGGTCTTTCTGAACTATTCAATGCAATCCTGCAAGGTAGGGCTAACTTGCGTGAGGTGATGGAATATCTGGATGGTCACAAGTGCGATGCCAATGATGCATTGGCTATGGCCGCTGGTTACTTCTGCATGGAGACTGATACCGATAAGATTGCAACTCGCTCATTCAACAATGCCCAAGGCATCGTGAATCTCTTCGCCAATGGTCTTGGTAACAATGGTCGCACTCTTTATGACCTCGCCAATGGCGCAACCGAATTCTGGTCGTCAGGTGATGGAGTTGGAAAGAAGACCAATTCAACTGGAGCACAACGGGCATATCGCTCGCAATTCGGATCAGCGGCTTCCCACAAAGAAAAGTTTGTGGCAATGCTGGCGAACGATGATCGCCGAGCCGAGGCCATGTTCATTGGTAAGAAAGCAGTCACCGATTATCTGGCCAAGGCATAAACCAGAAAAGGAATCAGAAAACCTCACTCTTGGAAACGAGAGTGAGGTTTTTCTTTTGTCCACATTCTTCTGAAGGTATTACCCCCTCCCCCATTAATAGTATTACCATTTGATTGTAAAGAATATAGTAAAGGTATTACCCCCTATTCCAAATGGTATTATCCCCCATACCCATACAGGGTAATACCTTTATTTCTTTATCGACAAATTAAAAAAAATACTAACCGAGTTTTAATAAAACATGGTGTTGCATTACTGCAAAAATACAAATGTCGATATTTTTCTGAAGGTATTACCCCAACAGGGAAAAGAATTTAAAACCAGTTCCAGGGGTAATACCTTCAAAAGAAAAAAAGTTTTTATTGTCATTACTAAAAATCTGAATTAGTATGTTCTCATCAATCGGACAACTCTGATTGTAGGAACAAAGCCAGCCTGTTAATAAAATGGCAAGGGGCGGAAAACCCCATTGTAGTATGAACATCCAAAACATCGTTAGTGTCGTTAGCTCCCACAAAGGTTCCAACCTCAAAGCCACATGGGAAAAATCCCTCAAGACCCGTAAGGGTATCACCAGCAACATCACCAAGCGCACGGCTATCGTCGTTCGTGGTGGAGTAGATTATGACAATATCGGACTGGTGCAGGAGAAGCGTGAAAACGGCGAACTCCCATCAGAGAACGCTGGTCTGCCTTGGGGTCAATGGGTCAACTTCCCATACCATATCGAACATAAGGGAACAGACTATGCTCGTTTCTATCCTGCCTCTGGAATCAAATTTGCCCCACAGGTGCAATACTTCCTCGACGGAGTAGAGACAGACAAGGCTACCATCCAGCCACTCTGCCTCGCCAGTGAGTTTCCTGTTCGTGATGAGGAGCCTCTGTGCTTCACCATCAAAGCAGAGAATGTGGTTTCTTTAGGGTAAGGTGATGGAAAAAGGAGGGAGGCTGAAAAGCCTCCCTCTCTTTTTGTCCAGATATAATTGAAGGTATTACCCCTGTCTGTGTTTTAATAAAACATGGTGTCGCATTACAGCGTTTGAAAAAATCAATATCAGAATGAAGGTATTACCCTTAACCGGTAGATAGAAATATTTTGTAATATCAATATCAGAATGAAGGTATTACCCCCAAGTCGGATTTTAAAATTTTTTGGTGGGGGTAATACCTTTATAAAAAACTTCCAATTGGATTTTTCTCTGTCATAGTGGCTCCAGTTCAGCAATTCCGCTGGACGAAACCAAAAAGACATTATGTTCACCATCACCACTAATATCAACATCACCAAGGAACAAGTCTCTGACTTGATCTGCACAGCAATCGAAGGCGGCTCCAACTACTGGTATATGATCGAAGGCTACCAAGAGCCTTCTGTAGTAGACTTCCGTTGCAGTATGTTTGCCAACGACGAGAAACCCCATCGCATCTATGATTGGCCCCTCTGCACAGGAGGCGGCGTGATCATCTCCGCTGTGGAATCAGATAGATGGGCATCATCGAATCCTATCCATCATACTCTCAACCTTGAGTCGATCACCAAGGGGCTGACCCTCATGGGATCGAAATTTCCCGAGCGTCTGGTCAACATCAGCAACGACGACTATGATGCCGAGGACGCTGACATCTTCCTGCAACTCTCCCTGTTCGGAGATGTGATCTTCGGTTGATGGAACCAAGGAGGGGGGCAAGATGCCCCCCTCCTCTTTTGCAATCTTATAATGAAGGTATTACCCCCACCCCCAAATTTTTTTGGGAATGGGTGGTAATACCTTCACTTTAATTGAAGGTATTACCCCCTTTCTGATAATAGTATTACCATTTGATTGTAAAGAATATAATGAAGGTATTACCCCCCGAACACTACCAGGCTCATTCCCAAGGGGTAATACCTTCAAAACAATTGAAATTGCTTTTGACATTAAAAACGAAATGGAATAAATTTTCCTCGTTCAAATGGAACATGGTGTTTCATTCGGACACTTTGTAGCATTAAAACCCATCACCTATATGTCTAAAAATCCACTTCTCGCGGTCGATACAAACGCCAAGACACGCAAAGGCCAAGCCAAGGGCTTCATGACTGGAATTCTTTATTTGGCTCCAGCCAATATCAGCGGAAAGAATCTTTGTCCTCATGCGTCAGTCGGATGCAAAGCAGCTTGTCTTTTCACAGCCGGAAGGGGTGCGATGTCACCTATCAGAAACGCTCGTTTGAAAAAGACAATGGCTTTTCTTTCAGATAGAAAAGCTTTTGCCGAAACTATAAAGGATGAGATTGCCAAGCTTGTAAAAAAGACAAGCAAAAACGGAATGACACCTTGCATTCGTTTAAATGGCACAAGTGACATCCCTTGGCACAAGGTGGAAAACATAATTCAATCGTTCCCTAATGTTCAATTCTATGACTACACGCCTAATCTTTTCCGTATGCTGGAATTCACACAAGGGAAACTCCCAGCAAACTACCACCTGACATTCTCTCGAAAAGAAGACAATGATCAGGCTGTAGATTCCGTCTTGAAAGCTGGCGGAAATGTCGCTGTGGTTTTTAAGACGATTCCCACAAGCTGGAAAGGTTTTCCGGTTGTAGATGGAGACGAAACGGATTTGCGTTTCCTCGACGGGAAAAATGTCATCGTCGGCCTGAAAGCAAAGGGACAAGCTAAAAAAGACACAAGCGGTTTCGTGATATAATCAAGCAAAAAGTGGGAGGCCCAAAAAGCCTCCCACTTTTTTTTACAATCTTATAGTGAAGGTATTACCCCTGATTGGTTAATCATAAAAAAACAAATTGTAAAGAATATAATGAAGGTATTACCCCTGATTGGTAATAGTATTACCATTTGATTGTAAAGAATATAGTGAAGGTATTACCCCCACAACAACCAGGCCCAGGTGGGCTTCGCCCACCGGCTTCGCCAAGGGGTAATACCTTCAAGTAAAGATTGACACAGAGAAGATAATACCATTGTGGACTCAGGGGTAATACCTTTACTTTGGTAATATATTTTTCTTTTCATTCCAATTGGATTTTGTATTCTCACTCCATCGACACCGGATTCGTCTGGTAGGAAATTGCTCTTGGTTCAATTTGATTCTGTCCACTTGTGGGCGTTGTGTAGTGTACATAGGGTGCAGTCCTAATCGCTATTCAGCCGACAACCTGTGGTGTTTCAAATCCCTTTTGATTCTGTTCTTTGACATTCTGGAATGCACTTAAACCTTAAACCAATTAGAAAGAAAATTATGTTAGGAATACTAAAAGTTGCCCAGCGGATGTTAGCCGCTGGGTTGGATGAGAAAGAAGTTGCTGAAGGATTAGTCAACCTCCTCAAAACCAAATACAACCTCACAGAAGGTGAAACCTACCATGACCCACAGGGTCTTGCTGGTGAATCCCAATCGGTTCGTATTGTTTGTAGGAATACAAAATAACAATGTTCTCCCCAGAACATTTTAACCATCAACCATTAAAAACCCTATGCAACTAATTAAAATCGAAACCATTAAAAATCAAAACATTGTCTCTGTCGTGGAAGTGCCCGACATTCAATGTGAAGAACCAAATAGCACTGGTCAAGTTTCCGTTATTAAATACGATAATGGAAAGCCTGTTATGTGTATGCATCGATTCCATAACAAACAGACTGGGAGTCTGGATAGTGTAGAGATTGAATCATATGAAACAGGATACTTTTTCCTGCATTCTGATGAGATGTTGAACAAGCTGAACAAGCTGAATGAAACATTTCTTTTCGTTCAGAACTATTGGGAAGAGGATGATCATGGGGAATATGGTGCTGGTAGCAATGTAGAGAAACAGAACTGCCTAACAATGGTTCTTGATCATGAATGGAGCCGAGAATCTCTAATTCTCCCCACAGAGAAAATCGTTTCGGATATTAAGACCTGCATGAGAGATTCCGATTATGTCGGTTTCTGCATGGAGGAGGAGGAATACAAAGAGCATCAATCCGAGAAAGAGCGTAAGGAATTAGAGAAAGCCGCTTCAGCCTTCGCCAGTAAATGTGGACATCCTGTAGGCACACCAGCCTATGTGTTAGCTATCCACAAGGCTATCAATGGAGCCTTCGATGACTATGACGAGGATAGGAGCGGAGAGCGTCGAATGGAACGCTGGGCGGCTCACCAGTATTGTGGCTCATCTGATAGCTTCTGGGAAGATGAGGACTATATCAATGGTCAGCACATGAGTCGCATAGATAGCCTTCAGATGGTTCTGACATGGCTAACCAACAATTGTCCTCTTCTCATGTTGAAGATGGACGAGAAGATCAAATCTAATTCAGAATTAGTGGAGGCATAAAAGACACCGGACACCAATCAAATCCAGCACCATGTTTTAATATAGCATGGTGCTGGAATACCAATTTGTTCTCCCCAAAACAAATCAACCTTAAACCAATTAGAAAGAAAACATATGGGAACACGCATTTATCCAACGACACGCAACGCAAACACAATTGAACGCATTGTGGGCGTTCCTGCTGGAACATTTGATTCACTCACCAATATCATTTTGGAGAATGGGAAAGAGTTAGCCAAAGCAGAAGCAGATGGTGTTGATTATTCTGCTATCGATGACCTCAAATACAAACAATGGGAATCGCTTCATGAAAGGGAAGAGGGAATCATAGACAATTTCCTTACCTTTGGGTGGGGAAAGTTTACCTCTGAAGCCTATGAGGTTATCAAAGCAAACATTCCTGCTGGTGAGGATGAGGATTGGCTCTGGAATGGAGGCACAAAGGATGTTGGTCTTATCGACTCCATCATGGAGGCTCAAGGTGTAGACCTTCAGAAACTGGGTGTAACTGCCGAGGATATAGAAGGTTTGTCTTGGGGTTAAACGAGAGACTTGGTGATGGTAAAAATGGGAGGAGTCGAAAGACTTCTCCCATTTTTTTTACAATCTTATAGTGAAGGTATTACCCCCAATTCTAAATAGTATTATCTTCTGGTGGTCAATCTCATAATGAAGGTATTACCCCTTCAACACCAATCAAAAACAGAACATGATGTCGAGATTCAATTGAAGGTATTACCCCCCAACAGATTCCACCGGCT
>Ga0315903_10008714_pt1 | contig 12420 bp, 2 predicted proteins | sample LakEriMetagenome_7_FD_203524 | JGI IMG/M metagenome (GOLD analysis project Ga0315903, IMG submission 203524) | Freshwater fungal communities from buoy surface, Lake Erie, Ohio, United States - Buoy 2 MA119 | ecosystem: Environmental > Aquatic > Freshwater > Lake | place: USA: Lake Erie, Ohio...
TAAACGATACGTAATACTCAAGATCTTTAATTCTTCTGTCGAGGCTTCCGATATCAGACATCGTATAGCGACGTTGTTGAATACGAGATCTTTCGGCCCTACCGATTACAGGCTTAATAGTGTAGTTGACTTTTCTTTTTCCAGAGATAGCGCTCATGACTTTAGTGTCAGCGATCGCAATCATCTCGCTAGAAAGTACTTCAGGAAGAGAAGGATAAGGAGGAATGTTGTATATCTGCAGAGTAAGCGAGCTGTCTTGTGAAGGCGGAACAACTGGAGTCACCGCAGGTTCACCGTTTCTTATTTCAAAACCACCATTAGAGTTGATGATAACTCGGTCAATTCTTCCAAGATATGAACTTACATTTGCCGACAATGTCGAGTTAGGCACTGGGAAGAATGCACTCGTTGAAGAGAAGTAGGTTGAGTTCGATGGCAAAGTTGGATTGATGATCGAAGCAGCATTTGCTCCTGCTGCGGTGCTAGCAATATCTTTGACATAGTTAATGGTATTGGCCGCCGCAGGACGAAGATCAATGCAATCTCTTAAGTCGTAGTAAATGCCTGTTCTTCCTTCGAACTCTGCAAGTTCGAGAGTATTAATGCTGGCATCTGCCACAAGAACTGCAAGGTTTGCGCTATCATTAATGGTGTAAGAAGAAATTGTTTTTACACCAGCAGCAGATTCGAACGCATCAAACTTGACAAGCAAAACGTCATTCGCTGCAAGCTGATCAAATCTTGGTTTTCTTGTAAGACGTGAAATATCCAAGAAATCTTCATTCTGACGACTGTCAATATAGAATTGATTTGTGACGTCTGTCACGCCGAACGTGTTCTCAGTAAAGTACACGGTGTTACCAGTAAACTTATGAGTCGAAGAACTGTTCGAAGTGAGAGTGAGATTTGCGCCGCCGAGTGTAGTAGAGAGCGCAAAACCACTAGTGTTTGCATACACAGCATAAACTGTTTGACCGTTAGTTAAACCACCGAGTACACCTACACCAGCGGCGTTGCTATAAACTAGCGAATCGCCGTTTGCAAATGGGTTGTTCGTAACAGTAATGAATGCATTCGCTGTACCGGAATTGGCAATATCCGTCGAGACATTGAATGTAATGTCTTGAACAGTTGCATCTTTCTTCCATACTCCACGCAGACGATATGCGTCTGATACCCCGAGTGGCCATGGACCTTGAACACCAGCCGTATTGTTCGTTGCAATAACAATTCTTGCGTAGTTACCACGGTTCGAAGTTTTAGCAGCAGAGCTTACGTTGTTTCTTTGTGCGTTATACACCACTGAAACTGGCATCGAAGCTGCAGCATTTGACGTGGCGTTTGCTACCGTATTCCCAAGGAAGATAGTCATGATTTGACTGTTAGAGCTATCTACGTTGGCCCACTTCGTTGCCTTGTTTGTAAGCGAAACAGGAATATTCTGCGGGTAATAGAGCGTAATGCTACCACCAGAATATGTTATACCGGGAGCTGTCGCAAGTGTCATTAATGTACTATTTGCAATCGATGCGATCTGTGCAGAAGAAGTGTTTCCGCCAGTCGAGTTAGCAAGAAGAACGTAATCTCCTGGCGAGAATTCAGCCGCGAAGAGCGTTCCAGTTCCCACAACATTAGCGGTTGTGTTATTCGCAGTGCTGATAGTACCAGTCGCAGAGATTTGAGACTTAAAGTTTCCGTTTGGAATTACAATCAGATCGCGCTTCTCAGAAGTGTTGAGTTCTTCTGTATAAGGGAAAAATTCGTTCGAAGGCAGGTTAAGTACTACATATCCAGCAGCATTCGAGGTTTCGCTCGCATTAATTGTTCTGTACTGATATGTGATATTCGAAACGTTCGAAGTTGCATTTTTCAGTTTAAACAGAAGTGAAGAGTCGAGCGTATCTCGAAGAACAGCAACACCGAGAGTAGTATCAAGTACGACGTCAGCGATAGCTTTATTGCCGCTGCTATAGTAAATGCTTCTTACATCTTGTGTATTCTTACCAGCATTCATTTTAATGTCAAAGAGATACATTCTGTACACGCAGTTTGCGTTACCTACATCTCCGTTTTGCCAAGCAAATGTACGAATTCGGGCTGTACCGATCTTTGTAGCACCTACTGTGATAGTTGTTGCGCCACTACTGATGTAGTTTGCAGCTGCACTATGAAGTTCAACTTCTCCACCAATATCAAAGTTAAACGAACCTGCAAGTTCGTCGACTTCAAAGTAGTTACCATATCCGAGACGAGTTTGTGAAGCAGGATCATTAAGCTTCGTCGTTCCCTTATTCATGTTCTGCTTATAGTTGTCGATAGTTTCGATACGAATACCGTTGATATAAGCTTTACCTGGATCGATGTTCATCTTGACAAGGCTAGCAGTGTCAGAGAATGTACTCGAATCCTTCGTCAGTGTAAGGAACTGATCGATTACATAGTTTCCAGATTCTTCGAACGTTCTTTCTGCAAGTTGACGACCAATCACGTTATAGACGGTGTCTTGGTTTACACGATATGGGCGACCGTCAGTGAACTCGATGATAGGAAGGAATTCTGAGTTTGCATCAGCTTCTGCTTTTGTCAGTACGTCGATGACTGGTGTCAGTTTCAGACGATCTGCACCAGGAGCAGCATAGTTATAAGTGCCAGTGGCATTGTCAAGAAGAGATTCATCTTGGTTTGAATTGACGATGCTTTCATTTGTATAGAAACCAACAGACTTGTCGAAGCCAGTATTTGAATACTTGTTTACAACCTCAAACTGAGAAGCTACTCGCGAGAAGAATCCCTTTTGATAGATCGTGCCTTCGCCGATAGTAACACCGTAACCAGTTCCGATCGGAACAGCAGTAGCGTTTGCTACTTGAATCGTAGCGAGGAAGGTTTCTGCTGCAAGCTCAAGTTCTCCGAGCTCGGTAGCGCCAAACGTAGAAGTGGTCGAGTTGTTTGCGATCGTAACATGTGGTTCGACATAGTAGCCTGAACCTTGTCCTACAACTTGAATCGCAGTCACTTTACCTAGGCTGTCTGTCGTAATAGAACCAACAGCACCAGAACCAACGATTGCAACTACGTTTGCAGTGACTCCAGATGTGAAGTTACGAACTGATTCACCGGCTGCAAATCTAAACTTGATAGTATTGGCAGTCTGAAGGTCGCTATACTCTGGGCGCACCTTGAGAATAAGCGCGCTGCTATTTGCAGTGGTATTGGCTTCGATAATAACCGCGTTAGCAACACCGTTCTGAATAACAGAACCTGCCGTAAAGCTAGCAGCACTCGCTGCCCCGCCGGTAGAATTTTGTAGAGCGAGCGCTGACATGACTACAACAGTATCGCTGTTGCCAAACTTCGAAGCGCCGTCGTTTACTCTGATGTTAAAGATAGGATATGATTTGTTGAAGACTGTCAGAGTTTCATCTGCAGCAAAAGAATCTGTTTCAAAATCGTCGCCAGAATTGATGTAGTTTACAAACAGCGTATTAAGATCAGGAGAACGAGATTGCAAACCAGGTGTAGTTTTAACAATATAGGCTTCTACGTTGCTTGCGTTCTTGACATACAGATTATCATAAAGAGAGATATCGATCTGCAGACCATCAGTCGTAAGATCGTTAATTTTAACGTAAGGAACTTTATCATGCTTAGTGATAGTACAACCATCGATGATTGTACCACGCTTGAATACGTTGTCACCAAACTTCTCGATTTGATGCTGCAAAATAGACTGGAGCTGATTGAGCTCACGTGCTTGAACTGCGACTCCAGGCTGGAAAAGAACTTTATAAAAGTCCTTCTTGGAATCAAAGTCATCAAAATAAGGAGATACGTTTAGGTCGGTTTCCAGAGCCATTTAATTAAAACTCCAATACTATCTTTATAATTTCTGATTTGTTATCGTTACGAGTGATAGGATCAAGATTCTCTACGTAAAGAACCTCTCCACTACCAACTACAAAGTCTCCAGGGTATTTATTCAATAACGGGGAAAGCTCTGCAGAAGATACTCCACCTGCAATATCTCTTACTCCTCGCGGATCGAGGTTGAATATACCAAACTTATTACTAATCCACAGTATATCTGAACCTTCTGTTTCTTCGAGATGATGTACTCGGCCTCGAGGTTGCGCGTATGAAATAAGACTCTCTTGTGTAATTTCTTCGTCTTCAAGGAATGGAACACCGCCAGAACTGAACGTGCCTATTAGTCGTGTGAGTTGGCGAGAATAGTTGAAAGAACTTGCTGATCTGTCATTGATTTCAATCGTTCCAGTAATAGAAGCGGTCGTTCCTGAAACTGGCACTACAGTGTCTCCCGACATACCGCCGACTCCAATGATTCGGCTTCCAGAAGTAAAGACACCTGCTACATTCGATAGTTCAATTTGACTTGTGCCAGAGAATGAAACGATGCCACTCGCTTCAACAACGATGGCTGACACTTCACAGTCATCTGCAGTAAACGAGCTATTTGTGTTAGCAGTCGTAATGCGATAATCTTGAGGAACATTGGCAACTGTCGAGATATAGTTGTTCGAACCATCTGTGACAAGAACGTAGTCGCCAACTTCAAATGCGTCTTGATATGTAGGTGCATCAGGGTTTGCAAGCGCTACAGTAATCACACCGTTCGATCCGCCCGCTTCATTATTAATCGTAACAGTAGGAGCAGTTACATAACCAGATCCAACGTTAGTAATTGTAACAGCGGTAATAGCACCTGATCCATTATTTGCAAAGGTGCCTGCAGCTCCAGTACCACCGGTTCCATCATTAGTAAAATTAAGTTGGTTATTTGCTGTGCTGTCGTATCCTGTGCCGTTGCTAACGATAGTAGCAGTTGAAGAAAGAAGACCGAAGTCGGTTTTTTCAATAGTCGTACTCGCGGCTGTAATCGAAACATTGCCGTGTAACTTAAGCTTACGATACTGATAGACTTTCTCGCCGACAGAGAAACCTGGACCAACTACGTTGGTAATATTCATGTCAACTTCTGTGAAAGTTGGATTCTTAATAAGTCCGACTTGTCTAAAATCGTTTTCTGTTGAAACGATACCGCTCTCGCTGTTGTTAAACTTTACACTTAAGCAAACTCTCTTTGCATAGAGTTCATTGTAAGGATCTGAACCGTGGCCATTCTTTGGAGAGATAATAGGACGCAGAGAGGCTGGAGCAAAGTATGTTGCGCTCGAAACAACCGCAGGAAGTTGAATATATGTTTCATCGAAGATCGAAGGTGGAATAGTAAGAGGCTGTTCAGAAATATATGATTCTGCTTTTCTGTAGTTTTCACCTACGTTTAAAAGCTCTACTCTACTAATAGAGTTAGTAGAGGCTGCATCGACATAAACGATTCCTTCGGCAGGAGTCGACTCTTCGCCGTCTCCCCAAATGAACGCATATGGATATACTTCGTAAGTGTCGCCGGCAGAAGGAGTGATCAAGAACGAGGTGTCAAGAATGAATTTCTTCTGTGCTGACGTGCCTTCGTAGTTAACGATTCTTCGATATTCGCCGATAGCAAGGCCAGAAGTGATCTTCATCACGCAGCCTTGATAGTAGTCGTCGATCGATACAGCGGTGGCAGGTGCACCATAGAATGTAGGAATACCGCCTACTGTAATATCTGCTGTTAAGAACGTGCCTTCGGCAATGTAGTTATCGTAGCCTGCTCCAGGATCTTCTACCTTTATGACTTCAATCGTACCGCGAGTTGCACCTGTAATAACATCCGTGTTGGCAATGACAGGAATATACTGTGAAGTAGCAAACTTCTCGTACTGCGTCTTTGTGATAGTGTACATGTATTTCCATACATAACCGTCACCAGTTTCAACAGGATTTAAATCAGCAGCACTGCCTACACGAGAAGGTGCGACTGTCGAGTTAACATTGATTGTGTCTGTGCTATTATTAAATAGGCACTTCCATACGTTATATTCTGTGTCGTCATCAACAGTGATAAAGAAGTTCTTAGTTTCAAGATCTCCGTCAATATGATCGTACATCGCATAGTGCGTGTTTGATTGCCATAGATATTTGTTTGCCATATGAATGACATCTGCAGAAGAAGCTCTCTTCGCGAAGATCATATTGTCATAAACATCGATGTCGGTATCGCGAACGCTGTTGCTCGGGACAGGAATAATAGTATCACTTCCTGCATAAGGAACGTGACGAGCAGCATACACAAAGTAATCATTATTAGCAAAGCTATTAATAAAGTTTGCAGCTGCCGCTACATTAAAACTGCTCGTAATGAGTTTTTGAGTTACTGCCATTTATTCCTCTGTCGTCTTTGTCAAGAAGTGACCCGCAGTCTCTGAACCGCTGGTGCTACCATTTGCTGTTATATTTATAGGACTTCCATTCGCTGTGAGAGATAGTTTCACTGTATTTGGAGTAGTATTTACAACATAGTATGAAGTAGCGTTACTCAAACCTTGAACCGCAGTGTTAGAAGTCGTGTAGAGCACAAGATCTCCGTTAGCAAACGGATTGATTAACTTTGTCACCGTGTGTAGTTCAAGTGTATTACTAATAGCAACAGTGTTCAAGTTCAGAGCATCTCCGCCTCTTGTTCCAGAGATTTTAATGCCCGTTGTATTCGCGAACACTACGTAGTAATAGTCATTGTTTGAGAGTTGATCACCAGTTCCTACACCAATTGTTTGCGCTTCTGACGTAGTATACTGTAAATAATCATGTACATTTAATGACTGGCTGTTATAATAGGGATTAGTCACTAATGATATAAAGTCTGTATCGTTATCTACATCCATTACCTTGAACTGATATCTTACATCTTCGATATCTGTTTCGATGGTGTCATTGACTGTCGATACGTCGTCCACCGAGTTGAACTGAATTTCTTGGCCAGTTGAAATAGCCGACAAGCTGAGCGCTGCGTTGGCTTCTTCTACGATCAGAGCAGAACCAAAGAACTTTGTACCGGCGACGTGCATGACCTTCTTAAACATGTCAGCATATCTTTCTACCGAGATCTTCGATAGAATTTCATAAGAATATTCTTGATAGAAGTCGTTGTCATGCACGTAGATGTCGTCAGACAAGAATCCCTTCGAGCTGCGATAGAAACCTTGGCCAATACCATGTCCGTCAAGAATCATCTTCGCAGTACCAGCTCTTAAGTTGTCTTCTGATACAAAATCAACTATCTCGCCGTTGGAATATGCAAAGCCTGAGTCGATGACTTGAAGGCCAGTTACTTCACCATCAGAAGTCACAACGTTTGCAGTAATGTCGGCGTTAAGTCCGATTGGATACAGCGTTGATGCATCTTCAGTCACACCGACTACTGTTGCTTCGGCACCGGTGACTTCACCAATCATTGGCCCCTCTGGTTGCCAGGTATTTTCGAAAGTAATTCTCTTTGCCAGCATGTGGCTACTATTACTTGACTTGACAATGGCCTTTGCGGTCGAGACGATCTCGAAAGTAGTTACACTTGAGATAAGGCCGTTTGCTGTAGGCACTGTATAAGAATATAGCAGAGCATTATTCGTAATTGGCGCAGTGTTTCCAGTGATTCTGACATAATCACCGACAGTATTCGAGAAGACTGAGGCGACAGTGGCATTGACGATATTTCCACCGACATTCTGGAATAACTTATCTTTCGGCAGATAACCTGGAAGAGTTGCAACTGTATGTGATTCTCCACCAGTCGAGTTGGCAGTAATATCGATTGCTGATCCGCCACTTGTAGCAGACAATTTGAATGCAACAGTGTTGGCTTGAACAACATAATAAATTGCGTTTGCAGTCAATCCAGAAATAGCAGTATTTCCATTCGGAATTCTGTATTGTACGATTTGACCATTCGCGAACTCGTTCGTGTAGCTACGCAGTTGGTGACCAATCAAATCGGGATTGTAATATCTGAGGAAGTGCCCGCTCTCTCCAGGATTTGCCGCTGTTAAATCTACGTTTGCTCCACCGGCAGTGATTGACAGAGCCAATCCGGTGCTATTAGCGTAGCGAACATAATAAAGACCTTCGGCTTCAAGACCAGAGATTGGAACCGTACCGCTCGTAACAACATATCGTACTTGACCGCCGTTTGCAAATAAGCTATTTGCAGAGGCAATATTAATAAAGTTGTTGCTATTTTGTACATCAGTATTTGAGTTAAACTCTGCTACATTTGAGCTTTGCGTGATATTCACTTTGGCAAGTGTATTGGCTGCTTCAGTCGTAAGAGTAACGCCTGTCGAATTCGATGCCAAGACATAGTAGAAAGAATTGTTCGATAGACCTGTAACAGCCGTATTTGCGGCATCAGTAAAGTAACGAACAAGATCATTCGCTGCAAACTCATTACCAGTGATGGTAATGAAATCCGTGTTTGAGTTGACTTCGTCGGTAGGATTAAAAGTTGAAGTGATGTTACGATAGAAAATAGCATTTGCTGCGCTGTTCGCTTCGTACTGCGTCTGCACGGTAAAAGTCTTGGCATCATACGTATTGCTATATGCGCCAGTCGAAACCTTCAGATCGAAGAAGCGTAGATTTGCTTGCGACTGATTTACTATCTCTCCGACAGCAAAGTTTCTCGTTGGATTTTCAAACGTGATTACAAAATCTTTACGATCAAATGCAGAGATGTAAGGTTGATATGCAAGCACAAACGGATCGATGTTGTAATCTTCACCTGGATTGATTTGATTCAGAGATCCGATGATCCCGATTTCGAATCTACCAAATGTCAAACATGCATATAGGTTATCTAAATAATTACCTTGCGGATTCTTTGGAAATCCGAATGCATCTGAAGAGATAAACTGCGAAGCGAACACTTGATTCGCCTGTGCAATAGTAGATAATTCTGTCACCGCCGTAATTGCAGTATTGACAAGATTGTTGCCATATACTATGATATTGCTATTTGATGGCGTAGAAGTCGTGTTTGTGAAACCGAAATCAAGAATAGGATCCTTGATTAATAGATTCGTTCCTGTCACATCATAGAGTGTTGCGTGCGCAGTCTTATATAAGAAGTGACCAGTCTCGTTGGCTCTGGTTGCAGCAAATGCCGGAATATTGAATGATGTGTTAGCAAAACTTTCTCCAGGAAAACTCGTGCTATTAATATGAATGTACTTGTTCGCAGGATGCGAAAGAATTAATCCAGTAGTATTTGAGAATGCTACGTAATAAGATTTGCCGCTCTCGAGAGCAGTGATTACCGTATTTCCTGCTGCAACTTCATAAGTAACTCGATCACCCGCAATATAGTAAGTGTTCGCATTTGTAATAGTAATGAATCCATTCGATGCGTTTACGGCTGTAGAAGGATTGAATGAAACTTTACGGATTTGTTGAAAGACTCTTTGGCCTTCATCGAATCCAGTATTCGCAGTCACAGAGAGTTGAAGACGACTATAGTCGAGTGTATCTTGGCTATTAGCAGCAATAAGATCTGTGCCAATGAAAATGACTTCTGTTTCACCAATCGTACCTACACCAAATCCAGCTCCTGAACCAAAGCTAATCGAAGTGATGTTTGCCGAGGTGTTCGAGAGAGGTGCGATGATCCGAGCAGGATATGATCTTACGTAATCTCCGCCTTCGATATCGAGAGAGTATGTAACGATCTTGAAATTATCTGTATTTGCAGCAGTGTATACTGTATCAGTCTCGTTCCAATACCCTTTACGAGAGATGAAAGTTAAACTGCCTGCATTTGTTGCAGAATTATAGTTAACACTGACTACTTCGCCTTCTGAAACGAGGTTACTCGAAGAGTTATAGACATAAATATTGTTTGCAAATGTTACATTGTTCGAAGAACACTCGTCGAATTGAATGATGTGCACTTGCTTCTTGATATCATATAGACCAGCATTCAGGTTAATATGACTTACGTTTGCATAAATCTCAGTATTACTCTGATTCATAATACGATACGTAAGACCGTAGCTATGAGTGTTGCCAGTCACTGCAACAGAAGCATTGCTAGCCAATGTTAGAGCGGTCGAGTTGATAACAGAAGAAACATTTCCGATCGCCACGTTTCCGTCGTCGTATAACACGGCGTTAAGATAGTTATTGCTGAATGCAGTAGAAGTACCTGTAACTGCGTTGCTAGTATTTGAAGTCGTGATAGTTCCTGTGCCGGCTTTATAGTCAAAGTCGGCCATTCTCTTGCTGTTCTTGAATACTCCACGAGCATTCGTAACTGTTAAGACTGTTCCGTCCTCAACAACTACCACGTTGGCAACGGTTGCTGTACCAATAGCAGCCTGATTATTTGTTTGCATAACCACGTCTCCTACTCTAAAAGTAGCAGAAGGAGCTGTAATGGTAATGAAATAATCTGTTGGCGTGTTCATGAACTTGCCAGACATCGACTTGTCTTCGATTGTCTGAGCAGTAAACGAAATAGTATTTGGAGATGCAAGGTTTGTCGAGTTATAGTAAGTGGCATTCGGCACAAATACACCCGATAGATGCGAAACCGAGATATATCCGTTTGTAGCTGAAGACGGAGCCACTTCAAGAATGCGGCCTGTGGCCGCTAACATGCCATTTGAAGCGTAGCGATAGACTGTGTTACCTACTCCGACATTCGAGCTGATAGCGCTATAGCCAACGTTAATGACAGGTTGAATGCCACGTTCGAACAACTTAAAATATTGGCCGTTGTTATAGTCGACAGTCACAAAGTCGAGGTTGAGAACCTTCTCTGATACGATAGACTCTGCGTTTAGCGTATAACCGTATCCGCCGTCGACGAAGATGAAGTCCACAAGACCAGTCTGAGAATCAATGGATTCTACTCGAGCAAGACCGCCGAGACCACGATCACTGTTAGTAAACTTTACGATGTCACCGATATTGAAGTTACGCCCACGAGTTTGGACAGTAACTCTCTTGACAGAACCTACTAACTTGGATCTCTTTGTAATATCGAACGTTGGTTGATTGTTAATGTTGAGACCGATAACTTCGCCGTTCTTGAAATCGCCTTGACGACCTGAGATGTACAGAAGGTTAACGTAACCTTTACCAGCACGACGGCGAATGTACTTCTCGACGAAAGCTTTTGCGCCTGAAAGTTGACCTACAACTTGCTTGCCTACATAGTCGATGTTATAGATTGAATATCCGATTTCAAGATATTCTGGCTTCTCATAAACACCGTCTGATAGGCGGAAGATCTTTTCCGCAGGATAACGTACTTCGGCAGATGTACCGTATATCAACTTAAAGAAGAGATCGACTGCGCGTTCAGTACCCTTCGCGCGATAAAGATCGAGCGAGTTCTTCACAAGTAGTTTCTTATTAGTAGCAGTATCGAACTGAATGTTTTTCAGATACTTTTCTTTAAATTGAACGATAAACTCGTCAGTAGTTTCATCGATATCGCGATATGTAGGCAGACGACGAGAATGATACAACGGATTATTAGTGGATTCTAACCACTCGTAATATGCTTTGGTGAACGCAATAAAGTTCTCTCCCTCTTCTTGATAGAAGGCAGGAAATTGGCTCTGAATTAACGGAGAGATTCTTTTTTCGATGTTCTTCATTATTCTCTAATCTGTTCAATTGTGACGTCGACGTCATTTTCAAGAATATTTAGTATCACGTTCTGGGAAGAAGTGATATCCAGCGTACGCGGCTTAGCATAGATCTTCAGCGAAGTGCCGGTGTAGTTGGTAATATTAAAGTTGTTGATTCGAATAATACCTGTATCGTAGTCGACTGTTCCGATGTTGATAATGGTTCTATGCTGAGTTCCTGAAACTGCTACGATACGCATGACACCATCACCATCATCTTCAAGGCGGCAGTTAGAAATACCATTGTAAGTAAAGGTCGAAGAGCTGACTACGTGAATATCTCCGATAACATGTTCAGCACCTTTACCAGGAACGTCATTCTTCAATGGATTTTTAAAGTCTATCGTGACGTTTTGACCAGATGACACTACGCCTGAAGTAGCAATTGAAACAAGAGAACCAGAAGTTGCATTCGGTGTCGAAGTCACTGACGTACTGAGAACGGGTGTTAAGTACTTTACGAGTTCGATGTTCGTTTCGTTACTGATAATACTTGCTTCGGCTGAGTCAATATCTCGAATAAATCTCGAATAGCGAAGTGTTCTACCAAAGTTATTGAGATTAGTAGAAGCATGGCTGAGAATCGAGTCAATAACGTAAGTACGAATATCTTCTGGATTCAAACCAGTTAAGTTAATATTGTACTTGATGTTAGTGTTAACATATACATAAGTGTAATCAGGAGATACAAAAAGTGGTTCGATCGAAACAGAAGAACGAGATCTTAAGAATCTTTTGTATTCGTTTTCTTTAATCTTTGGGAGTCCATCTACATCTTGAAGATCGATCGACAAGAAGATTCTACCATATTGAGGAGGATTAGCGTCTT
>Ga0315903_10008719_pt1 | contig 12416 bp, 8 predicted proteins | sample LakEriMetagenome_7_FD_203524 | JGI IMG/M metagenome (GOLD analysis project Ga0315903, IMG submission 203524) | Freshwater fungal communities from buoy surface, Lake Erie, Ohio, United States - Buoy 2 MA119 | ecosystem: Environmental > Aquatic > Freshwater > Lake | place: USA: Lake Erie, Ohio...
AATTTGCGTGAGGAGCCAGTCGAGGCGTTCTTTGCCTTGGCGTGCTTTCTCTGCGTCACTGAGAATGGTGGGTTGGATGATGGCTTCTGCCTGGTCGTAGGCTGCCACAGGCGTAGGAGTAGGCAAAGGAGGAGGCGGCGTAGGCGGAGTAGCAGCAACAACCGGAGCGGAGGGACGGGGTGCAGGTGTCTCTGTGGGAACATCCTGAATGCCCAAGACGCGACGCAGTTCGTCAAGGCTGTTGAATGTGCGTTCTGGAGTCACGCCAGCCGGGCGTGCAACGCCAGGCTGGGTGCGGGAACGCTGCACTGTTTCGGTGAGCAGGATGGGCAACGGGTCCATGTTGACTTCGTCGCGTGGGTCGATGTATTCCCTAGGCGGCTCACGGTACGATGTTGCCGACGCTTCTTGACTTGGTGCCCGTTCCATGCGTCCACCGGCACCGACAGACGCGTCAAAACGTTCGGTCGTTGGGATTATTTCGTCTGCGTCTGCGTCGAAACTGCGGAACACAGCAGTTCCGGTCTCCTGGTCGTAACTCTTAAGATAATAACCAACCCGTCGGTCAGCCGCCCTACCTTCGGGTGCAAGCTCCCGGACAAAAGCACGGGACACAAGAATTTCAAGTTCTTCGGGGCTGACGCCAACCCCAGCGACAGGAGCCAAATAAACGGAAAGCTCAGGGTCCTGGAAACCTTTTACGATGAACTCTTCCGGCGAGTTCGAGTCTTGAAGAATTTGTTGCGCAAGCTTGCGCGCCCGGTCAAGATTCTCCTCATGGCTTCCGGTGTAGTCAAAAGTGAATATTCGTGGCGCCACGGAAGGCGCCGCCTTCGCTTCGCCCGTGTAAAGGCGTACCGTACCGGGCTTATGTGCCGAACGGGCCGCAGGAAACGCGGCATCAAGTTCAACGCTTTTCGCTCGGAGTCGCCTTGACATTGACGAGTATCCGCCAATTTCCTTGACAAACGCTGGGGGTTCGCCACCAAGTTGGCGCACCTTCTTAATCATTTCAAGAACGTAATCAATGTGGGTCAGCATTTCGCTGGCCTCGGTTGCATCAGTAGGGTTGGAAAGCCTGATGTAAGAGTACAGATTCTCTAGTTCCTCGTAGTTCAGTCGGGCAGACCATACAATTCTCTGGGCTGCGGATTCAAAAAGCTCCTGCTCCACAACATCGACAACCTGTTTCTCAGGGTCAAGAATGTTGAATCCGCCAAGGCGTATCATTTCGCTGAGTGCAGACTGGTTGACGCCAGCCTGCATCTCTGCCGCAGCGGCACGCGCAGCTTTCTCGGGAGAGATTTCTGGGTCCAAGTCCTCAAGCCGCGAAATAATAGAAGAGGCAGTACCTTCGCCATCTACAGCCGAACCGCCAGATGTACGCAAAGCGTATTCATCTAGTCGGGTATAAGCAATTCGGGTCCAAGCGCGAATCTCGTCAAACTGCTTAAGGCGACGCAACTGCTGCTTCTCAAGCTTCCTGAGAAGAACATCAACATCATCAAGCAAAGACAAATCGTCGGCAACAACGGCAAACTTCTCTGCGCGAAGTTGCCGGATGCGGTCAAGGTAGGCGTAAGACCGGCTGGACTCCCACATACCCTGCAGCATCTCAAGCCTGCGCCCAATAACCTCGGCGTCAGCAATGTTGCCAGCAGCCAACCACTGCTCAACATTCAGGCGAACATAGCCCTCAAGGCTCCCAGTCGGATTGGATGTGGGATTCGCGGCAGCGCGATAGGTATCGTCACTCAGTCCAATGCGGGTAAAAGCAGCTCCCTCGCCACGTCCTTTGGCGCCGGCGAGGAAATCGTCAAGCGTATCCTGAGTAAAGCCAAGAAAAGTCTGTCCTTCGGGAATGTTGATACGTGCGAGTTGGCGTGCAACGGCAAAATGATTTTCAGCGCTCTTGGCAAGGACAAACTCGTCGGAAGCTTCCAGCGCCTCAATTTCAATTTGAATTTCTCCAGCTTTGGTGCCCGGGTCGTCGGCGACCTCAAAGTCGCGGACGCCTTTGCGCTCAAGTCCGGGCAACAAGGCAGACGGTGCAACTGCATCGCCCTCGTCCGAAAGGTAGTAGAGGGCGCCGAACGGATTTGCCACAAGGCCCTCAAGCTGAGAGTTTGCCTGCTGCAGTCGCGCGAGTGCTTTGACTTGGCGGATTTCCAATTCCCCAAGAAGAATGGAGTATTCATCATCAACGAAACGTGCCGAATCTTCAAAGATTCCCCGCAGCACGGTAACGAGAATGGCTTCAACTTCGGCGGGGTCCGCCGCCGACTCAGTCAGCCAACGCTCACGCAAGACACGTGGCTCCTGACCACCAAGCCAGTAGGCAATGGTCTCAAAATCACGTTCATAATACTGAAAAACGCCACGTTCGGCCGGCAACTCTGCCTGACTACGAGCACGCAGGAAAAGGTCAACAAGCTGCTCAAAGCGCCCACCATACTGTGCAAACCAGTCATCCAAAACCTTGTTGCTCTCATCGAGAGTGTAACCAAGGCTACTCATGTGCAACCGCAAAGGCTCAAGATACTGGCGGACGCCAAAACGCCGCATAAAAATCAATTCCTTAAGGTCACCACGCAACTTCTTGCGAAGAAAACTGACTGCTTTGTCGGTCAGTTCAGGAGTTTGAACACGAACACGGGCACGACTGTAAAAACCATTGCCACGAATACTAGAAGCCAAATCAAGAATATCTGCCTGAGCCAACGCGATTTCCTCAGACGCACGCTTCTGGCGTGCGCGAAGCACCCGCTCAACCTCAACCGCACCCTCAGGCCACTCAGACCTCGGAACAGCAGTCGTACGCTCAAGCGCAGGACCAGCCTCACCAAGAACACGCTCCGTCAACTCATCAACGGAAATCGGAACCTCCTCGACAAACGAGGCGCCGAACGGGTCTCTCAATCCGCGTGCACCAGGGATTCTTCCATAGGGCAAAGCTGTGGGGCTGTCAGTGGGGCGAAGCTGCTCCAGCCGTGCGGCGTCTCTGAGCCGCAGGGCGTCAACAACATAAGTGTCGGAGTTATGCAGAAGCACCTGGGCAATTACGTCGTCTCCAACTTCAATGCCCATCTGCTGCAAACTGACGTTGATTTCCCACAGCTGTTCGGTAGACGCGGCATAGTGCAGGAAGTCCTGCAACCGGTAAAGCGTTGGGACGTCAAGCAGCACCGCGCCATCAACACCCTTGCCAAGTTGCTCCATAAGCGTGGCGAGCCATCCATGTTCACCGGTGCGAAGGCGCGAGTCGCCACCAAAACGGAGAGTAAAGTCGTGTTGGACAAAATCATCAAAAACGGTCCTGATAGTGCGTGCGGTTGGCGTGTCTATGGCACGCGACATTTCAGCGTGCGCATACTTGTAGACGGAAAAATCCAGCACTTCAGAAAGTGCAGCAACCTGCTTCTCGTTGAGAGTCCGGCCTTCAGCGATAATTTGCAGTGCGGCAGAGATGCGGTAGCGTGCACGTTCATATGTTGACACGCGAGCGACAGACTTTCGCAAACGCTTACCCAAGACGGCATATCGGGTCTTCAAACCAGCCCACTGGTCGTCTGTCAACCCGGCCGGCTTACGGGCATCCCTGGGTTGCCATTTGCCCGTACCACCCTTGATTTTCTGCCTGCGCATGGGCGGCTCAGTAAGCCGACGCTTCGCATACTGGGCAAGAGAAAACGGGGTAAACCCCTCCGGTGCGTTCGGCACGGCAACAGGCCTGAGTTCGGGTTTCAAGTTGCGGAGCAGCAAACGATAAAACGAGTCGGCGTCAACTGGGTCAATTGCATCAAGCCGGGGGACAAGGTCCTCAACAGAGGACCAGCGGCCAATGTCAAGGATGACAGAGTCGACCTTCTCCGAATACGCTTCAAGGCGCTTCAAAACGTCCGCAAGAATCGCGTTACGTTGTGCAAGTAGTCCCGGCTGGGGACCAATGCGTGCCGCACGGCCCTTTGCGTGAACGGCTTGGATTGCGGCAAACTCTGCCTTCAACTGTTCAAGTTGTTCGGCGATGTGCCGGTAGTTGCCCTCGACAAGACCAGCGTCGTCCTGTAGATACGGCTCAAAATCCGCTCGTGCAACGTCAAGCTTTTCGGCTTGTTCGGTCGCCTTCGCTATGGCGGAGTCGACCGCATCCGATACATCATCAACCAAATCCGCAGCAAGAGCGCCAGCTTCAATGTGTGATGCCACAAGCTCGACTGTGCTACGTGTGCCGGCGTCGTCCGCGAGGTCGGCAACAACGCGGGATGCGACAACATCAAAAGAGCGGTCAAGTGCTACTCGGAGTGCACCAACAGTCTTGTGGTATTCAGCGAGCGCCTGCTGATAGCGCCCCGCCGCCTCGGCGGCTTCTTCGGCGACACGCTGAACCCCTGCGGGGGTTGGCGTGATGTCCTCGAGCGCACGGGCATAATTGGGGTCTGAGAGCATTCCTTTTGCCATGCGGAATGTGCCGACTTGTTCGGCCATGGCGCGGATGTAGTCAATAAAAATGTCGGGCGTTTCTGTACGGAAAAAGTCACCCAAAACCGGATGGAACTTCTCAGTCAAATCGGTGGAACCAGTCGCCGCCTTCTTCGCGGCGAACTGCTCCCTCTTGGCAGCAAGCCACTCGGGGGTCGGCCGAGCCGCCAACTCGTTCAACCTGTCAATAGTCAAATCTTCCGTGGTAAGCTCATGTCCAAACCATTTGCGACCCTCTCGCAACTCGCGAGACTGCAAACTCCCGGCATAACGTGACGGCGACAAGTCCTCCAACTCGTCTGAACCAAACTTGGCCATCCATTCCTGCGCCTCTGGCGTCAGCATGCGGGGCACGTAACCGTCTTCAATCTTGCCAATTTGGCGGCCGGTACCGGCAGCCTCAGCGTCAATCTGCGTCTTCACCACGGCCATAAACTCTTTGTACTGGCCGTAAAGTGCTTCAAGTTCGGCAGTCGCGCCAGGACTCGCTGCCTCAATTGCGGCAAGACGCTGCACGTTTGTGAACCCGGGCTGAATATAGTCTCGCCCGTCAAAGAACGTGTGAACGCGCGCACCATATTTGGCTTCCCATCGGGAGATGGCATTGACAAGCCCAGTGGCGACATCATCCCAGTTCTCCGTCGCTTCGGCAACGCCGATACGACGAAGGTCGTCCCACTCCAGCATCTTGATGCCGAGCACGGGGTCGATTTCCTGTCCGCCAACCATGATTGGTTTGCCGGTCTGCAAACCGAATCTGACCTCCGCCAAAGTGTCGGGGCCGAAGTTTGCAAGACGGCCCGTACCTTCAGGAACAAAACTGCGAAGCAGTCGGGAAACGGGCGCACTGCGGGAAACACCAAGGCGTGTCTTGGTGACACCTTTTTCCAACATCTTACCAATGACATCGGAACCCGGTACCTTGACACGCGAACCAAAATAGTAAAGACCGGGACCGCTCACACCCAGACGGTTGAGGATGCGCATGCCGTCGGAACTGTCATAGAGTGCGCTTTTGCCCCGCGACGCAACTTCACGCACAATCGTCTGGCGCGTAGCAAGGTCTGCGCCTTGTTCCTGCAAAAGACCATCGACGGCCTGTGCGAGCTTCTGTCGGCCTTCACGTCCAATAACCTGCTTGCCCAAAACGGCACGCCCACCTTGTGTGCCGAAATCGGCAACAGCCTCCTGATATGCCTGCTTGTATGCCTGGCGTGCAAGTTTGCGTGTGGCGGCACGACCCATGGTCGTTGCCGCATCTGCGGTCACTTCTTTTGCCACAGCACGGGCAAGCGCACGCGCACCGGCGCGAGCAGCCATGCCAGTACCCTTCACTACGGCGGTACCACCGAAAGTCACATAGGTAGTCGGGTCAAGCAGAACATCACCAGCAAAACCAACAATACGGCCCTTCCACCCCTTCATCGGGAAAGCGGTACCGTACCCATAACTGGTATCAAACGCCTGCTTGAAGAAGTCACCAAAAGAAGCTTTATTGCTGCTATCGGAGTCCAGCAGGTCGGTCAACTCGCGTGCGCTTGAAGCACTGAATCGCCCAGCCAACGACAACATGTTGAGAGGGTTCAGATTCGAAGTGAAATACCGTCCCAAGCCCTGGACGCCTCGCGCGACAATCTTGTCGCCCAAAGATGGCTCTTCAGGAACCTCGGGAGGCACCCCAGGGGCAAAGGGGCCCTGTGGCAATCCCATCGCAAGCCGACGTCGTGACGCAGCAGCGGACGTTTCAATAGTGCGTGGAGCGCGGGGCACTGCCCCGGCGCCCAAGACGCGCTCTAGCCTTTGTACTGCAGTTTCTTGTGCCACATCACCTTCCGAGGAGACGCTTCAGCATGGCAGACGAAACCAGTGCATCGCTAAGCGGTGTGCGGCCGGACGCCTCAAGGGCACTGGCCAATGCCTGCATCTGGTACTGGTTACGCAAATTCTCGTACCCCATGCCTCCGGGGCTGGCGGTAGCGCGACGCTCTTCAGCAGCCAAAGTCTGCCTATAGTTTTCTTCCTGCTTCTTGGAGTCGGGGCGCTTGCTCTCCAGCGTCTTTCTTTTCTGGGAACGGGCATAAGCACGCGCCGGGTCACCAGCCTTTGTATAACGCTCCTCTTCGGCGCGAAGAGCCTCGATTTGTGCGTCGGTCGCAGATGCACCCTTTGACGCAAACTCTGCCAAAAGGTTCCTGTTTCTCTCGGCAAGCCGTGCATCATTCATTTCGGATGCGGCAGCCATATAGGGCGTGTTGCCCAACGAGTCGCCATACATGGTGGAAATCTGGTCAAGGGTGTAGCCCTTGCCATAGCCGGGCAATCCCATTTCCTCAAACTGGTCCTTGCGGGAGTCGCGGCTAATCTGCTGTTGGAAAAACTTGGCACGCTCTTCCGCAAGCGACTGGAGGAAGTCCATCAACTCGCGGTCGTCGGTGTCGCCGCCGGCAACGTCATAGGGGGATGCCCCAGAAAGGATGGCTTCAACCTGCTTCTTACGGTCGCCAGTAATATCGGGCCGAATAACAAGATTGCCATCAGGTCCAACCTGCGTGTACGCAGACAACGTCGGGGCGTTGATGGCCATGAGTTCCTCGTCGGTCCAACGACGCTCAGGCGTGTAGGAGCCGGTCAGGTAGGCAAGTACGGGGTCAAGGTAGGCGGCCGAGGGGTCACCTCCGTTGGCCTGTGTCATCGCCGAAACGAGGAGAGCCAGGGTTTGCGGGTCCATTACTTCTTACCGCCTTTGTTACCCTTGCCAGTCTGCTTCTTGGGCTTAGGCGCGGCAGCCAAAGACTTGGCAGCCTCAGCCTTCGCCGCAGCCTCATCGGCAGCAATCTGATACAACTTGTCCTGCTCGGTCTGGGAAATCTCGCCAAGCAACTGCTGCAGCGAAGCGGCGGCGTTGGACTCCATGGCAGCACGCTGCTGAGCAAGAGTCTGTATACCCACGTTACGTGCAAGCTCCAACTCAGCCTGACGACTGGCAGCGGACTGCTGTGTGGTGCGATTCAGCAGGTCAACAAGTGCGCTGAAGTTGTTTGCACCGTACTGTCCTGCCATCTGGTCTGCCGCAATCTGCGCCTGAACCGGAGAAGCATCCACGCCATAAGCGCCAAAGTAGCCCTGCGAAACTTGCTCGGGCGGAGCGACAGGTGCCTGATAACCGGCAAAAGCGTTGGGCATGTTGTTGCGCAAATAGTCGGCAACGGCGTTGTAGCCGGTGCCAATCATGTCGTTCGCGGCACCATAACCGGACAAAATATTGCCAAGCGCCGTGTCATACTGGCCCTGTGCGGATTTGCGTGCGGCACCAATCTGTCCCGACAAAGCGCCACGCAGTCCCTCAAACTGCATCAAATGGCCGCCACTGCGGTACCATTCATTCAGGGCTGCACGCTCTGCGGCAGCCTGACGGTCGGCGGAGCTGGTAGATGAACCACGTCCACCGCCGATGCCAAGCTGCTGCATCAGGGCAGCCAGCTGCGAGCCGGGCTGTGGCAACGTCGCAGAGTCATAACCCGCTACGTTGAGGGCAGACGGCAATGCCGACTGCTCCTCAGCGCTCAACTGGCTGCCCGGGGTAAGTGTTTTCCCCACAAGGTAAGGAACGTAACGCTGCCAGTTGCGGACATCCTCAACACTGGTGCCGGCCTTGCGAGAATCGGGCTTGGGAGGCACCGGAAAAGAACCCGAAGAAGGCGGGGTGGTCGTCGGTTTGCCGTATGTTCTAACTCCAAGAGCCATCAGTATCCGCTCCTCAATGCCATCAACTGCATGGCGTCATTCTGAATCTGCCGGTACTTATCCAACTCCATCTCCAGCAACGCATCCTGATATGCAGAGGTCGCACTGCGACCCTGCAACTCATAGCCGTAGTCGGCTTCCTGCGTGGCTTCACGAGCGCGTGCCAACTGTTTTGCACGCTCCGCATCGAAACGCTGGAGCGCCTGTCCAAACACACCGGAGCGGATGTTCGGTGCCAGAAGGTTGCGACGCGAATATGAAGAAACAAGGCGCGGTGCCTGCTCCTGGTACTGCTGGGTCATGTCCGCATAATTGCGTTCACCACGGCGCTGACTAAGGAAACGCTGGTAGGCGTTCATCGCAGAATCGGCGCTGTAGTTCTGTGTCAGCGAACGGCGTCGCCCCTCAAACACGGACGGGTCAAACGATGCCATTACTTGTCACCCCGCTTCCCCAAAGAAGCAACAGTAACACGCAAAGCGTCAATCTCGTTGCGCAAAGCAGCGACATCGTTGGTCATCGAGGTCAGAATGTGACGGAGCACACGTGCGTCAGCCCCCTGAAGGGCAGACAGTCCGGTAAGGGTAGTGTCAAAACGGTTCACGAGAACACCTGCACTTCAATAATGGTGGCTGCGGCCCCGGGGGCAATCTTCTCTTCGGTTACCGAGGCGGAAGCCAACTTCGACGCGGTAACAGCAGCATCGGCAATCTTCGCCGTCGCAACAGCACCACTTTCAAGATTGACGCCGCTGGCAAGGCCGTCGACAAAGTTTTTGACTGCAGTAAAGTTGGAGTTGACTTCGCTGGCTTCGGCAATTACGCCATTGACAAAGACATGTGGGATTGATAGAGCCATCAGCCAGTGACCTTTCTCGGGTTGTACTTGTATGCAATACTGTCGACGCCCCACGACTGGCCGGTGGGGCCGGTAAGTACGAGTTGTACTGCGCGTGCCAAACCAAGGTTTGAGCCGCGCAATACCTGTGCGCCTTCGGCAACAACACCCCAATAGTCCTGGCCCCAAAGCCCGGTTCCCCAAAGCATGCCGTCGGCACTTGCGGGGAGCTGGATATTGAACGACTTGCGCTCATTACCAAGCGCTTCCTCGTAGTCGTGGTAAACCTTGACGTTCAAGGTACGTGCCGTGTCTACCTGCTTTACCACAAAGTCAGGGCGGCGAAACATTTTCTTCATCGAGTACATACGACCGTCAATCCATCCGGTACGGTAATAGGAGGAAAAGCCAAGTTCGGCTCCGCCAATAAGGTCGGTTTCGGCAGAGTAGACATTCATCTCCAGCACGCGCGGCAGTGTGGGGTGGCAAGCAATGTTGCGTGTGACGCCATTGGCGTCGTCCCAGTCAACACCGGAAATCGGTGCACGACCATCAGCGGTCTGAATCGCGGTCCAAGTACCCTTGCCGATGCTCGGGTCAAACACGAAGCACATTGACGAATAGGACACCTGGGTAGACTTGCTGTAAGGCAGGGCAACCCAGACTCGGTCATCAACATAGGAGAGAGAGATAGCGTCGTCTGCACTAGAGTTGACGTAACCCAAAGGATAAACCGGGCGGATTGGTTCGAACAGGTCGATGATTTGCGAACCGTTGTAGTAATGAAGACCTGTGGGATGGTCGTAGAAAAACACGCCTTGGGGGCCGACTGCCATGTGTTCGTGGCGGAGAACGCCGAACTGACTGCTTAACTGGACAACCTGGAAATCGGAGGAGTCAAATCCAAACACCACGTAAATTGCATCTTTCTTAAAGACGACGAGCTGACCGGCAACGGAAGCAATAGCGGTAATGCCAGGGGTGCCACCACCAAAATCGATGTAATCTGCAGATGCCCAGTTGTGAGGCACGTTGTCAAGAGACCAGCGGACACGGTCGGGGTACAATACGCCGTCTTCCTCGGTGTTGGCAGCAAACATTTTGTTGGCGTGGACGCAGATGTGTTCGCAGAGCGGGAACTTGAGTGCAAGGGGGTCTGGTGAGGTCTGCCAGGCGTTTGGGTTGGTTCCCGACGGCAAAAGTGATGTGGCGTAGGTGTCGGCGGTGCGCCAGCGGTAGCTGGCGGTACCGGCCGCACCGGTCGCAATGTACAGGTCATCTCCCCATTGGGCAAAGCATGCGCCGTGAGGTCCGCTGGACGTCACGGCATTACCAGCCGAATATTCAAGCAGGGTAAAGTTGGTTCCGGAGGAGTGGTAAACTTTGTTGTCGTTAGGCAGCATGATGCGGGGCGATGTGCCCTTGAAGGAGAACAGTTTGCCGGGGACCCATGTTCCGGGGACTGCGGTGGTGTTGATTTCGCGGATTGCGCCACGGGAAAACAGTCCGCCTCGTGGGTCGATTTCCACATTCAACATGTCGGGGGACTCGTTGGGGGCAAGCTGAAACTGGTCGGCCCGAAGGTTCAGGCCGCCAGTAAAATCATCAGTGCGTTGAACACGGACTGCGCTCACGTGCCCAAAGTCCTGCCGAGCTGCTGCAGCCAGCGCTGCATGGTGGGGTAGCGGCGTCCGCCGGACAGCACGACGGGCTGTGCGGAGGATGCTTTCATGAGGTCGCGGCGTGCGAGTGCGACGCCTTCCTCAAAGTTGCGCATGTGCATCGCAGACAGTTCTGCGTCTTCCTGCCGCTGATAGACGCGTGCAAGCACAAAGTAAGGCAGGATTGCATGGAACCAGGGGTCGATGTCAATCGTCTGCGTAGTAGTGGTCAGCCACATGTACGAAGGATTGCGGTAGGCGCGCACAGTCATCGGATAGATGGTGTCCGGCTTGGGCCACAGGTTGACATTACCGTCCCAGAACGAATAGAAGTAAGGGCGACTGGCGGTGTCAAGGTTGCCAATCCAAACGTCTTCGGCATTGTTGTGGTCAATCAGAGTGAGTCTGTTGCCTGCCGGGGAGCCATCAACAATGGAGATGATTTCGCGGATGTCCCCGATTGTGGAAATCAGGTATTCGCGCTGTCCGTTAACGGTATTGAACGTGTAGGTTTGCTGAAGGAATGGCCAGCGGCGCTCCAACGCATAAATGCGTTGAAAGCCTTCTTTGGCATACTGGTCGATGACGCTGTTGGGGAGGTCAAATTCGTCCAGGTCAGCCATTTCGCGGACCTGGGCACGCAAGGTGTCCAGGTTCATGTGTTAAGTTCTCCTCTGGAACGCAGGTGTCCGGCGCAGTAGTCGCTGCCTTTGGCTTTGAAGCCTTGGCAGGTGTCGCCGTTGGCGATGCACCGGTTGCGTCCGACGTAGTCGGCGTAAGACGGGGCGGGGCGGCTTGTCGCTGTGGGCGACAGCCGCTGCCCGCCTACCGGCTTACCGTGCAAACTGTGGGCTGGGATGCCGTGACTGGAATGGGCTGGTTTGGCATTATTCATACCAATAGCCAGTATTGTTACTGGTTAGCGCCCCGCCCTGCCAGAGAACCCGGTGGCGTTGCGGCGGCGAGCCGCATCACCGTAGTTGCCCTTCGGCATGTTGGACCCCGACTTGGTGCCCTTGCCCTTGCCGCGCTTCTTGTCGCCCGGGGCGTAGAACCCCTCACGGGTCACGCCACCGGTCTCAAACTTCTTGCGGAGAGCAGCGCGGTCAACCTTCTTACCCTTGGCAGTCAGCTCGGCTGCACGGGTCGAAACGTAGAAACGCTTGCGGCCGGTCTTCGCGTCCATGCCCTTCTTGCGGGCCTCACCGACGAACGCCTTGCGGTCGCTGACACGCTTGGCAACGGTCGCCTTGCTTTCGCCCTTCTTCATCTTCTTCGTCGCCATTATTACTCCTTGACGGGGGGAAGGGCAGGATTCTGCATCTTGCCCGTGCGCTGTGCTTTGGGATACTTGGAACTCACAATTTTGCCGGCCTTCTTCTTCATGGTGTCGGCGTGTGAGGAGAGATTACGGTACTTGTAAGGCATAGTGCCCGACCGGGGGGCCGAAGCCCCCCGTCGGAACCTTTCTACTTGCGGTAAACCTTGACGGTGCTGTCCGCCTGGACAACGCCGACAAAGGTTCCCGAGGTCGCAGCCGAAACCGTGGCCGAACCAACGATGCTGACGTCGGTGCCACCGGCGACCGTAATCGCATGCGTTGCACCGGCAAGGTTCACGACCGTGAACTCAAACGACGTGCCCGTGGACTCGTCGCTGAGGGCGGCCAGCAGCTGGGCTGCGGTCGCCGTCGTG
>Ga0315903_10008721_pt1 | contig 12414 bp, 9 predicted proteins | sample LakEriMetagenome_7_FD_203524 | JGI IMG/M metagenome (GOLD analysis project Ga0315903, IMG submission 203524) | Freshwater fungal communities from buoy surface, Lake Erie, Ohio, United States - Buoy 2 MA119 | ecosystem: Environmental > Aquatic > Freshwater > Lake | place: USA: Lake Erie, Ohio...
GGTATTGACGCCTATTTATCCAACTACCAACCCGATGGAATTGCAGTTCATCCTGAATGAAGCTGAGGTGAAATATGTATTTGCGGGTGATGCCAATCTGTGGGATAAAGTGATGAGCATCAAAGATCATGTACCAACTTTGCAACAGGTATATACTTTCGATAAAGTAGAAGGTGCAGCACATTGGTCTGAATTACTGCATCTGGCCGATGCAGAGAGTCTGGCGCAGGTAGCTGCTATCAGGGACCAAATTCCTACTTCTAATCTTGCCACCATCATCTACACATCGGGTACAACTGGTACACCCAAGGGTGTGATGTTGACGCATGAGAATATTGTGAGTAATGTATTTCACTCTAAGGAGAGTTTTCCTTTTGAAGACAGACCAGATGGCAAAGCACTCAGCTTTCTGCCACTGAACCACATTTTTGAAAAAGTAATTACCTATATCTATCTCTTCAGCGGCATCAGTATTTATTATGCAGAAAGTTTAGACACCATTGGCGATAACTTGAAAGAAGTAAAGCCTATGGGCTTTTCTACGGTGCCGCGTTTGCTGGAGAAAGTCTTTGAGAAAATCATGACTAAAGGCAATGAACTGGAAGGTACCAAGCGCAAGCTCTTTTTCTGGGCTGTTGGTTTGGCGGAGAAATATGATAACAATGTGAGCGGCGGCATGTGGTACAATGTGCAGTTATCTATGGCCAATAAAATCATCTTCAATAAATGGCGTGAAGCATTGGGTGGCAATATTGAATTCATCATCACAGGCGGTGCTGCTTGTCAGGAAAAACTCCTGCGCATTTTCAATGGTGCACAGATTCCTGTATATGAAGGGTATGGTCCAACTGAGAATAGCCCCGTAATTACGGTAAACAGAAAAACACCCGGTGGCTGTAAATATGGTTCAGTTGGTTTACCCATAGTTGGTCAGGAAGTAAAGATTGCTGAGGATGGCGAGATATTGGTGAAAGGTCCAAGTGTGATGAAAGGTTATTACAAACGTCCGGAGATTACTGCTGAAACAGTCATCGATGGTTGGCTGCATACCGGCGATATTGGTATCTGGGATGAAGGCAAATACCTGAAGATCACTGACCGTAAGAAAGAATTATTCAAGACCAGTGGTGGTAAATATGTGGCGCCTCAGCCTATTGAAAACCGTTTGAAGGAAAGTCTCTTTGTAGAACAGGTAATGGTGGTAGGTGCGGAAAGAAAATTCGTAGGCGCATTGATTGTACCTTCTTTCCCTACCTTAAGAGAGTGGATGAAGGAAAAGCAGATTCAGTTTACCACACCGGAAGCGGCTATCAATCATCCGCGTGTATTGGAATTGTACCGCGAGTTGGTAGAAAGCTTTAATAAGTTCTTCAACCATGTGGAACAGATCAAGAAATTTGAGTTGCTGGCACATGAGTGGACGGTAGATACTGGCGAATTAACGCCTACTTTAAAGCTGAAGCGTAAAGTCATCAACGAAAAATACAAAGCCTCCATAGAACGTATTTATGAAGGATCCTAAGTGAAGCCGGTCTTTGACCGGCTTTTTTGTGTTGTGCACTCGGGTGTCCGCACCCGAACCATTCAATAAGAGATTTTCTTGGCATGACCAATGTCAGTGTTTGCGTGGGTAGTGGTTTTTAGTTTTGACAACTCAAACGATTGCCATGCAGACACCCAGAGAACAAGCTTCCCGTTTATCCGCCATGTCATTACTCCGCATCAGTGTAGGTATTGTTTACCTATGGTTTGGTGCATTAAAGTTTTTTGATGGACTGAGTCCGGCAGAACAATTGGCCATGAATACCATTCATGAGCTCACATTTGGTTTGATTGATAACAAAGTGAACCTGATTATGCTGGCGGGTTGGGAGTGCATTGTTGGTGTATTGCTGATTATCGGTAGATATACACGCCCAGTATTGCTATTATTATTCCTGCATATGGTGTGTACGTTCACGCCTTTCATTTTCTTCCCCAAAGAAACTTTCCGCTTCATGCCTTATGGCCTAACCTTGGTTGGGCAATACATCATGAAGAACATCATTATTGTGGCAGCTGGCATTGTGCTCTGGAAAACGGAACGCGAGAAAGAAGCCAATCAGCATTTTAGTGAAATGGCTTTGTCGAGAGAATAATATTGATGCTTGCTTTAACGCAAAGTATTATCAGGTATTCCTGTCTTATAATACTGATTGATACGTGCACTAATCGCATGCTTTTGTAGTGCATGATCAAAAGCATTCAGCATGGTAGCGGCTTCTGCTTCAGCAAACTCCTCTTTAATAAAAAACAGTTGCTTTAATAAACCAATCGCATGTGGATAGGCTTTGATGGTTTGTATATTCTTCTTCAGTAATTCTACCTGTTTAATGGCATCCCTGGAATAATAGAGTTGTGCCATGCTGAAATCCGCATCATTCACTTTACTGCCACTTACCCAGCTGGGGTATTCATCTGTTGCTGTATTGGGTTGAATGATTGTTGGGGTTTGGTCTACATAGAAAAAGGAGAAAATAGCATTCGGTCTGGTTGCATGCAGAAAACCAATAGGTCGTTTGTATGCATTGACTGTATCATAATAGCGAATGCTGCAAAACATGGCAGTTGAATCCGGATGCAGCTGATACTGCAGTACTACTTTTTCCGAGCGCACCAATTGTGAATCAATCAGCATCTGTTGATCATCATTCATGAGATAGAGGTACTTATTGCGCAATGAAGACAGCTGTTTTTCGCTTAACACATAGGTAACTGTTGTTGGCTTGGGTTGGTTACAAGCAAAACTGGTGATGGTCAGCAGGAGTATCAGCACTTGTTTCATATTCCTGAGATGCTGATATCAGGTATTTCCATAATGTATCAGGCTAATTCTTTTACATAAGCTTCCACTACTTCTGGAAAATGGCTGTGCTCGAGAACATGGATGCGAGCGGCCAGGGTGTCTGGGGTATCATCCGGCATTACGGGGCAAGTGAATTGGGCCAGGTGGCGGCCATGATCATATTCCTCGTCCACTAAGTGAATAGTAATCCCGCTTTCCCGCTCGCCAGCTGCAATCACCGCATGGTGAACATGGTGGCCATACATGCCCTTTCCGCCATATTTGGGTAGGAGGGCGGGGTGGATATTGATGATACGCTGGGGGTAGGCATCAATGAGGGCCTGGGGTATTTTCCAGAAAAATCCGGCCAATACAATCAGCTCAATACCGGCTGCTTTCAGCTCGGCCAAATGGGCATCTCCATTTCTAAAACATTCTTTATCAATGAGTAAGGATGGAATTTGCAGTTGCTTGGCCCTTTCCAGTACATAGGCATCAGGCTTATTACAAAGAATAAGGGATACTTCAGCAGTGCCGCTCTGGCGAAAATGCTCCACCAATGCCTGGGCATTGGTGCCTGATCCTGAAGCAAAAATGGCCAGTTTGATCATGATTCCTTTTTGCCGGCCATTTTTCGGCCAATGCGACTGATATAGTTTTTGAAGAAGCGGAACTGCCCCAGTGGAACACTAATCGCTAACACACAAATGGGCCATAACAAGGTTACTATAATGATATACAGTGGTATACGTATGGCTGCATTGTCTATATCGAGGTATTGCAATGCCTGGCGACCCAGCCAACCGCAGGTACTTCCACCCAATGCAAACGTGGTAAAGATCAGGGTGAACTGCCACCAGCTCACGCCCCATTTTGCTTTCAGTTTTTGGAGCATGGCGCAAAGGACGAAAAAAAATCTTGCTTCAACACAATAAATCGAGAAAACCCTTCAACAAAAAAATACAGTTTACTAAATCATGACAGATTTTATAGAGCATAGCTCTGAACGCGCTGAAATGCAAGCCAGATAAGGCTAAATTTTTTTTAAACGAACTGCTCTTTCGTAAGCTTACTACCCTATTTTTGCAGCCGTTCGCGGATATTTTTCCACACTAGAATCACCGCTTGTGAATATGACAACGTTTAGAAGCATCTCACGCATCCTCGCAGCAGGTATTTTTTTCCTCAGTATTTCTTTTGCCAATAAGGTATCAGCCCAGGATGGCAAAGCATTGTTCAATGCGAACTGTGCTTCCTGTCATAAGATGGACAAAGACCTGACCGGTCCAGCCCTGATGGGTGTACACGACCGCTGGAACAACGATAAGTTGTTGGCACTTTGGATCAAGAACTGGAACAAAGCCGTTGCTTCAGGTGATGCGTATGCAGTGAAGATCAAAGATTGGAGCCCAAGCTCAATGACTGTATTTGAAGGTACCCTGAGTGATGCGCAGATTGATGCTATCCTCGGCTACATCAAAGCATGGAAGCCTGAGGCAAAGCCAACAGCAGCAGCTGCTGGTGCGCCTGCTGAAGAAGGTGATAACACCCTGCTTTTCGGTATCCTTACCCTGATCCTCGCTGTGATCTCTTTCACATTGTTGCAGGTAAACGCCAGTCTGAAGAAAATGGCTGATGAAAAAACAGGTGAGCCTGTTGTAGAGCCAGTTCCATTCTGGAGAAACAAAGCCTATATCGCTACCTTAACAGTAATACTGTTCTGTGTAGGCGGTTACCTTACTTCAAAAGGTGCCATGGCTTTGGGTCGTTCTAAAGATTACACACCTACACAACCTATTTTCTACTCACATAAAGTACATGCCGGTGCCAATCAGGTAAACTGTTTGTATTGCCACGGTGGTGCCGAGCAGGGCAAGCATGCCAACATTCCTTCTGTGAATGTGTGTATGAACTGTCACAAAGCGATCAATGAGTATGTAAAAGGACCTAAGCTGTATGATGAAGAAGGCAACGAGGTAGATGGTACAGCAGAAATTCAGAAATTATATAAGTATGCCGGCTTCGATCCTGCCAATGCAGCTGCATGGGATCCTTCTAAAGCCAAGCCAATTGAATGGGTAAAGATTCACAACCTGCCTGATCACGTATACTTCAACCACAGTCAGCACGTAAAAGCTGGTAAAGTGGCTTGTCAGACCTGCCATGGCGAAATCCAGAAAATGGATGAAGTGAAGCAGTTCACCGATCTGAGTATGGGCTGGTGTATCAACTGTCACCGCGAAACCAAAGTACAATTCAAAGACAATGGTTTCTATAGCATCTACGAGAAATACCACAACGACCTGAAGAGCGGAAAGATCGACAGCACTAAGGGTATTACCGTAGAGAAAATCGGTGGAACAGAGTGTCAGAAATGTCACTATTAATATAGGTATGATCGACAGCTTGTCTGTCCTGAAATTTTACTAATTGTCAAACTGATATAATGGAGCAACAAAAGTACTGGTCAAGTTTCGGAGAGCTGAATCAGTCAAATGCATATAAGAAAGATGTGCAGGACGAGTTCAAAGAAGAATTACCATTTGAAGCGGATGACAAAGGCCTGCTGGATGCAAAAACACCCCGCAGAGACTTCCTGAAATATCTCGGCTTCAGCACTGCTGCAGCTGCTGTTGCAGCAAGCTGCGAAATGCCTGTAAAGAAAGCCATTCCTTTCGCTAACAAGCCTGAAGGAATTGTGCCCGGTGTTGCGAATTACTATGCAACCACCTATGTACAGGATGGTGATGTGGTGAGTGTAATTGCCAAAGTACGTGATGGTCGCCCTATTAAATTAGAAGGTAACGATCTGTCGCCTTTAACCCAAGGTGGTACATCTGCTCGTGTACAAGCTGCAGTTCTAGATCTGTATGATGGTGCACGTCTGCGTTTCCCTACCATCGATGGTAAGGAAGTAACACTGGAAGCTGTTGACAAAGCTGTTGCTGATTCAATGGCCGGCCTCAATGGTGCACCAGTTGTATTGCTGACAAGCACAGTGGTATCTCCTTCTTCTCAGGAAGTAATCAATCAGTTCCTCGCAAAATATCCTGGTAGCCGTCACGTAACCTACGATGCGGTTTCATACACAGGTATGTTGCTGGCTAACGAAGCTACTTATGGTAAGCGTGCCATTCCTGCTTACCGTTTCGATAAAGCAAAAGCCATCGTGAGTCTGGCTGCAGACTTCCTCGGTACATGGCTCAGTCCTGTTGAATTTGCGAAGCAGTACTCAACAGGTAAGAAGTTAGATGAGAAGAAGCCAAGCATGAGTAAGCATATTCATTTTGAGTCTGCTCCTTCTGTAACTGGTTCTAATGCTGATGAGAAATTCCTGCACCGCCCTTCTGAAACAGCTGCTGTTGCTGCAGCGTTGTTGTCAGCAGTAAATGGTCAGGCCATCAATATCGCTGATGCCAAGCTGAAAGCTGGTATCGAAAAAGCGGCTAAAGCCCTGAACGAAAACAAAGGTGCTGCACTGGTAGTTGCCGGTAGCAATGATGTAAACGTTCAGATCATTGTAAATGCTATCAACGAAGCAGTTGGTGCTAATGGACAAACCATTAACTGGGCTGCGCCTGTTAACTACAGAAAAGGTGTGGATGCCGACTTCGCAAAGTTGGTAGACGACCTGAATGCTGGCAACGTAGGTGCACTGGTGGTATATGGCGCTAACCCTGCTTACAGTTGGTACGATGCAGACAAGTTCAAAGCTGGTCTGAAAAAAGTAAAAGCAACGATTTCTTTGAATGCGAAAGTGGATGAAACCACTGAGCTGTGTAAATATGTAATTCCTGATAACCACTTCCTGGAGAGCTGGGGTGATGCCGAGCCTCAGGCTGGTTATTATTCTTTCATTCAGCCTACCATTTATCCGCTGTTCAAAACACGTCAGTGGCAGGACAGCCTGTTGAAGTGGTCTGGTGCTACTTCAGATTATCTCGGTTTCCTGAAAGGTTATTGGAGCACTAAGTTGGGTGGTGAAAATTTATGGAATACGGCATTACAAGATGGTATTGTAAACCCTGCTGCTGAAACCATTGGCGGTGCATCTTTCAACGGTGCTGCTGTTGCTGGTGCCCTTGCTGCTGCCGGTGCGAAGAAAGCCGGTAAGGTAGAAGTAGTACTGTATGAAAAAGTAGGTATCGGTCAGGGTCAGGGTGCTGCTAACCCATGGTTGCAGGAATTACCAGATCCTGTTACACGTGCTACATGGGATAACTATGTGATTGTTTCTCCTGCAATGGCGAAGACATTGTTGGATATCGATTTGAATAACAGCGGTCAGGCAGATGCTTATGAAGTAAATCCGCCTAAGAAAGTAGTGAAAGTAACTGTTGGTAAAACAACTGTAGAACTGCCTGCTTTGATCGTGCCAGGTACAGAGCCTAACACTATTGCTATTGCTGTTGGTTATGGCCGCATCGAGAAGCTGGGTAAGGCAGTAGTTGGTACAGGTAAGAACGTATATCCATTTACTTCTTTCAATGGTGCTGCAGTACAGTTTGCTGCTGCTGATGCAACAATCGTTGCAACAGATGAAAAATATCCAGTTGCTTTAACACAAACACACTTCCGTTACGATACTGCACAAGGTAACCGTACTGAAGTGATGAAAGAATTGAGCTTGGCTCAATTCAAAAAGCATCCAACTGAAATCCGCGATGAGCGCGAAAAAGAACTGAAGCCTTGGGGCGGTCTGGAGAAATTCGAATCTCAGGGTACCATCTATCCTGTGTACGACAGACCAGGTGTGAAGTGGGGTATGAATGTTGACCTCAACACTTGTACTGGTTGTGGTGCTTGCGTAGTAGCATGTAATGCAGAAAACAATGTACCTATTGTTGGTAAGCCTGAAGTAATGCGTGGCCATGAAATGCATTGGTTGCGTATCGATAAATATTACAGTGGCGATATGGAAAACCCGAAAGTGGTATTCCAGCCGCTGATGTGTCAGCATTGTGATAACGCACCTTGCGAAAACGTTTGTCCGGTTGCTGCCACTAACCACAGCAGTGAAGGTTTGAACCAGATGACTTATAACCGTTGTATCGGTACACGTTACTGCGCAAACAACTGTCCGTTCAAAGTACGTCGTTTCAACTGGGCTGATTATACTGGTGCTGATAGCTTCCCTGATAACCAGGAAGGTAAGGTGAATGATGTGGTGATGATGATGAATGATGATCTTACCCGCATGGTACTGAACCCAGATGTTACGGTACGTAGCCGTGGTGTGATTGAAAAATGTTCTTTCTGTGTGCAGCGTCTGCAGGAAGGTAAGTTGAAGGCGAAGAAAGAAAGCCGTCCTTTAACTGACAGCGATGTGAAAGTGGCTTGTCAGCAGGCTTGTCCTACTAACGCCATCACTTTCGGTAACGCCAACAGCCATGAAAGTGCGATCACTATGGTACGCATGGACAATCCAAACCGTCAGTTCTATTCACTGGAAATGCTGCACGTACTGCCTAACGTAAGTTACCTGGCTAAGGTGCGCAATACAGATGAAATGGCACATGAAGGTCATGGTGCAGAAAAGAAAGAAGGAGCACACGCTTAATTGAGAACGAAAAGCTGATTGAATAAAATTCTGCAGTGAAAACTGCAGGCAATAAATAAGACCAGATGAGTGTAAAGTACGAATCACAGTTACGCGAACCATTGGTGTATGGTGACAAAACCTACCACCAGGTAACAGAAGACATTGTACGCCCCATTGAAGCCAAGCCATCTAAATTGTGGTATATCGGTTTCTACATCGCGGTAGCATTGCTGCTCTTCGGTGTGTACAGTGTATATCGTGAAGTAACCTATGGTATCGGTCAGTGGAACCTGAACAAAACCATTGGCTGGGGTTGGGATATCACCAACTTCGTATGGTGGGTAGGTATCGGTCACGCCGGTACATTGATCTCTGCCATCCTCTTGTTGTTTCGTCAGGGTTGGAGAACTGGTGTAAACCGTGCAGCAGAAGCGATGACCATCTTCGCGGTAATGTGCGCTGGTCAGTTCCCTATCTTCCACATGGGTCGTGTATGGATGGCCTTCTTCGTACTGCCTTATCCTAACACACGCGGTCCGCTGTGGGTGAACTTCAACTCACCACTGTTGTGGGACGTATTTGCGATCTCTACTTACTTTACTGTATCACTGTTGTTCTGGTATTCTGGTTTGTTGCCAGACTTCGCAACAGTACGCGACCGCGCTTTCACCAAACTGCGTAAGCGACTGTATGGTATTGCTGCTTTCGGTTGGACAGGTTCTACCAAACACTGGCAGCGTCATGAAAGTTTATCACTCGTACTGGCTGGTTTAAGTACACCACTGGTACTTTCTGTACACACCATCGTATCATTCGACTTCGCTACTTCAGTAATTCCAGGATGGCATACCACGATCTTCCCGCCTTATTTCGTTGCGGGTGCGATCTTCTCCGGTTTCGCCATGGTACAAACCCTGATGGTGGTAGTAAGAAAAGTATTCGGTCTGGAAGACTATATCACACTGGGTCACATCGAAGCGATGAACAAGGTAATTGTATTGACTGGTTCTATCGTAGGTGTTGCCTACTTAACAGAGCTCTTCATGGGTTGGTATAGCCAGAACAAATATGAAGGTTACACATTCTGGTATAGCCGTGCTAACCTGTTCAGTCCTTATGGCTGGAGCTACTGGGGTATGATGGCTTGTAACGTATTGAGCCCACAGATCTTCTGGTTCCGCAAAATGAGAAGAAACCTGTTCGTTACATTCTTCATGAGTGTGATCGTTAACATCGGTATGTGGTTCGAGCGTTTCGTAATCATCGTTACTTCTCTGTATCGCGATTACCTGCCATCCAGCTGGTCTGTTTACTACAGCCCATCTATCTGGGAAATTGGTTTCTATCTCGGAACATTCGGTTTGTTCTTCACTTGCTTCTTCCTCTTTGCGAAGTACTTCCCAACCATTGCGATTGCCGAAATCAAGTATGTGTTGAAGACAACAGGTGAGAGCTACAAAACCAAAATGGATAAATACGAAAACAAAGAGGTGGATGAGTTTGCACACGCTGCTCATGCACACTAACCAATAAAACATTACCTGAAGCGTAAGCCAAGGAATAAATAAACAGTATGGCAAAAAAGAAATTCACTGTAGGATGTTTTGATGAAGAGGAAACACTCTTTGCTGCAGTAAAAAAAGTGCGTACAGCGGGTTATAAAATCCATGATGTGTATACGCCTTATCCTGTACACGGTCTGGACAAAGCACTTGGTTTGCGTGAAACCAGTCTGCACACTGCAGGATTTATCTACGGTATCACCGGTACTACTACTGCAATCAGTGGTATCAGCTGGATCTTTACCAAGGATTGGCCTTTGAACATTGGTGGTAAGCCCCATTTCGCATTACCTGCATGGGTGCCCATCATGTTTGAATTAACAGTATTGTTTGCTGCTGTAGGTATGGTGTTGACTTTTTGCTATCTGTGTCAGCTGGCACCTTTCGTGAAAAAGCACCATTTCCATGCACGCGCTACAGATGATCTGTTTGTGATGGTGATTGAGTGTAGCGATAAAACCAATACAGACGATCTGAAAGCTTTCTTGAGTAACGCCGGTGCAGTTGAAACAGACGTACAGGTTGCTGAAGATGGCTGGTGGCTGGGTCGTTACGACAAAGACGAAATGATGTTCGAGAATAAAACCGTTGCTGCTTAATTAATAGAATCAAAGAAGATGAAAAAATTATCCATCATAGCTGTTCTTGCTGCAGGTGCTGTTATTGTGAGCTGCAGTGATGTAAAGCGTAAGCCCGGTACTATCTATATGCCTGATATGGCTTATAGCCGTGCTTATGAAACCTATGCTGATCATAGCAATTTGAAAGAGCAGGGTATCAATTATACCAGTATGCCTGTAGCCGGAACTATCGCTCGCGGAGAGGAAGCTCCTTTCCCTATCGAAATGGATAAGCCCGGTGATACGGTGAACTATGTTGCTTCAAAGAAAGTACCTAATCCTGTTGCTGCTTTAACTGCTGCTGAATTCAAGGAAGCAGAGCGTCAATACCTCATCAACTGCGGTATTTGTCATGGCACCAAACTGGATGGTAACGGTCCACTGTGGAAAGATGGTGAAGGTCCATATCCCGCAGCGCCTAAGAACCTGATTAATGATCCTATTGTTGGCAATATGCCTGAAGGTCAGATGATGTATTCACTCACTTATGGTAAGAACACCATGGGTAGCTATGCATCTCAACTGAATCGTAAGCAGCGCTGGCAGATTATTCATTACATCAAGATGAAGCAGGCCGAAGCAAAAGGTGGTAAACTGCCAATGGCTGACGATGCGCCGGCTGCAATGGATAGCTCAGCAACCGCAAAAAAATAATTTAGATCGACTAACTGATATAAACGACTGATAATGGCTTCTGTAAAAATGCAATTCGAGATTCCCGGTAAAATGCGCACCTGGTCATTTGCACTGATGGGTGTAGGTCTTGCCGCATTACTGATCGGCCTTTTTACCAAGGGTTTCAGCAGCGACGAACATGAGCAGGCTGTATTCTGGGGTACGCTGATGTACAATACCATCTTCTGGACATTGGTCACCAACGCAGCGATGTTCTTTATCTGCGTTACTACTCTGGCAATGGGTGGCTGGCAGCAGTCATTCCGCCGTGTGCCTGAAGCCATTTCTACACTGGTACCCATTTTCGGCAGCATCACTTTTGCTGTACTGATCTATGTAGTATTCAGCCACAAGCACCATATCTATCATTGGGTAGATGCTGAAGCTGTAGCAGCTGATCCTATCCTGAATGGTAAAAAAGGATTCCTGAATCCTACTTTCTTCCTGATTTGGTCTACACTCACCATCGGTTTCTGGAGCATCCTGGGTTGGAGAATGCGTCAGCTCAGCAGCGAAGCTGATGAAGCTGCCATGAACAATGAGACTGGTCATTCTTTCATCTGGAGAAATACCGTGCGTGCTGCGATGTTCGTAGTTTGGTTTGCATTGACTGTTGGTTCTACTATCCCCTGGTTGTGGATGATGAGCTTAGATGCACACTGGTACAGCACCATGTATAGCTGGTACACTTTCGCAAGCTCTTTCGTGAGTGGTATGAGCTTGATCGCCCTTTGGGTAATTTATCTGAAAAACAAAGGCTACCTGGAATATACCAACCAGGAGCACCTGCACGATATTGGTAAGTTCATGTTTGCATTCTCTGTATTCTGGACTTATCTCTGGTTCAGCCAGTACATGCTGATCTGGTATGCAAACATTCCTGAAGAAACTGTATACTTCAAGCACCGCGTTCAGGGTCCTTACAAAGGAATTTTCTTCCTGAATTTGATCATCAATTTCTTGTGTCCGTTGTTAATACTGATGAAGCGTGCTGCCAAGCGTAACTATACCCTGGTTACTTTCATGGCTGTACTCATCATCTTCGGTCACTGGATTGATTTCTACCAGATGGTGATGGGTAGCATCAGTAAGGAGCATGTTACGTTGGGCTGGATGGACTTTGGTATACTGAGTTTCTTTGTTGGTCTAATGATCTTCCAGACAGGTCGCGCATTAGCCAGCAAGCCGCTG
>Ga0315903_10008723_pt1 | contig 12412 bp, 8 predicted proteins | sample LakEriMetagenome_7_FD_203524 | JGI IMG/M metagenome (GOLD analysis project Ga0315903, IMG submission 203524) | Freshwater fungal communities from buoy surface, Lake Erie, Ohio, United States - Buoy 2 MA119 | ecosystem: Environmental > Aquatic > Freshwater > Lake | place: USA: Lake Erie, Ohio...
ATCTTCAAACCGGTTCTTTGTAATTTCATAAACCTGTCTGTTGCCATTTCAGCAGGGCTTTTAATTTTTTGAAGTGAAGATGCAGCGTAGTTTATTGCACGGTTTAATTGGTAAAACTGATTTTCACCTTTTGTAACACCACGAAGAACACCTAGCTCAAAACCTTTTCTAAAGTTTTCACTAAATTTTCTAGTGACGTCTTCTTTAAGAAGTTTGTCGTAACTACGACCGGCTTGTTCTAGCCTCTGTCTAAATCGCTCAAGTTCAAACTGAGCTTTTCTAGTATCAGCACCAACTTCTATTTTAGCTCTACCGACATTTTCAGCCATAGTTACAACTCACCTCCTTCTAATCTATCCCAACGGCTGATCCAAAATATTTCCAAATGGAAGTCTGGAATTTTCTTTTATCGGCGTTGGAGCAATATATGGTTTTACAGATTCCTGTCTTGGGTTGAAAGGTTCTATAATTTCTTCTGGTTCAGAAAAGTCTTCTGGACCATCCAGTGCACTTATATCATCGGATTGGCTATCAGGTTCTTCGCTACTTGTATATTTATACGACTTGTTATACATAGACTCATAGAGATTTTTTCTAAACGTGTCTTTGTATATAGGTTCGTACTCGCTAGAGTACCTAAAATCTTCTTCAAGGAAGTAGTGAATAACGTCAAGCATATCTGATGCTTCCATGCTTGCAAGTTGTAGTCCGTTCACTAGTGCCTTTCCGTTGACATACGGCCAGAGATCAACCGCCCAACTTAGGAGGCTGCTGGCCGATCCGAGGGGCGGTTTGAGTACTCCTCAATTAGCCAAGCTGTAATGTCAGACAAAGTTTCAACCGAAACAATTTTTTCTGGATCACTTTGCAAAGCCGTAAATCTTGCATAGCTTTCCTTCAAAAGTACTCTGGAAAGGAACAATTCAACAGCGTCAGCGTTTCTTGTTACATCGTCCGAGTTGCTAGCAGAAATTAGCTCCAAAATTGCCTTTCCCTGGAGCTGCTTGACACAATGAAATTCTTCATCGTATAGTTTGAATGATACGGGCTCAGCATTTGGATCGACGTCGCCGGTTCCAAAATCTTTAAATCGAGTCATTTGTTATCCTTAATTTTGTAGTTAATACATGTGTATTTATAGCTATTTGCTATAGAACAAGTATAAATTATCCTTAAGGTATCTATTTGGCTTAGTTCCAGGATGATTGACAGCTCTAGCAAACACTAAGACTCCCTTACTTCTAAACTTCAAATAAGATCTCTTTTTAGGAAAAATCATGTGCCTTTTTGTGCCTTCATGGTGCATTAGGGCATAGGGAACAGCGGATCCAATATACATTCTTTGCCCATTAGCTATTTTTTTATGTCCATAAATTCTTATCGATCTTTGAAGACGACCTGTTTTAATTCCTACTTGACGTTTTGCCGCCGCTTGAACTTTTATGGCCCGTTTTTTAATCTCTCTTCCAACAGTTCCTCTTGGAGAGTTGAGCATCTCATCTATTTTTTCATGGTAAAGAGTGACTTTTATTGTTTTAGCCATTATGGAACCGCCAACGTTAGTTCAAGACTAACTACTTGAAATCCACCTTCTATGTCAGCAGCTTCTAATGTAGCTATAATTCCAAGACCAAATACCCCGTCCCACATATCAAAAGACTTCATAGAAGACATAAGCACCCAGGCATCAATAGCAGATATTTCTGCACCTTGCTGTATTTTTTCAGCTGTCGGTGGCCGGCCATTCATTCCAACTGTAGGAACTTCACGAGCAATACTTATTGTAAGTATTGCAGTCCTTGGGACGTTACAACGCTGCGGCTCGCTAACCTGATCCCCGGGGCTACCTAAATACATTTGATTAAATGCAACAACTAACTGTTCACAGTCAATTGCTGGTGTGCCCATAGTCCAATATCTACGCTGCGGCAGTGGAACATTGTATGATTGAAAAACGGATTCTACTCTTTCAAGTACTCCGTTCATCATATCTCTTAGATTTAAAGCATCCTCTGAGATATCACCAATGTTCACCGCGGCAGACATAATTACTCTCCTTCAGGAGTTTCTTCTGCAACAGGCTCTACAACAACTTCAGGCTGAACTTCTTCAACCTTAGCTTCTACCTTTTTTGCTGCAGGCTTAGGTGCAACCTTCTTTTCTTCTACCACTGGCTTAGCGACTGAAGCTGCGGCTGCAACACTGCCGAGCATGTCGACAGCGCGGAAGTTTGTCTGAACTGACATACTTACCTTCTTTCTTAGTTATTTAACTTGATCTGGAGGTTTCCAGTCTCAATTTCTGATACGGTAGTAACACCACCAACGGTCTTAGTTGCGTACAGAGTCCACGTTCCAGGATCAACAAATCCTAAAACAAATTTTGCATCACTATAACTAATTGTAAATGAAACAGACTGATTGCCATTATTTACAACAATGTTGCTAGACGCGATGTCTAAACTTTTTCCAGATCCAGAACTTCTAATTGTAACTACCGGGGTCCAGCCGGTTCCGTCAAAAAAAGTCGAAACATCTGCGCCAGTCTTTCCTACTGAAGTCCAGGTTGCAGGGGTATTTTGAACAACAGATATGTCAAAGTTTGCATTTGCCGTCAAAACTAGATCTTTAGGCGTGTATCTGCGAGCTCTAGGAACATCTGGACTAAATACCCTAGTTCTTGCTCTAGCTTTATCTGGATTTACAGATTTTAAAAATAGATCAATTGCATATAAACCAGTTCTAAGATCGTCTATAAAGTCTTGACTGTCTAATAGTGTATAAGAAACTCCCTGACGAGAAATAGAAGTAATACGCTGAGGGAGCATACATTCATCATCTCCCGCCCACAGTTTAGCAAATTCCATAGCTAAAGTTCTAGCAGCCATTTTTCCAGCAGTTGGAATTGGAGATCCATATGTATAAGTAACTTCAACGTTACAAGGTGTCCACGGAACTCCAGCAGTCGCCTGAATGGTGGAATGATCAACCAAATAATAAGAGTCTGGACTTAAAATAGTTCCATTCATGTTCCTAATTGAATGAATTTTAGTTACTGGACGTCCTCTAAGTTTGATACGAGATTCGGGAGAAAGACCATCAGAGATCAGTTCAGTATATTCTTGAAAGTCAGCTACAGGGATATTGTAAAGCTGGCCAGATACTAAAGTTCCATAATAGTTTCTAGAAGACGGGCCCAATCTATAGGCTCTTTTTGCACAAACGTATCGTTCAGTTACCGTGGTTTCTCCAGTAAATTTACGTCCAGACATAGTCCACATTAGGTAGGAGGCAGTTTCACAAGCCTCTTGAGCAAACTCGGTGTTTGCATATGAGCCTAGTTCAGCTGGCTGCACCCATAGTGAAGTTCCCATGTATATCTCCTAGATATGAATCAGGCGGCGTACTGGCATGTCTTGCACACCAAGGCACGCCGCCTTCATCAGTTAGTTGCTATTAAGAGGTTGGATCCTCGTTTGACTTAATTACGCGGTCAAGTGGAACATCAGGGTTGTAGTTGATGTTACCAGGAACGTTGTAGCCAGTTGTAGCTGATGTACCAGCAACTGCAGACGATACGCTAGCACCAGAAGTGGTAGGAACGGCCAGAGTTGTAATTGCAGTTCCACGAGTTACCTGAGCAGTAGCAGCTGCTGATTCAGTAGCATTCAGTGTTGTTGTAGATAGGGTCGCAGTAAAGGTGTTTGGACCAGTAACTGTGATTGCCTGAGTAGTAACGTTGAATGTTGTTGTAACCGCAAAACCAGTAATAGTTACAATTTGACCTGTAACTAGACCGTGGTTTGCTGCAGTGAATGTGCCTAGAGTAGTTGTTGTAGCAATAGCTGACTGAACTGAAGCACGACGAGCAACTGAAATACCAGTTCCTGAAGTACCTGCAAGAGCAGTGAATGTACCGTTGAAGATGTTACGAGTAACAATCGCTGATGGACTGTTAACTGCGACGCTAGTTACAGCAGCAGCGTTGGTCTTAGCGTAGGTGATGTCGTTAGTTGACACTGTAGCTACACCGTAAGTACCATCAAATGCACTGTCACCAATAGAAACAATAATTCTGTCACCAACAACTACACCGTGGCCAGCTGCAAGAGTTAGCGTTACGGTACTAGTGGTAGCAGCTTTATTAGTTACTAAAGCAAAAGTATCAACGTTTGCTACGTCTAGTCTATCGCCAACGCTGAAAGAGTGGTTTGCAAGAGCACCACCTGCACTAACTCCAGTATTTAGAGTTATTGCACCAGCAGTTGTAATTGCATAGTCTCTAACATAAGAATTAAGACCATCTAGAGAGTTGACTGCAGCATAGTTTGGAGTACCAAGTTCAGCAAGACCTTCACCAACATAGTTCCAAGTGAAGAAACCATTTAGACCAACTGGTGCCCAAGTTGTACGTGCATATGAGTATGGACGCTCTGCAGCAGTTGGGAACTCCCAACGACCATCAACACCAGATGCAAAGCTAGCATTTCCTAGACCGTAGCCCTGGAATGTGTTAGCAAGCATACCGTTTTCAATAACACGGTCACCAGATTGACGTAGCTTAACAAATGGGAATACCCAGTGGAAGTATGGACGAGTGCTTGCGCGCTTTCCATCCTTAACTGCCCATGACCAAGCTTCAATGGCAACACCGTTACCTGCTGGGTCATCTCCAACGCCTGGAGAAGCCCAACCAACTGATAGGTTGTTAGCAGAAGCAAATGTACCGACGTTCTTGCGAAGTAGTAGACCACCAGATAGTAGAGCAGAAAGTTCTGGATCTGGCTCACAAATTGCAAGTTCCATAGTGATACGCTTTAGAGTGTCTGGAGACTTGAACGTTACGCAAACAGCACCATTGGCACCCTTTTCGGTGATCTCATCGCCTTCTTCGTATTCAGGGGTAAATGACAGACGCATAAAAGCTGAGGTAGTATAACTGTCACCTGGCCCAGTTTGTAGATTGCCAGCTGCGTCCAAGCGGGTGACACGGATTGACACACCTTGGATGCTGGCTGCATATTCTTGAGTAGGCATTGCCTTTTCTCCTTCTTTTAGATTATTGAGTTGGTTATGCTGCGGTCAAGTCGACGCGAACAGCAAGGTGTATCGAGGTATCAAAGTAAACCGCTGCAGGGCGGATCGCTTTTAACCTCATGTCATTTTGGTATCCTGAGACATCAAGAGCTTGCGCTAAGTTGTCGTTTACGACATCGATGTTGCCCACATAGGTGCGGACAGTTCCGGTGGCATAAATCCATTTGGCAGAAGTTGTTCCTAACTGCTGAATGTAGCCAGTAACAGCTTCTGAAGAAGCGTTGGTCGAGCTGGCAATAGTAATTGTTACAGAATCAGCATCTACTTTGCTAACAACAGCAGTAGACGTAGAAGACTGATCAATGTTTGCCCCAACAACTGAGTAGCGAACAGTGTCGCCAGCAAGTAGGTAGTGAGGAGTAGATGTATTAATAGTTAAAGTAGTGTTACCCGAAATAGCAGCAGTAGCAGCAGCAATGCGAGGACCGTTACCCGAGTAACCGCCACCAACAACTACCGGTGTTCCGCCCATAGTCTGTAGGTGGTCTTTTGCTTCTTCATGGAAAAGCATATTTGAGTTGCTCGACAGAAGAGCAACAACGTCGCGAGTAGCGTGGATAATTCCCTGCTCACCGGCATCCGATGTTTGACCAATACCATTTTCCAGCACTGCTAAAGCACGCTTTGACGAAAGACCCGCGCCATCAAGAACGGTGACAGCCGCAGATGTTAGACAGCGATTAGAATGACCTTGTCCAATTCTAATATCTCCATCCCAAAGCTCCTGCTCCATAGCATGCTGAGTTACAGCTTCAAGTTGACGCTTTAATCTTTCAATACGGTCTAACCCTAAGAATCCCAACGCGGAACGAAGTTCTTCTGCCTCAATAAAAAATGGGTCAATTTTAGTAAAATAATTAGGGACAGCTGCGGTTACAACTACAGAACTAGTAGTGTCAGTATCATCCCAGTTTTTTGCTGCATAAAGTTCAGTCTCATACTCTTGCGAAAAGCCGCGGATCCATTGATCTTCATCGGCTGAGTTTTCAGGCTTTACTACAGCGAGTAGGCCAAAAGCGGAGGGCACAATCTTTGGTGCCTCTACAACGCCATTCTTAGGAAAAGCCATTTCAAATCCTTAATGTAAAGTTTGGTCCTGTTACTGGGGTGGCCTTTTGACGGGCCACCCCAACAACTAGGGGTTTATCGATTAAAGCTCGATAGTAGCTGCGGCAGTGTTGCCTGTGGTGTCGCGTAGAGCTGCTGCAACACCGTTGACCGAGATGGTCGAGGTGATCTTTAGAGATTCAATACCGACCTTAGCCACGTTCTCAAAGGTTTCAAGGAACATGATGTAGTCGTTAGTGCCAACAAGGGTGCTGTCACGAACGATACCTAGGTCTAGAGTTCCACCATCTAGGAAGATGAAGGTACCCTCTGCGAACAAATACCATACCAAGTTGTCTGGGAACTCGTTAAGAGCAGCAGAACCGGACTGGGCACCTAGCAAGTTGTTGCTAGAGGTGTTTGAATCTAGATAAGGGGTTACGGTTACGTTAAGAGCTGACAAGTAACCATCAATTTCTGACTTAGAAACTGATAGAGTGCCGTCTCCTGGCATAGCTAGAGTTAGGTCAGCTGCCATTGCATCGTAGAACCATACTGGAATTACGCAATTTAGCTGAGTCTCTGGAGCCAAGCGGTGACGCTGACGGAAAGCAACAGCTGCACGACGAACCTGTACCAAGAAGTCACGACCAAAACCGATTAGGTTAGTGGTGGTAACAGCAGTAGAAGCGGTGTCGATTGCTGAAACTAGTGCCTGCTCTGCTTCACGTGCGTGCTGCACAAGAGCTAGCTCATTGTGACGAGCGATCAACTCTGGGTAAGCACGAGTCATCAAGTTACCAAACTTGACCTGTAGGGTCATAGCATATGTAGAAACAGTGTTCTCATAAGCTGCAGTAACCTGCAAGCTGGTCTTGGTTGCGCCGCTAGGAGCTAAGTCCGTAGCTGCAGTCCACTGACCAACAGCGTTAGCATAGGTAGTGTAATCGCTTCCATTTGCAGTAAATCCAAGAGCCAAGCTAGGTGGAGTTACGAAACGAATACCGCCGCGGTCAGCCTGGAAGCGTGGCAAAGAGTCACGAACTGGGCGAACGTTGGTTGAACCAATGCTGTAAATGTCATACTTGACCTCGAATGGAGCTGCGTGACCACCGGAAGCAACAAGTGCCTCTGGGCCAGCGACTGCCTGGATCTTTGCCATGTTTGACTCTGCATCGGTGCTTAGAGTGCGTTCCTCTGGATACTGAGTAGTTAGAGACGCAACGATGTGCTGCTCTCCATCTCCTCCGTTAACACGACGAAGCGAGTGGATACGCTTTTCCATAGCCTGAGCTACTTCGTACATGTCGTTGATTGGACTACCAGCGGTGTATCCAGGAATGTCAGCACCAGCGGTAATTGCTACCGGTGCTGGCTCTGAAACCTGAACTACAGGCTGACGGTCAGCTGGAGCCTCAAAAGGCTGTTCTGCTGTGGCGGTCACTGGGGCCTGCCCTTCCTGCTCTTCTTGAGCAATAGTACTTGAGTTTGGTTCTTCAGTAGAAAACTCGGTGTCTTCTGCTGGGACCTCAGCTGGAGTGTCTTCGACAACTTCGGCTGGAGTCTCTTCTGGTGCTGGAGTCTCTTCTACAACTTCAGCGGTTGGATTTTCTTCGGATGAAAGTTCAGAACCTTCTACCGCAGTAGCAGACGCATCGACAGATTCGGTGGAGTATTCAGATTCAGCTTTCTTCTTCTTGTACTCGTCATCCTCTTCCTCAGGAGTCTCGACAACCTCTTCAACAGGAGCTTCCTCTACAGGCTCTCCTTCAACAGGCATATCTTCTGGAGTTGCTGGCATTTCCTCTACAGGCATGTCTTCGCTTGGCATATCGCCCTCCATAGTCTCCTCGTCACTTCCCTTAACGCGCATAGCAGCTTCTGCAGCTTGCGAAGCAAGCTCTTGGGCGGCCATCTCACGCTGCTTGGTTTCGCCGCGAACGGCGTCAAGCATGTCGGCAAGTGACGTCATAGCGTCAACTGATTCAGCGGTAGGCTCCTGGGATTCATACGATTCAAATTCACTAATGATCTGACCTTGAAGAGCTGAGATTTGTTCATCTGTAAGCTCTGACAAGCGATCAACCTGTGATCTAATCTGGTCCACTACTGGGCCTCCTTAATAGGACAGTTGATAATGCTCATGGGTGAGCATTATGCTAATCGGTTCAAGGTAAAGGGACTTTGACGCATGTAAGCGAAAGGCACTCCACCTAGCTAATATTTTACATTAGTTTTTACTTGTTTATTATTTAAGTTAGTAGTCTGAGCATTCTAGACATAACAGACGATATGTCTGCCTGGCTAAATAGGTCGCCACCACGCATAAATTCCCTTATGTCGGCTGTGGCGTCCCTGCTCTCCTTCTCACCTAATTCTTTTCCTACCCTGTCAACCATATTTGTCATAAGGTTTTTTAAGGCAGGAGGTAGGTCGCTAAACCTAAGTTTGGTATTCTCGTCTCCAAAAGGAAGAGGTAGATTACCTAAAACTTCTCCCAATTCACGAGATGCTGCACGGACATTCTCTAAAGAAGGACCAGTCAAAGAGTTTGAATCTATACGATCTAGAAGACCAATCAGGCCTTGGGCAGCATCTGCTGCTTCAGCGTAGCTTCCAGTTTTATAGATTTTCTCAACATTGCTTATTTCATCAACTACATTTTGTAATCCAGAAGTGCCAAGATCAAGTTTTAGTCTACCTAAAACATCTTGAAATCTTCCTGCGTAGTCGCGCGGCTGATTGATTCCAGGTGTGAATTTGAAACCCTCTTCTTCAGGATTTCCGATAATCTCCTTGTCTCCTTCTGAAGGAATAGGGACATTATCTTCCATTACTGGGGCCGGAGCTTCCTCCGGCACAGATCCATCAGCCGCCAATGCTTTTCCCAGGCGTTCCTTTATAGCCAAAACTTTTTGACTAAGATCGTCAGCACTAGCAACTACTGGCTCTTCTAAATTAGAATCTGCTGTTTTTGCAGCAATTCTTGCTCTAAGATCATCTGCGCTAGCAGTTACTGAATTAGTTTTCCAGTTTTCTGGAACTAAATGGCGTACATTTAATTTTCCAGCCATCTTGATAATGTGCTTTTTAACATCAGCTTTGTGACTTTCTTTTGCACGTCCATAAGCATGAATTGCAGCTCTAAGATCTTCTACGTTACGAATAGGGAATGATCCGTCTGGAAGGGCTTTACCTTCTTTAGCTAGACCTTCTCTAACTTCACGAGAAATGTATGTAAGCTCTCCATCACGAACTCTAGCTGATAACTCCGCTATTTGAGCCGAATAATCCTCAAGTTTTGATTCTGAGCTATTTGCAGATAGTTCAACAAATCTTAGATTTTCTAGTCTTTCAATTCGAGCAGCTAGTTCAGCAGTCGGATCAAGTTTCATCTTTGCTAGTGGTAAGGCACCTGCAGCAACCAGGGCCATTACCGCACCGGATGCAACGCGAGCACGGGCAATCGGAAAGCCAGGAACGTTAACCTGACAAACAGCAACAAGCTCAAGTGAGCCACGAATTGGACGCCAGTCACCTGAAGGAGCAGATGCACGAAGTGCGCGAATCTGTTCAGGGCTTGCAGATGGGCGCAAGGCTCCAGCTACCCAGATGCCATAAGCATCTTCACCAGCGTGCACATCCGCGATTGCAGATGCAGTGTCGTCGTAGTGCTTTACTGCCTCAGCAGCACTTGCTTCCAAAGAAGCGTGGCCGCCAGCAAGAGTTAGCTGACCAACAGGAACATCCTTGCCTGATTCGGTGCGCACTACTCCGGTGTGGAAATAAGCGTAGTTACTCTTACTACGCGGTGGTTTTGTTCCATATGCCAGTCCAATGTGATCGACGTTCCAAGCTGCAATGTGGCCAAAAACTCTACCATTGTCGTCGACAGTGATAGGAGTAGCTTTATCTAGTCCTGGATTGTTAAACCACTCGGTAGGCGGAACGACTGGGATTGCGCCTGCAATAATACCGCAAGCAATTAATGCTTGGGTATTAGCATAATCCGAGTCATCTTGATAGACGCCGTCGGCAATCATACTATCCTCCTGAGGGGTGTTTGTGGTTTTTTCTATGATAATTTTGCATTCTTGAAATGCTGGCTTAGGTACAATTGTAACAGCCATTACACGTGCTTTATTTATAGAAAGTTTGCTCTTTCCTAGATCATCGTCACCTTCAGCGGCTTCATTTTTGATCTCTTTTGCTTCAAACTGATCTAAATCAGCTGATACACCTTTTATAAATCCATTCTCAATGAGTCTTTGAACTTCTCTTCCATGAGGACTTGTATCAAAAACTCCATAAGCATTTCCGATTCCCATTGGAGTTCTTTCCATACGGTCAATACGTCCAACAACCACGGATCCCATATGACCTTCAGCTGTTTTAATCTGCCACATAAGAGGGAGTGGAAGTTCTCTAATACTTAGAGCACCTTTTTTAAACTTACGTCCATCGCCAGATTCTAGATCTTCTGGAATAACCAATGGAATCTTAAACTTTAGACCTTCAGTAATAATTCCAGAAGCAGCAGTTAAAGACACTCTTCTTCTAGCTTCTTCAGCTTTTGCCAAAACTTGCGCTTTTACAAGAATGTTGTCAGTAGACTCTAAAATTTCTGTGCTGAAGACGTTCTTACCGCCTCGTTTTCTTCCGTAAAGTTGACGATGTTTTTTATCTCCAGTCCACATACCTGTCATTTCCTTGTGGCGTAGAGCACAGTACCCCTTGGCACGCGGGCCTAGGTACTTCTCAAGCTGTCTTACACAGCGAGTCCAGTCTCCGCCAGTACCCCAGCGGATTTTTAATCCACCTTTACCAACAGTCCAGTAACGTCTAAGCTCTTCCGCTTTACCTCTATTACGATCCAATCCTCCGGCTGAAGTTACAGCAGATGGACCCCACAGAACTGTCAAAACGTGGTCCAAATCAAATGAAGCAGAAGCGGCTACCGGCTCGGAAGACTCGTCAACTTGCAAAAGAACATCGTTCAATGTTGCTTTGTCAAGAGGTACTACTGGAGGCGGGGTTGCAGATTTAAAGTCATTCAAAACTCTAGGGTCTCTAACCCACTTACCTTCTTTACGAACATAAGTCATTGGCTTTGGAGATACAGAGCTTTCCGGAACAATTGCAACAAGATTTAATACAGCTCTTGGATCATCTTGAGCAACTACAGCCAAATAGATTGGTTTTACGTCCGAAGTTTTTGGGGTCATCTGATAACCCTTATCAGGCTCAGTTGCAGCTACTACAGGCTTTGCCCAAGAATCGCTTTCGTTTTCTGATTGAGTTTTCTTAGGCTCATTTACAGACTTAATCCATTTTCTAAGGAGAGGATGGTCATAAACTGCTTCGGAAGAAGTTTCTTCTTTCTCTTCTCCAGAACTTTGAATACCTCTTAGAGAAGGTTCTCCTGCTGCAGCACGCTGAGAGTCCACCCAGCCAGCCCAGTCGTAAAGCAGATTGTGCAGGTCATTTCCTGTCATAGACGGAAGATCTCCTCTAATCAAAGCTCTAGGTCTATCAATTGGAGATCTAGGTCTTCCAAGAATTCCAGCTGTGTCCAACGGATGAGAGAAATCTCCTAGTGGAGGAGCTTCTTTTTTCATCCTTTCGGCTACCGGATTAGTAGCATCTTTTGATGCACCCTGAGGAGCAAATTTTCCGCCTCTATCTCTAACCTGCCTCTGAGCATTTTCAGCTCGTTCTTCTGGAGTGTAGACGTTAGATCCAATAGGATCTTCACCGGCTGCGGTGATAGTTTTGTCAAGAAGTTCAATATCAATTTCTTGGTAAGCTTCTGCTGCAAGCATTGCTTCATCTGCATCAATATCAGCAATAGACACACATTGATAAGGGTTTTGTTGAAGTCGAGCAGAAATAATAATTGCAGAATCTGGATCAACCGCTATGTGAGTTTTTTCAGTGTAGTCTTCATCATCATCTAATTGCTTGTCGTAGTCCCAGATAGTGCCATTTATGTTTCCAAGATTGTCCCATTGTCCGTCATCCCAGACGTATACATCTCCAGTCTCGACAATTTTATATAGTCGATCTATACCAGAGCCGTCCATACGAACTCTAGCTATAAAGTCTGGAGCAGAAATAGGATCTAGATATGATGATTTAGTAAAATCTTCTACATCCGCATCGTACTTGTTTTTTGGTAAATAAGAGTACAAATCTGGCTCGATGTAGCCATCTGCCTTCATTGCTTTATTTTCACGTTCAACGATAGCCTGGGCCCAACGCCAAGCGGT
>Ga0315903_10008724_pt1 | contig 12412 bp, 10 predicted proteins | sample LakEriMetagenome_7_FD_203524 | JGI IMG/M metagenome (GOLD analysis project Ga0315903, IMG submission 203524) | Freshwater fungal communities from buoy surface, Lake Erie, Ohio, United States - Buoy 2 MA119 | ecosystem: Environmental > Aquatic > Freshwater > Lake | place: USA: Lake Erie, Ohio...
ATGTGCCTGTTCATGTTCAAATTTCGGAGGCAGAGACTGATCCATCGACTTAAATATGGATCCTACCAAATGATCATAGGAAACATCATTCAGGTACTGTGCAACCAGCTGATGGTTAAATTTCAACTTGCCATTCATGGCTGTATCCAGTAATTGAAGATACATCAACTGAGAATCGGCTTTATAAATAGCTTCATTTTCCAGTGCCGGGATTTCACAATCAATATTGGATATAACGCACTTTCCAGAGGCCAGATAGTTGATAACCTTTAGTGGAGAACGCAGATTATTACTGTCGGTTCCGGTTTTTCTGTAAACAATGACTCCTACCCTGCAGCTCAGCAGAAAAGGCAAAAAGTCTTCAGGCTGCATGGGTCCAAGCCAGCGAACAAAAGGAATACTCAACAGATTCTCAAACTTTACCCTTGACTCGGGAACATTGATTTTGTCAGGACCAATAATCAATAATTTTCCAGGATACTTGTCTGCAACAATTGATAAAAAGTCAAAGTCAACGTCGTTTGTCAAAGTACCTAATAATAAGATAGAATCTTCATAACCGGCTGCAGTATCGGTTGGTTGCTGTTTCTTTTGCTTTATGTAAAAGTCAAGATCAACCCCCTGCGGCATCCTGATTGTGTTCGGATTAATAGCCAGGTAATGATTAAAGTGCTTGGGACTGGTCAGAACGATAAGGTCAGCCGATTTAGCAAAAAGGGAGTCATTCTTCTCTGCCAGATATGGATCTACAATATGGTAAACATGTTTGACTGAACGGTCATTCCTGAACAGGAAAAACCCTCTGTACCTGTCAAAATGCCAGGCATGAGATACAGAGATCCCTTTCCACCTGTTCATAGCTTTCCTGATCCGAATTTGAGTGATCCAGTCATTGATGAACATAGCCGCAATTCCAAGAAATGACGGCAATACGTTTTGATAAGGGACCACGGTCAGTTTGCCTGATACTGAAAAGTCAGGCTGAGAGCGAAAGAATAAATTTTTAAATCGCCAGGATTGCGGCGGGTTCACAAAAATAACTTTGAACCTTAAAGACAGTTGCCAAGCGTAATGAAGCTGTGTATGCCATACTACACCCCATGGTTCATCAGAAGTTACTATGATACAACTGCGCGTAAATGCCATGAAAGATTACCAGGATCAACTTTATGAGTCAAGACAGACCAGGTGATTTACTAGAGCAGTAATCAAACCGGTTAATGTATGTTCAGTTTCACTTTGCCGGGATAAACGGCATTTAGTTGAGGATTCAAAAATCTTCCTGTATCGAAAACATCGGTGGGTTCAACTTTAAAACTGATGGTATTCTCAATTTTAACGAGCTTTTGCTGTAACTCTCCGAAGGTCAGATCGATGTAATAAGTACTGTCAGCATAAATATTGAGTTGCGGAATCTCAAACTCAATGGTGCCGGAACCTGATTTTGAAGCAAACAATCTCATACCAAGATCATCCCCGGCTATATTAATCAGAGGCTGAAAATAACTGTCCTTAATCATTACTGAGAACACCACCTCATTTCCAGGGGTGATCCCACTGTAATCCAATTCCATCCTGAATGACTGACCGGAAAAAAATATGTAGGATGGTTTGCCGTTATTAATAAGCCTTACAGAAGATAGTGTGTAACCTGCATTCCTAAGAGAGGGATGATTTGAAAGATTGAAAACTCCGGGCTGGTCTTCCCAGGAGGTGGAGATCATCATATACTTATCGATTCCTTCATTCACTTCACCATGAAACTTCAGCTTCCCTTTATCCAGCACTACGACGGAAGAGCATAGGGAACGGACTGCTGCCATGTTATGGCTTACAAAAAGAATCGTTCTACCGCTTTTCCTGACATTTTCCATTTTATCGAGACACTTTTTCTGAAATTCAATATCACCGACAGCCAGAACCTCATCAATCACCAGAATCTCGGAATCGAGGAAGGCTGCAACTGAAAACGCCAGTCGAAGCTGCATACCACTTGAATATCTTTTCAAAGGAGTATCGAGAAACTTTTCTACACCGCTGAAATTAACGATTTCATCAAACTTTGCTTCAATCTCTTTCTTGGTCATTCCCAAAAGGGAACCGTTAAAAAATATATTCTCCAAACCGGTTAATTCGGGATGAAAACCGGTACCCACTTCCAGTAGGCTGGCCATACGTCCTTTACTGAGTATGCGGCCGGAGGTGGGAGGTGTAATTTTAGAAAGTATTTTAAGAAGAGTGGATTTCCCGGATCCATTTCTTCCAATGATGGCTTTGGATTCTCCAGGATAAACCTTGAAAGAAACATCATTGACTGCCCAGAAATCTTCGTCAAGCGATTTTTTGAATTTGTAAAATCCGGTAAGGCGGTCTCGTAAGCTCGTATACCCGCCAGCCTGATGATGCAGTCTGAACATCTTGGAGACATTCTCAACGCTTATTACCGGTTCATCTGCCATAGTGTAATCAATTAATTTGAAATGATGTCCTGTCTGATATCAGGCTATATCGGCAAAATAATTTTCTGATTTCCTGAAATAAAGTATTCCGACTACAAATAATACCAAGGAGCTGACAGCACTGATCATTAACATAGACCAGTCGACAGGCGCGTCAGAGATTGCGCTTCTCAACAAAGAAATGGAACCGGATACTGGATTGAGATATACCACTACCTTGACAAAGGTATTGGTGATTAAGGAAGAGGGGTAAATTACCGGGGTTGCAAAAAGCAGCACCTGAACTGTATAGGGTATGACATACTTAAAATCCCTGTACTTGATGTGAAGAGCGGCAAGCATGGAGCCAATTCCGAAAGTAGCCAATGAAGTAATAATCACCGCAGCGAGCAGGCTGAATGTAAAATAAAGTAAATTAATACCAATCTGATAATAAAAGAGAAGTACAATATAAATGGAGAATGCCATCAAGAAATCAAAAAGGGTCACCATGACTGAGGAAATGGGAATAATCAGCCTTGGGAAATAAATCTTCTTCATGATGTGTGCATTGTTGATCATACTGTTACTGGCATTTGTAATTCCGGTTGAAAATACATTCCAGATCAACAATCCACTGAAAACAAAAATCGGGTACGGAATAGAATCGGAAGGAACACCTAACTTCTGGCTGAATACAAAGGTAAACAGCACCATCATCAAGATGGGTTGAAGTACCGCCCAGGCAAAACCAAAAAAGGTTTGCTTATAGCGAACCTTGATATCGCGCCAGGTATAAAAGTAGAATAACTCGCGATACTTCCATAATTCGTCGATACCGAAACCCAGCTTGGAATGAGGTTTAATTTCAGACTCGAAGTTCAAATTGCTGCCAGCCATAGTTTTAAACAGACCACAAATTTAGTTGATTACTACTGCTTTGGACCTAAAAATAAACAAATTAGCAAACGAAGCTTAGTCTATTATATAATACTGTAATTCAATCAATTAAAAGCATAAGCGTAATTGTAAACTCCTTTTTGTTTTAAATTTGACAGATTAATCGCAATTTGGCATACTTAAAACCTGTCCCCTGACGAGTGAAGACTCGAAGATTCAACAATCATTCAACTGGGTGGTCCTGCTCAACAGCAACAGAGACTCTATCAATCAAAGGGCTCCGACTGCCGGCTGTCCAACTCAAATAAACCAATCAGCTCTATGTGCGGAATAGCAGGTTTTTTTTCTGTGAATAATACTTTTTCAAAAGATGACCTCATTCGAATGTCGGGTAGCATCCAGCACAGGGGGCCTGATTCTTCAGGTGAATTTTATGATGGTGTTTGCGGTTTAGGTCACAGAAGGCTTAGTATTATTGATCTGTCTTCCAGAGCAGCACAACCCATGTATTCTTCCGACAACCGTTATGTCATTATATATAACGGAGAAGTATACAATTATCAGGAAATTGGCGCAAAACTTGGGTTCGGTTCCGCATCCAAGAAATTTGAATTCAAATCTTCGAGTGACACAGAGGTTATTCTGGAGGCCTTTATACAGTACGGTAAAAATTTCGTTCATGAATTGAACGGAATGTTTGCTTTTGCCATTTACGATACTCTTACGCAGGAATTGCAGTTATATCGTGACCGGATGGGAATCAAACCACTTTATTTTTACTGGGATGGGGTCAATTTCGCTTTTGCATCAGAACTGAAGGCACTGAAACAGTTGCCCCAGATCAAACTTGAAATTCATACAGCAGCCATTCACAAATTTCTCCACCTCGGATATATCCCCGCCCCACATTCTATATATAAAAATGTCTTTAAGCTGAAAAGCGGAAGTTCAATTAAGGTAAGCAAGGATGGTCTTGAGATCAGTCGGTACTGGAATCTCAGGAGTAAAATTTCAAACAATATCATCAGCTCACCCGATCAGGCAATGGTCAAGTTGAGTGACTTACTGATCAGCTCCGTACAATACCAATTGAAAAGTGATGTGCCTTTCGGAGTTTTTTTGAGCGGAGGTATTGACTCAAGTCTGGTCACTGCTCAGGCCGTCATGTTGTCGAGTGTAAAGGTTAATACTTTTTCCATAGGATTTGAGGAGAACAGTCATAACGAATCTGAATATGCCAAAGCGGTTGCGAATTATTTGGGAACCTCTCATCATGAATTCATTGTATCCTATACTGATGCAATCAATCTGATTGATACCATCACATCCACCTATGATGAACCGTTTTCAGACTCTTCCTGCATACCGACCATGCTGGTATCAAAACTCGCTAAAGATTATGTTACCGTAACGCTTTCAGGAGAAGGCGGCGACGAACTGTTCTTTGGTTACGGCGCCTATAAATGGGCCAATTATCTGAACAATCCACTTGTCAAACTGGGCAGAAAGCCTGCATCCTATTTCCTATCAAGGATGTCTTCACGTTATCAGCGAATTGCTCGGATGCTTGATTATGATTTGAATACTACCAACCTGATGAGTCATATTTTTTCACAGGAGCAGTATCTTTTTGCTTCAAGCGAAATTGAATCCGTTCTCCACCCTGATTATTACAGGGAAAATCTGATCGATATTGAACTCATGTCTGATTCTTTTCTCAGAATCATGGGAGAAAAAGGAATTGGTTCGATCCCTGAAGTTTCAGAAAGAAAGCTTACTAATACGGAACTCCAGGCTCTTTTTGATCTTGAAAATTACTTGCAGGATGATCTGCTGACTAAAGTTGACAGAGCCAGCATGAAATATTCACTTGAAACCAGAGTGCCCTATCTTGATCATAGAGTGGTTGAGTTCGCCATCAATCTTTCCCCGGATTTGAAATACCGGCATGGCATTTTCAAGTATATACTTAAAAAGGTACTCTACCAATATGTGCCCAAGCAATTATTCGACAGGCCCAAACAAGGCTTTGCCATTCCGCTTGGTAACTGGCTGAAAACTTCACTCAGGTACCTGATTGATGATTATCTATCAGAGGAATCAGTAAACAAACACGGAGTTCTCAATTACAGTCACATACAAAAGCTGAAATCTGAATTCTTTTCCGGATCTGGGTATCTATACAACAGGATCTGGCAGCTTATTGTACTCCAGATGTGGCTCGAAAAAAATCATCATTAATTTCCATCCGGTAGTTCGGCAGGAACTTTAAATGGGACAGCCGACTCTTCCTCTTTCTTCTTTTTCTGAATGTATTCAATAATGTAAATTGAAGCGAGGAAGAAAGGAAGTGAAGGAATTCTGTATCGTACTAAACTTCCAAAATTCGAAGTTGAAATTCCTACTGAAAAAGCAAAAAACAAACTGAATATCAAAGAAAAAAGCAGCAGGTGATTTTTATTCATGATTTTAAAAACACCCACAACCTTAACTTTGATCAACATCCTGAAAGTAATCAGCAATATAATAAAACCTTCAAGACCCGAAAGCAGCATAACAGGGTTGCGTGCTTCCCAAAGGTAAGGTCTGAAAAGAGCTACATTAATGGCAGCAGGAGCCTTGGCCAGCATGCTGGGAACCGTCGGATCAAAATCACCAATATCAAATGAGTTACCTCCATAATAATCTGCCTTGAGATCCTGATTTGTAACTACTGCTCGCTCCAATACTTTATCAACTGAATAGGAGCCGAGGACATCTCCCATTCCAACCAGCATAAAGTATCCCCCTATTCCGGCAATCGTAAGCATAAGGGGGCCAATAAGTGTTTTGACTACTTTATTATCAATTGATGTGAGGTAATTAGACACCAGCCAGATAAACGAACCCGGAAGCAATGCAAAAATAATATAAGGCTTGACACTTAAAATCAAATAGGTTGAAAACAAAATAGTAAAAACGTTTACGGGAATCTTCTCTTTCTTAATAAAAATCATGTAAAAAGAATAAGAGTAAAAGCCAATACATGACAAAGTGATGGTATCTTTCATGATTCCGGAACCCCAGAAAAAAACTGAAGGAATAAACAATATGGCAATAGCCATTTCCTTTTTCAGATCCGGAAACTCCATTACAAAGAGTCGGTAAAGTTTCCAGATCCCCATGAAAGAAAAAGTTGCGAAAATGATGGTCGTTACCATGATGCTGCCGCCGCCGAGAATAGTAAAAGGCGTGGCCATTCTGACAACAAAGAAGGTTTGAGGATCATCTTTAACATAAACCAAATAACCGGTGTCTTCATTAAAGTAATGCACTTTGGAATAATCCATACTATTAGCCATTACATCGAAAAATGCATACGGGTTGCTGAAAAGCAATCGCATCATGACTGTAGAATCACTGAAATAATTGACTGTATCACCTCCTCCGTAGTAAAGAGTATAGATAATGACAAAAAAAATGCCGCCAAATAACTTTACGTATAAACCTTTGGTGAAATACTTGTACTCGGGCCTTGTTTCAATCAACCGGTATTTACGAATCCTGGCAAGTAAAACAATCACAAAAAGGATTACCGGAGCATAAATAAAGTCTACGATTGAGTAATACTGCATGTTTTTCTGTCCAGCGGAAAAATCAAAGATAATGCATCATCGACTATTCAATTCTGCTATTAGCAAATAAGATTTGCACCAGACCGAACAGAGACCGAAAGTCAGTCAATTATGCATATTGTACATTGTGAAGATCTGGAAAATAATATCAAATGACTCATAATCAGTATTATAATACTTTTTCATGAGACCAAAAATCTAACCCCATTTAGTTAATTTCGCACACCTAAATCAATATAAACTAATTAATTACATGAAATCAACAGCATTATTACTGATGTCGGCCGCGGTGGTTTTTTCATTTACAGCCTGCGAAGGACAAAAAAAGGATGGAAAAGGCGATTTGACTATCAAATCACAAATTGACTCTGTCAGCTATGGTATAGGTTCAACTATAGGTCGTAACCTTCAAAAGGACGGACTGGATTCAATCAGTGTTGAATTGCTTGCAAAAGGTATCAAAGATGTGTTTGAAGGCAAGCCTGAATCCATCACTGCCGAGCAGGCTCAGGCTGTCATTTCTGCTTACATCCAGGATAAACAAATGAAGCAGCAATCTGCCAATATTGAAAAGGGAAAGAAATTTTTGGAAGAAAATTCCAAAAAACAGGGCGTCATTACGCTTCCCAGCGGATTGCAATATTCAGTCATCAAAGAAGGTACCGGCCCAAAGCCAACTGCCAATGACAAAGTCTCTACACATTATCACGGAACCTTGATTGACGGAAAAGTATTTGATAGTTCAGTTGAAAGAGGTCAGCCTGTTTCTTTCCCGGTAAATGGTGTGATTCCGGGCTGGACAGAAGCTCTTCAACTCATGCCGGTAGGCTCGAAGTGGAAACTTTTCATCCCTTCTGAACTTGCATACGGGGAGCGTGGAGCCGGTGGTGATATCGGCCCTAATGAAACACTGATTTTTGAAGTTGAATTACTCGCAATAGAAAAGTAATATAGTTTTTATAAAAGCAAAAGGGGCTTCATTTGATGAAGCCCCTTTTGCTTTTTGTAGAGAGTATTTAACTCAATGTATTTTTAGGTACCGAAAAGTAAAACCTGGCGCCCTTGCCCGAATCCGATTCAACCCACATTTTACCGCCGCTTTCCTCAATTAGTTTCCTGGCAACAGCCAACCCAATTCCGGAGCTCTCATAATCAGTGTTCGCGCGGAGATTTTGAAACAGATCAAATACCTTCTCGTGGTCAGAAATTGCAATGCCGGGACCATTGTCAGAAACCATGAACCTTATCTGATTTCCATCCTCGGTGACCTCCACCTCTACTTCCTTGACCATTTTTTTGTTGTGTTTGACTGAATTAGAAAGTAGGTTTTGTAGGACCTGACTGATCACAACTTTCGTCCCCTTCATTTCTGGCACCCTTAAACGAATGGTAAAACGGGTATTCGCATCAATTTCCACCATTTCCACGACATCTCTGATCAGATCATCCAGATTGATCCATTCAGCAGAATTTTTGGCTATTCCCGATTTTGAATACTCCAGGACAGCTTTAATCAGGTTTTCCATTTTCTGGATTTGCTTATCCATCAGCTGAAGATGCATATGCCCTGTTTCATTCAGTGATTGTCCGCAATCTTCTTTGATCCATGCTGCTATGTTGCGGATACCTCTCAGTGGGGCTTTCAGGTCATGTGATACAATGTAGGCAAACTCTTTAAGTCTGTTGTTCGACTTTTGCAGCTCTGCGGATTTCTCCTCAATAATTTCATTCTGGACAGCCATCCACTCGTTGCTTTTAATCAACTCCATTTTAGAAATCAGCATCGATTTAACCGAATGATAACGGAACACTACCATGGCCATGGAAAAGGCAGCTCCGGCAAGAAGCAACAATCCGCCTTCAAACATGATAACAGGCAGTGTCAAGGTAGAATTCATTATGAAAAACACTGCATTGATACCTATAAATCCAGCAAGAAAAGCAAACGCGATCACAGGAGACCACAGCAATACCATACCTGCTCCGACAAAATCAGCCAGATAGGCAAGCGATACCTGAGTAAAGGTTTCCTGTGGAGTGAACGAATAAAACCAGGCATCCTGAACCATTACGGTCGATAGAATGATAAATCCGGCCTTTAACGGATTACTATTCATCAGTTCCCTGTTAAAGAAAACGAGAAGGTGTACAGAGGTAACCAATAGTCTGATGATGAGAAACTGAATCCACAAATCATCCACAGTCATGTAATCGACGATTGCAAACAATGGATTTAAAATGATGGCGATAATGGTACCAATGTAGAGATACTTTGACATGATCTTATTCAGCTCCATTTGCCAATTTTGATCATTCACTGGCTTGAACTCACTGGTTGAGGTTTCAGATTGCATAGCAGATAAAAAATTCCGATTTCCGGTTTTAATACCTTACAAATATGCCTGCAATGTGCGGGAGAAATCTTCCGATTAATGTACGACTCTTACAATGTCAGGTAAACGTCATTAAAGCACGATCAGCGCAAACCGGTATTTGAAAAATAAAGACTTTCACTGATAGACATAGTGGATCTGAAATAATAAACACCACCCCAATTATAAACTACCTTTGAAAAAACGGTCTCTTTATCGCCTTTTCTTACAGTTACTCTGGTCACTTTCCGGTTGGCTTCCACAATTTCTTCAACAGACTGATCAGGAAGCACCTCGAAACGCTCTTCAGCTTCAGTTTCTGATGATTTCAACGCCGCCTTTTTACTGCTTTCTGAAATAACCGGGTTTTCTGATTTTGCCGGATCTGCGGGAGGCTGATCAGAACCAGAAGTGCTTATTGCCTTAACCCTGTTTTTATCAGAACCGGTATCGTAAGCGGCATCCCGGACAGGAGAATTCTCGTCACCTCCACCTTTGGAAGCACGGCCTGAAACCGAAGTTTTCCCGGTTTGTGTTTCATTGTTTGACGGGGATTCATCACTGCCTGAGCCACGGTTTGCCATAGAACCGTTTTCACTTCCTGATGATGAAGACTGACGCTTACTTTCGGCTTCCTCACCACTTGAAGCTGCAGCACTTCGGCGGGCCTCTTCATCCTCTACAGCTTTTAATCTTGCCCGCTCTTCCTCTTCCATTTTAGCCAGTGCCAAACGCTTTTTCTCTTCGTCGGCAGCAGCTTTTGCATTTTTTCGCTGTTCTTCTTCCTCTATCTTTTTCCGCTTTGCCTCTTCAGCAGCCAGTACCCTGGCCTCGGCTGCTGCTTTTTTATCAGCCTCCTGTTTAGCCTTCAACTCCTCACGGGCCTTGGCAGCTTCTTCTGCTTTCTGCTTTTCCTCTTCTTTTTTGGTTGCCTCTGCCAAAGCTTTTTCTTCAGCCTGTTTTTTCTTTATTTCTTCTTCAGCCTGCTTGAGTGCTGACTGAATTTGCTTGGTATAATCGGTATCGTAATCGAAATCATCTATCAGTCTGCTGTACTCAATTTTGCCCACCGGCTGATTGAACACCACAATATTGACCCCGTCATATTGTTTAAAGAGATTGACTTCGAAAGTAAAAGGGTAAAACCCCTGATTCGCCCTGTCACCGGGAGCCTTGGTGTTAAAGGCAATGCGTTTGGTGATGTAGCCGGGTTTCATGAATGAAATGATGTAATCAGAATTGATCTTCAGATCCAGATCAAATTTGGCTGTTCCCGGAATGGAATTAGATTCACCGGTAGTATTGTTTTTGATGACTACGGTTGTTTCTGAAAAATCACCATCTTCGATTTTGAACTTCACCGGTGTTTTAACCCGTTGTTGAGCGTCAACAGAAAAGGAAACGAAGAAAAGTGGCACAAAAATAGCAGTGAATATAAGCAAGGCCAATCCCCTGATATTCTCAAATCGCTGATATTCAGTTATTTTTATCAATTTAATTAGAATTCAACAACCAATTGCAAAGATACGAAGACATCCCCCTAACATCGGGAGAATTTCCAATGAACTCTTTTAATAAAAAATCACTGTTAGCTAGTAAAGGAGGTTCGATCCGTGTAATGTTGAGTAATTTTGAATCATGAAATCAATCCTAAACAAAATTCCTTTCTTGTTACTGCTTACGGCTGTTTTAATCAAAGGTTCTTTCATCCCGGTATTCTCCCAGGGAATCTCCATGGAGGAAACCTTAGAGTATATCAATCGTAAACTTGGCCCTCAATCGAAAGTGGATGTCCTCAGGGGTGTTATCATCGCTCAGTATTTTGATGGTCCCACTTTGGTAAGAGAAGATCAGGTTATGTGTAAGGCTCTGGATATCAACACAATTAAGTATGATTACGAAAACAGAATTCTCTCAATTGATTGTTCCGCCAATCAAAAATGTGTTGACAGACAATTGTTCGTCAGAAAGATTCAGCGCGACTACAACCGATTGTCGTTTCCGGTGACTTTGGATGCCAAGAGTACCGACGGCATGAAAAATGCGATCACACACATGATCAAGCTGGTACTGGACCCAAAATATGAAAATTTAGACCCGTTCGAATAAACTACCGCTATGACCAAAACCACACTGATACTTGTATTGTGCCTGCTGACTTCATCTCTTGCCATGGCACAGGATTCTACTGCAACCGATCATTTTAAAAGAGGCGAAACCTTTTACAGGAACTTCGATTATGCAGAAGCCATTGCCTCCTACAGCAAAGCCATTAATCTGGATCCTGGCATGACTAACGCCTATCTGCAAAGGGGATTTTGTTTGAATATGGTTAAAGATTATCCTGGTTCTATCGCTGATTTCACCAAAGTAATTGAAATGAACCCCGATCACCGCTGGGCATATGTTTCCCGCGGCAGCGCTAAAAATAAATCAGCAGATTACCAGTCAGCCATTCAGGACTTCAACAAAGCTCTTGAGCTGGATCCGTCAGACCAGGAGGCCTACAATAACAGGGGATTTTCCAAAAAAATGCTGGGCGATAAAGAAGGCGCATGCGAAGACTGGAATAAATCCAAAAAGCTGGGCAATGATGAAGCCAAAATCATTTTAAAAAACAATTACTGCAAATAAAGCACCCTACTTTTAACCACTAACCGGCATATGAATCAGCTACTCACACTCTTTCCGCTATTCTTTATTTTGAATTTTGGAGTTCCCGGCCACCCGATCGGCGAATTTTCTGATCAGAACGAGTGTCTGGTTAAAACCAGCTCCGAGTGGGGAAGCAACTGCAGCGCCTGTATGAATTCAAAAGGCAGCTACAGAGTTAATTTGAGAAATGACTGCGGAACCCAGCTGGATGTAGTTGTTGCTGTGAAAGAAAAGTCCAACCGCTGGCGCACTTTCAGAGTAAGCAACCTGGCACCGGGCGATTCCGTCAGCGCTTATGCCTGCGACGGTGCCGGAAAATACACCTTCTGGACCAGGAATGCCGGAGACAACAAAACCATTCTTCCGACTGACGAGGAGATTCAGATTGAAATGAATCAAAAGTAAATTTTCAGTTACAGCTCAACCATATCTC
>Ga0315903_10008725_pt1 | contig 12411 bp, 20 predicted proteins | sample LakEriMetagenome_7_FD_203524 | JGI IMG/M metagenome (GOLD analysis project Ga0315903, IMG submission 203524) | Freshwater fungal communities from buoy surface, Lake Erie, Ohio, United States - Buoy 2 MA119 | ecosystem: Environmental > Aquatic > Freshwater > Lake | place: USA: Lake Erie, Ohio...
TGCGTTATGCGAATCCAGGTCAGCAGCGAAAGCATCAGAGCAAAGATGCAGGTCATCACAGAGACCGCCAGCCAGCAGGCCGTCACACGGCTTATCGACGCCTTCACACGTGCATTGAGTTGTCAGCGTGTCGAGCCAATCGGAATACGCTTGCTCGTCATCTGGGGACGGCAGGGCATCGGCGCATAACACGCCACTGGTGGCAACGGAAGGGGGGCTTGCTGGAGTATCCATATTAATCTTGGCTTGAGAGTTGAGCGGCTTCGGTGGGGCTTTCTCCCGCCCCTTCCGTCGCCACAGTTGGGACGTTCTGCCAAAGACAACGAGGCGCGATCATTCCTCGTTCCATCTTTGACAAATTGGAGGCGTCTATGCCAAGATGCCTAGCTGCCGCCCGAAGTGTCATGCCTCGAAAGATGCGCTCAGCCTTGAGCCTTTGGCCATAGGCGTGCCACCTGGAAACGCACTCAGGCATCATGCCAGCACCTTCGCACATGTCGCATTGCCCCAAGCTCCGCCCATGGAAGTCCAGAATGATCGTAAACCCTCGGCACTGAGGGCAGGCAGAACAATTAGATGGAGAAGGATCGCTCATAGTGTGCTGTGAGTGGTTGAGGATGTCGAGCTTCGCGCCCTCTCATCCATGCCGTTCGCCTCCAAGTCCTCGATCTTGCGCTTGGCCCTTTGGAGCCGCGTGTAGAGTTCACCAGCGCACCACCACTGCACTTGATCCGTCGTGGTCATGTCGATGATTGTGCCATCGTAGTCTTGGCCGTGGCTCTCGCCATCTGTGCCCGCGCGGAAGCTCATTTCTTCCTCGCCGTATTCGATTTTGACGATGTAGTCGCCCGTCTGGTCTAGGTGCCATTCAACGAGATCGACGCCATCGGTAATGCCGATAGTTTCGACTATCTCTTCCAGCCATTCGGGAGGACAACCCGGCTCTGCTGCCAACCTCTGGGGCTGGTCTTGGGTCATTGTTAGTGTGCTTGCTTCGGTCATGTTATTGGGCCTTTGTCGTGTTGCCCTGGTCGTGCCCCAGGGTTGGCAGAGATTGAGCGTTCAGCCGACGCACCACCTCTGCGGCGATGTCGGGCGTGAGTCCTGAGTATCCGTCACATTTGACAAGATTTGGTTTTAGCTCGCCCATTTCATTGTTCGGATCGTCATCGAGAATCACGAAGTTGATCTGATGGCGGCGACTGGCTGAGCTGAGCCATTGCTTAATTTCTTGACCGCGATTCGTCCCAACAATCGGAGTCATGCCGAAGAACTCCACATCTCGCTTTCCAAGTTCCTGTTGCAGCCTCATGCGTTGATCACGGCAGTGTGGATATCTCCATGTTGATGATAGCACCACCTCCGCGCCCGTCTGCTTCACGATGTCGGCGAATAGGTCGAGCCTCGTTCCGCAAAGTCCACGAAGGCCGAATGATGAGAGAACGCCGTCAATGTCCAAAAAGATCACCTTCCAGGCTGAACCATGTGCTGCTCCCAATTCGGAGGGCGGTGATGTCGTAGGTGTCATAGTTTCTCCTTTACGCCCTCCTCATGGGAGAGTGTTGCGGTCAAAACGGTATCTCATCGTCTTCCATCCCCTCCGCCATCGGCGCTGAATCGCCGCCAACGCCCGTCACCAGCACACCACCGGCAGGCCGCGCCGTGCGCTGGCCGCCTGTGGCAGCGTCATACTCGCGGGCATTGCCAAGAAACGGCAGATTCGGCGGCGTGGCGCTTTCGCGTTCCGCCTTCGTGGTGCTTTCCTTGATCCAGTGCGTGTTGCCAAACTCGTCTTTGCCATCCCGATTCGGCACCAGGTCGATGGACAACCCGAGCTTGCCAGATCGTTCCGCCCGGCGAATCCGCGAGTTTTTCAACGGGATCACCAGGCACTCGGTCGGTGCGCCGGTCTTGTCTTTCAGGGTCATCAAAACCGCGCCCTGAAGTTTCAGCGGGTCGAGGTAGGCGTTTAGTTTGTTAGGCATGGGTGTGTTATTAGTTATGAGTTATTGGTTAGTGGTTCTTGCTTATTAGATTTGAAGCACCAATGGCTTTGGTTTTGATGTCAAAACCAGCAGCAAGCATCTGCATAAATCTTTTGGTTTGCTTGCTACTTGATGGACGGCTTTGCTGAAGCTCCAAGATTCTCGCTTTGCCTAACTCTAGCAGCGAGCCTCCACCGAAATGCCGTAGCCACTCATCAACGAAAGCCCACGCTGCATAAATCTCTTTGGGTGGCACGCTGGCAAACTCCGCATTTAACGCCGCTGCAAAGGCACGAGCATCCACTTCGTTTTTGAAATACGAACGGCGGCGTTCGCCCGTAAAATAATCACTGACTCTCCATCGAATGTTATTATTTTTTGCCCATTGGTTTTCTGGCAAACGTGCAACTTTGGCAAACTTGCGTTCGCTGCGCTGTCTTCGCAGTTTAGTTTTCATGCAATTTGACTCAAAATGGTTGCCAGATCATGCCGGTTGATTTCACAAGGTTCCGTGAACACCACCTTGCCCTGCTTCACGATCCACGGCACCTGACGCGGGCTGGACATCTGCGCCGTTTTCTTCTCGCGCTCGCTTTCCAGCCAGGCGCGTTGCGCCTCCACGCTGCGCACTCCTCCGCTGTTGAACACCTGCTTGCATTGGTAGCGGGTCAGGTTTTTCACTGACACCTCCAGCACATCTACCTTGCCATCCTTAATGAGCACCACAGGAACAGCGCCATACAAAAGACGCTGCTGCTCGGAGTAGGGCAGGCGCTCAAGGTATTTCTGCGCCGCACACGGCAACGCAAACACCTGCGGCATCACCTGCTTGCGCCCAATCCTTTCAAATTGCGCCAAAACTTCCACTGTGATACACTCAGAGCCGCAAGAGTCCGCAATACTTTGCAGGCTCATGCCTCCGTGGTCGATGGCATTCACCACCATGTCGCCTGCCTTTTTCCAGTTGGCGATTCCATCAGTGATGCAACGCACCAAGTCATCGGATTTGAAGATTGTAAGTTCGTTTGCTTTCATAGCTTCGTTCTTGGTTCTTGGTTAATCCGGGAAATCTTCATCGAGACTGCTTTGCTTCGGACGGCCGCGTTTCTCGGTCGTCTCCTTCTTGGGGATCGCGTAGCTGCCGAACTGCCAGTCGCGCCAGTCGGTGGAGTTGAGCTTGGGCATGCGTGAGGAAAACCAGGTGCGCTCCGGCTCGAAGCGCACATGCAGCTCCGGCGTCGGGCCTCGCCGGTTTTTGCGCACATAAATCTTGGCGTCCTCCTCATAGTCCTCCCGCGCCCACCCGCCCTCGTCCGGCTGATACTTCTCGCCCGCGCTCCAGCAGTGCGGATTCCGCATCCGGCGAGGCTCCACCGCGTCCATCCAGCCTTTCTTTTTCTCCGCGCTCAGCGTGTGCCAGCCAAAGAAATAAGGATCGCGGTGCTGCATCCAAACGTGGTCTGCATACCATTCAATCGCCGCGCTGCCGCTCAGATCCGCCAGCACCGGCGGCTTGCCCGCGTTGCGGTCGGTTTCACGGTTGAGCTGCACCATGAGCAGCACCGTGAGCTTGTAGAACTTCTTCACAAATTGCAGCGTCTCCATCACCTCCACCAGCGCCTCGCGCTCGTCTTTCAGTCCGCGTTTGCTGACGGCTTTGATGAGGTGCAAATGATCGACCACGATCCAGCGGATGCCATGCTGCCGCTTCGCCACCTGCACCTGGCTGCGAATGTCGGCGGTGGAAATGGCTGATCCGTCACTGATGAGCAATGGACTGCCTTGCACCTGCCGTAGCTTCGTGCGCATGCCATCCTGATCGTCACGCGAAAACATGCCGGTGATGGCCTTGGATGTGTCGATGCCAGCGCCGCCCAAGATGATGCGGTCGTAAAGCTGCACCGCGCTCATTTCCGCGCTGAACACAAGTCCCGGCACTGCTCGCTCGACGGCAAGGTTGTGAATCAGCGTCGTTGCCATCGCGGTCTTGCCCTGTCCGGGGCGGCCGGCAATGACGACAATCTCGCCCTGCGCGTCATCGAGTCCATGCACGGTCTGATCGAGTTCCAGAATACCCGTCTCGATGCCCATGATCTTGCCACGATTGGCAATGGTCTGCTCCGTCCGCTCCAGCCAGTCCATCACGCCACGCTTCGCATGCACGGGGCCGGTTGAGTATTCGCCGGAGGCTTGCAAAGCCTGCACGCACTCAAACACGCGCCCCTCGGCACGGCCTACCACGGTCGTCACATCCTCGCTCGTGTCCTCGCTGCCATGTGCCAGGCACTCGTCAATACTCTCAGCGCATGCATGAATGGTCTGCCGAAGCGCCCACTTCTCGCGGATGATGCCGACATAGTGCGGGTAGTGCGCCGCGATCGGCACGAAGGTGTAAAGCTCCGTCACCTGCGCCGCGCCGCCCACCAGCTCCAGCTTGTCCTGGTCCCGCAGCCGATGCGTCAGCGCCACCGGCTCCACCGGCAGGTTTTTGTCCAGCATCTCCAGCATCACCTCGAACAACGTCCGGCTGCCGACATGGTAAAACGCCTCGACCGGCAGCTTCGCCCGCACCTCCGCAATGCGCTCCGGGTCCTGCATCAAGCACGACAACACCCCTTTTTCCGCCTCATCCGAAAACGGCAGCGCCCGGTTGATCCTCGCCAGCCGCTCCTCGGTGGAAACGAGCTTTTCTTTGTTCGGGAAATCGCTCATGCGGCCTCCTTTCCATGCTCCGCCAGCCACTTGCGCACCTGCGCCTTGTCACTCGCCACCATCTGCGCCCACGCGGGCACCGTCTCCTGCCACCCCTCGCCCCACAGCTCCACCATCGCCGCCTCGTAGCCTTCCGGGGGCGATTCGATCATGCGTGGCGGCGGGTCATTTCTCGACTCATACGCGGCCATGAATGCCTGCGATGGTGTGCGGCCTCGCAAATCGCCGCCGCGATCCTGCTCCTTGGCAAGCCAGTTGGTGACAAACTTCCTCCAGTTCGACTTTTTAGCCTTCGCCTTGTTCGCCTTCAGCCATTGCTCCATCGCCAGCATTTGCCTGCGGATATCACAGGCCGGGTAAGCCTCGGCCAGTTCACTCATCAGCGTATCCGTAAAGCCACGCCAGCCCGTTTCAGCCGCCCATGCCAAACCTTCATCCGCCGCGCCCCCTTTCTTTTTTTTCTGGGGATCGGATGCGAGGTCAATGGCGGAAGCCTCGGCGCTCGGCGGCGGCTCGGCACCGTCAGGTGCGAGCAAGAAACTGGTTGATGGTTGTTGGTTGCTGGTTGCTGGAACGCGCACGCGAGGCATACCGTTCGCATCTGCGTTCGCATTGCGGACGCTATGCGTTTGTAATGCATCCGCATTGCGTTCGCATTGCCAGCGCATGTCTGCCGCTTTGCTCGCCTTGCTCTTCTTGTCCTGGTATTCTCCGATCTCTTCCATCACGCGCTTTTGCGTCCAGCCTTGAGATTCAAGGACAAAGAACTCGTCGCGCACGGCCATGACGGCCTTTTGCTCCGCTTTTTCAAACGCGCCGCACAACCGGAACAGCACCTTTTCATCCACTGGCAGCGGCTTTTCCGAAGCATAGCACCAGTCCAGCATGAGCGTGTAGGCTCCATGCTCCAGAATGGACAAGTGGCGCGTGTCCTTCGCGTAATCGCCGATGTGTCGCCAGTATTTATGCATGGGATTTCTGGGCCGGGGTGAAGTGTTTCGTGAACCAGTTCAGCGGGGAAACCTTGTTGCGGTGGCCCTCCTTGGCGGCCTCAAGCTGGTAGTCGATGCTGTCGCGGGTCAGGTTCGTGATCCGGGCCGTGCCGTGCTCCTTGCTCACCCAGACCTGCCCCACCATCGGCACCGCCTTGGCCGTGCGCGGCAGCCCGTGCTTGCCCGCCGACACCCAGCCCTCACGCGGGCGGACCACAAACGCCCGGCCCTGGTGCATCACGATCCGCGCCTTGTGACCGTTTTTTGTCTGGACCGAAAGCGCCTTGGCCGCCAGCCCTTGTTCCTCGCTGCGAATGTGCCGCATCTCGTGCGTAACCAGATAAGGACCGGCAATGACACGCTCGGCTGGCAGCAGCTTTTCGACAGCCAGCACATACTCATGGCCGCCGCCATGTTTTTTCGCGGCAGGTTTTTGGGGTCGAGAAGGGGAGGTTTTCACAGGTCGGAGTCAGCTTTGAGTTGTTGCGCTTCGTGCATGGCTTCGCGGATGCTTTGATCCACCAGCCGTGAGGCGGCTTTGCGGGTGGCCCGCAGCAGCGTCTCGTAGGCTTTGCTGGCGTCGCCCTTGAAGGTGACTTTGCCCGCAATGTCGATTTCGATGGTTGCCACCGGCCACGGCTCCATAGCGCCCGTCGTGGAGTTAGCCCGCCACTTCACCACCTGGACGGCGGAAGCGAGCGGCATGGGTTTAGATTCGAGTTCGTTCATAGGTTGAGAGAAAGTGTCAAAGGAGGAAGCCGTGCCGCGCCTGCATCCGTGCGGCCTGCCTGCGCATGGTTTCCTCGCAGGCGGTGATGATGTTCGCGCAGGCCAGCAGCCGGCATTTCGCCACCGCCTTTTCCATCGCCAGCGCCAGGCGGTCGAGTTCGCAAACTTCAGGATCACGCAGCAAGTCATCAATCACTCGGATCTGCTCGCTCAGCGCGTCCATCTCGCGCTGGCAATGCAGCAGCTCTTGCACCGGCCGCTCACGCACCGCCGCCGTCGCAGGTGCCGTCTGCCAAAGCTCGAGATTCGCCGCGCTCATGCCGCGCCCCCCTTCTTTTTTTCCGGCCATCCACACGGGCGCTCTTGGCAGTCGATGGGAGACGCGATGAGACACTGCGGACACCGCGATGCGGACACAGCCGCCGCCGCCGCTGGCGTGTCGGCCCGCCCCTCTTTTTTTGCGACCATCCCGGCAGGGTAGGGGCATCCCACTTCAAGGCAGTCAATGCAGTGACTCAAAAGGCACTGCGGGCATCGCATGGCGTGCATAGGCTGGGGCAATGTGAAAATTTTCTTTGGCTGCCGATGTATTGAGAGCACGCGCTCGCGCCGCGCCCGCGACCCCCTCCCCCCCTCCTGAAATTCAGCCAGGCCACCGAGCAGATCGGCACCACCTGCCACCGCTGAACAGCTAGCCAACCGTCTAGCAGAGCCGTGTCCAGCAATTTCCCCCAGTGATACGATGAGTAAACAACAGATTACAAATCTAGTCTCGCCGGATTCCGCCCCATTTCCACCCTCATGCGCCTCACCGATCCCAGCCGCGCCCAGGCCAGCCGCCGACAATGCAAATTCTCCCGCCGCCGCTGAATCCATTCCCTGGCTGGCTGCGGCAGCATGAGTAATGCGCCCGCAAACTGCTCCACAGGAAGCACGCAGGACACCACCGGCCAGCATTGGAGAGTCAGTCATCTTGCCCCTCCTTCACAAAAAAAGAAACGGCGGGCCGACACGCCAGGCGCTCATCGAGCAAATCCAGATCCCGCACACGCACGCGCACCAGTCGGCCCAGCTTGCGCACGGGAAGCACAGGCTTGCCATCGGCGCACCGCTGGCGCGTCCAGCCATAGACAGTCTGGAGCGGCACGCGGAACGCCTCAGCGACCTCTGCCACCGTGCATAGCGGCTCAGGCCCAGCCGGGCGGCCGCGTCTGCGTAGAGCTGTCAGTTCATCACTCATCGGTTCGTCAAAAAAGAAAAGGGCCGCCGCACACAGCAGCAGGCCCGGCCACGTCATCGCGCCGCCTCGGTCCAGCGCTCAACGATACGGCGGCCCTTGCGATCACGGGACACACGCCGCACCTGCACGCAGCCGCACGCATTGTTCCCCGTGCCGCCCTCAACCAACGCGGCACGGGGAACCCTCACGGCCTCGCCTGCGCTCCTGGACAGCAGGCGGGAAATCCTCAAACCTTCGGCAGACATGCTCATGGCCGGTCCTCCTTCGTGCGCAAATTCGACAGCTCGAAATCATCGGCGCGATAATCTCGCGGCGGCAGGATCACATTCCACGCAGCCAGCCCGCAGACAGCCAGGGCAAAAAACAAAGCGAGCGCGATCACTGCGGGTTCGCAGCGTCACCACCACGGCCCTCCACTTGCAACTTCTTACGAGATTCGAGCAGGTCGCGGATAGCAAAAACAACCAAATCCTCAACAGGACGGTTTTCTGCCTCTGACATCGACAACAAAGCACCTACTTCACGTGGCGCCAAACACTCGGTCAAGGATAAGGGAATCAAGGCTTGCATAGTTATACGCTCAAAATCATGGCTATTTTGAGCTAAAGGCAGAAACAAGCAACTAAAATTTGCATAACGCGCAAAAATGCGGCATTTTCAATGCATGAACGGCCCACAACTCATCGCCTGGCGCAAAGCCCACGACCTCACGTTGACTGAGGTTGCCGCATTGCTTGGCGATGTTCACCACACGTCAATATCTCGCTGGGAGCGAAGCCCGGAACAAATTCCCCAATGGGCCACGGAAAAGTTGCTGGGTCGCACAAAAATCACGCTAGCAATCGACGAATTGCAACAGCTCCTTGATTTGTCTCGTGCTGAAAATGTGCCTGCGCAGCAGCTTATTGCCACGGCGATACGGGATTACATCGAGGCGCACGCGGTGCGACAAAATCAGCCCGACGCCAGCACCATCAGCCTCAACGAAACCCCGGCGACCCACAAAACCGACGCCAGCCCATGACCACCCACCCGCTGCACCCGATCCGCCAGATCGTGCAAGGGGCCGAACGATCAGCGTCAGGCGACGGCTGCCGGGGAATAGGCACCGCAAACACTGACGACTATGGCAAAGAAGAAAACAATGAAACGGGCAACGGCGGCAGCCGTTGAGGGTGCAGCGGATGGTTCGGCTTTGGCGATTTTCGCTGTGAGCCTCCGCAAAATGGCAAACTTCTACTCGACGCAATACAGATGGCTCTCTGCGATGCTGCTGGCGCTGCCGAGTATGCGGCCCAAGGCAAGCAATGGGTGAAGCCCGGCGTGTGGAAGAAGCCGAACGTTGGAGCTGTGGCGACGGCGAACGGAGGGCGTGGAATGGAGGACAGGGGTGAATGAGCCGTTGCCACCAGCACTTGGTTAGAGCCGCAACCAGCGACCCCGAAAAATAATTCGTGACGTGTGAAATAATTGTTGACGTAGGAAATAGAGAGGCGATAATGACTCATGCTCAAGACGAGCAAGACACAAACTCAACTCACAAAAATATGAACAAACTCCGCATCTCCAAAATCTTCATCTCCGGCGCAGCAATGGCAGAAGTCAGCCACTCAGAAGGCAGCGACCGCGTTCAGCTCAACCCCGAATATCACTTCGTGGACGGCGATCAAGGCACCGATGAAAAATGCCTTTCCGCCGACGGTGCCGACTACTTGGAAGCCGAACTCAAGCGCCTGAACAATTGCGAGGAGGTCAACTGGGCATGAGCCGCAAAAAGCCACAACTCACCAAGGCCGGAGAGCCCCGCAAACGGGCTCCCGGCGCTGGGCGTCCGGCGCTGGGCAAGATCAAACTCACAGTGCATATCCTCCCAGAAACGCGGGCCGCTCTGGGAGACAAACCCGGCGCAGTCCTAGACGCGCATTTTGGCGGCTCTAACGCACAAGCTCACCCATGACTGCCGCTCAACAGACTATCGAATTGCCGGAAAGCGATGCGCGGCAGGCATTGGGTGCAGCGCATTGTTCGCCATTTGTGGCTGCGCTGTTCGTGCAACCTGACGGATGCTACTCCGACCTGGCATGGGTGGACGCATGGCCGGAAAGCCGCGATGCCAGACTATACAACGGCCCGCTGCCGGTCGTGGCTCACCCGCCGTGCCAGCGATACGGCAACCTCGGAGTGGCAAACTACGCTCGATGGGGCGGCGAGCATAACCGCCCGATGAACGACGGCGGATGCTTCGCGGCGGCACTCGCTGCAGTGAACTGCTGGGGTGGAGTGCTGGAACATCCGGCAAATACGCGAGCATGGCTCGCCTACAATCTCAACGCGCCGGAACGCGGCAAGTGGACGCGAAGCGGGATTGGTTGGGTGTGCGAAGTCTGGCAATCGGCATACGGCCATCGAGCGACAAAGCGGACATGGCTCTACTGGCGCGGCGAAGGACAGCCGGAGGAAATGGACTGGTCGAAACCTGTCGGCACTCACCAAATCGGATTTCAAGACCAACGCGGCAAAGACCGCAACAAACCAACGCTGTCACCCCGCGAGGCCAACGCTACCCCGATTCGCTTTCGGGACGCGCTGCTGCGCTTGGCGTGTATGGCGAACGCATAGCTCATGGATGCCGCACCTCCAGCCTTCGACCTTGCGCATGATGCCCCTGCGGCATTCCATGCAGCGTCTGGTTGTGGCGGGTTGCATTGGGCGCAGATCATGGCACGCGATGAGAAGCGGAAACTGATGGTCATGCCGTCCAATAACTCCAGCGCCATCGTCCACTATTGGGCAGGCCGCTACGATGGCCGCATCGGCTGGCTCGTCGGGCCGTCCGCGATGAAGAAGACGAAGCTCCGGCCATGGATGCCGTTCGCACTCGACAATGACGCCTTCGCGAGCTGGACAACAGGCAGACCGTGGGACGAAGCAGCATGGCTGGCAATGCTCGGCAACGTGAGAGCCCAGGGACTGACACCTAAATGGGTGCTCGTGCCCGATGTCGTGGCAGACCGCGAGGCCACGCTGGCAAAGTGGGAGCAATATGCACCCGTCGCAGCTCGCTACGGGTGGCCGCTGGCAATCGCCGTGCAAGATGGGATGACGCCCGCAGACATCCCCGCGAATGCCGAAGTGATCTTCATAGGAGGCACCACGGAATGGAAATGGCGCTCGCTGCCAATGTGGGCGCGGACAGGTGCCCGCGTGCATGTGGGGCGAGTGAATGAAGTCGAAAGGCTCCACATCTGCGAACGATGGAGAGTCGAATCGGTGGACGGCACCGGATGGATGCAAGGCACCGAAAATGGCAGACAAGCAAAGGCGCTCGGCCACTGGCTCGAAGGCAAGGCGCTACCACCCCGCGAGCTAGGGCTCGCAGCATGAGCCACAACAAGAACTATCCAGACAACATTTCCGGTTAGCACCCGCAAAACCGGAAACATTCCAGAAAATCAAAAGCCGCAGGACCAGTCCTGCGGCTTTTCTCTGTCTTACTATCTCTCTGTCTCCTTGTCTCCATATCTCCCTGTCTCCATATCTCCCTGTCCGATTACTTCCCATCTCCACTCACGCCACCCGCAGGCCCACCGCAGGCACCACGCGATCCTCGCGGCTATACCGTCCCGCCATCGCCTCGCTCGTATGGCCCAGGCCCGCCGCCGCCGCTGCCTTGCCACCAAAACGACGGAGAAGCTGCCCCTTGCGATGCCTCAGCAAATACGCCGCCTGCGTGCCCGACACGCCACAGACGCGCAGAAACGCATTCAGCCGCGCATGAAGCTGGCGGCCCTCCGTCTCATGCCTGGCACCGATCAGGCTGCCCGCCGTCTGCACCGCCAGCGCCACCGCCACCACCTCCGCCGAGATGGGCGTCAGGATCTCCGCCCCATGCTTCGCCGCCGCCACCCGCAGCAGCCCGCCAAACTCGCACAGATCCGCTTCCTCGACGCGCCACTCCGCCGCCATGCGTGACCTCCACTCCGCCGCCTCCGCCGTCGTCAGCGCCCGCAGATCACCCGGCACCAGCCGCCGCACCGACACTGGGCGGATGCCCGTCTCCTCACATAGCTGCTCAAACAACCATACCCGCGCATCCTCCGCCCGCAGCACCGGCAGCGCCGCATCAATCCGCGCCATCACACCCGCCTCGATTTCTTTGTGCCCCTTCGGCGCAGGCAAAGCCAGACGGCAGCCCAGAAACTCCGCCAGCGGCGGCACGTTCAGCCCCCGCAGGATCTTCGTCCGCGCCTTCTCGCCAAAAATGGAATTGATGCTCGTCATGTAAGTGTTCACCGTCGTGTTCCATGCCGCCTCGGTGCGATCGTCCAGCGCAGGCAGCTTGCCCGCACGCTTCAGCTCACGCAGCATCGCCCAACCATTGGCCGGCATGTTCCGGCCAGCACCCAGCCCCAGCCAGCCGCGGCGGCCAGCCTCCTGGCGCAGCTCGGCCCAGTCCAGCTTCAGGTCCGCCGTCAAATCCTCCCACCTCACACATGAAATGTCCTTCCCCGTCGTCTGCTCAAACACCGCCGCCAGAAAGTTCAACCGTTGCACCCGGTCCTCCGGCCCGCGCTCCCGATACACCGCCAGCACCTCCGCAGGTGACGTGAACTGCTTCGGCGTTAAAAGCTCCGTCAGCCGGTCCATCTCGCCGCGTTGCAGCATCGCCGTGTGCGTCTTCAGAAACAACTCCGCCCACTTCCGCACCACCACCTGGCACCCGCAATTCGGCCGCGTCTCCACCGGATTCCCC
>Ga0315903_10008728_pt1 | contig 12411 bp, 21 predicted proteins | sample LakEriMetagenome_7_FD_203524 | JGI IMG/M metagenome (GOLD analysis project Ga0315903, IMG submission 203524) | Freshwater fungal communities from buoy surface, Lake Erie, Ohio, United States - Buoy 2 MA119 | ecosystem: Environmental > Aquatic > Freshwater > Lake | place: USA: Lake Erie, Ohio...
AAATGCGTGTGAAATTACAACGCCAAAAGAAGTTATCGCTTCCCGATAAATTGCAATCGGTGTATGAAATCAAAGAAGCACTTACATTCTTACACCCCGAACTAAATGATGATGAAGTAAATAGCAAGTTGATTTTCTTACTTGCAACTATCGCAAGTAGCGAACACTTGCAAGCACTATGGAATAGCACGAACAAAGTTGCAAATGAAAAAGTTGATGAAGTAACCGACTTGTATTGCAACTTCTTTAGCGAAACAACAACCGACAACAACAACTAAGTAACAACTAATAGAAACGGAAAACAAATGTCATACGCAATTCTTATTACAGGTCAGACAACAGAACTTGATACACACAAGCAAATCCTTATCGCTAATCACAACGGAAAGAACTTCGCTTGGACTCGCAAGACCAATGGTGGTCGTGGTGAAACTAATGCGTGGTTTGATAATGATTATGTAGATGTAATTGCAACTGCAACTTCGTCACACATTGTTGGTGAAGTTTTATCTTCACCACTTTCTGATGTAGATGTAAGTGCTATTGAAAGTGGAGAGCGACCAACAGTTTTAATTCAGAAACTTACAAAGCAGTTTGGTTTGCGACACAAGAACATTGACTCAACTAAAACTATTGCAGATGTATTAGTTGATGTTGATTACATTCTAAAGAACAATCCGCAAGACCTAGAGAAGTATCGTTCAGACGGAAGAAAGGATAAGAGTGTGACCGCAACAAAAAATCCTGCACCAATCGCACAAGCACCAATCATTCAAGTTGTAAGAGAAGAAGCAAAGCAAGATGTAGTCGGTGGCTATTCAATAAATGTTCCAACTAAAGAGTTTATTGGACACTACATTGAACGCACACTTGTTGGTGATGTAAAAGAAAGAGTTATGTATGACACCGCAAAGAAGTTAAAACTCAATGTTCTTTTAGAAGGTGGTGCAGGTAGTGGTAAAACTTCTTCACCAATCTTCTATGGATACAGAGAAAATCAAGGCGTTGTTGTTGTTTCAATGTCTGCTGGTATTGAAGTCGGACACTTCGTTGGTAAAACAATTATCAAGAATGACGGACAAGTCGGTTGGATAGACGGCGTTCTTGTTCAGGCTATGAAGCGTGGTGACATTCTTGTTATTGACGAACTTGATTTCGCTACACCAAAGATTATGCAACGACTTCAAGATGTTCTTGCAAATCGCACACTCACACTTGTTGAGAACGAAGGCGAAGTTGTTTATGCACACCCCGACTTCTTAGTTGTTGCAACTTACAACAATGGTTATCGTGGTTCGCAGAAAGTCAATCAAGCCGTTCTTGACCGCTTCAAGATTAAGTTGATGTTTGATTACGACACAACTATTGAGAAGCAACTAATCAAATCACCAACACTTCTACAACTAGCAGAACAAATGCGTGCAGATAGTATTCAAGGTATTTATGAAACACCTATCTCACTTCGTTTGCTTCTTGCGTTCCAAGACTTAGCAACTGAAATCAACTATGCGTTTGCCGTAGAGAACTTTCTAATGGGCTTCACAGTTGATGAACGACCAAGTGTGAAACTTCTTTTGGAAGCACACCGCTACAACTTGGAACAAGAACTCACAGGCGTTAGTGCCTAAAGAAGTTACAGAAAAAAATCCGCAACAAAAATTACGAGAGGGAGTTATGACTACATTCATTCAAGAACAAGAACGAGAAGATAAGCAAGCAGAACAACTAAAGCGCAATCGTGTTACACGATTAGCAAGTGTGTTTGCAAGAGCCAATAGTGTTCTTACAGGTAAGCGCATAACAGTAAATGTTGTTGATAAGAAAGAGCAGAAAGCACCTGCTTGGTCTAGCACTACCGAAGTGTGGTTGAACCTTGCTGAAATCAAAGATGATTTTTCTGCTCGTTCAATTACAAGTTTGCAAGGTTTGGACTTTCACGAACTTGCACACTTGCGTTACACACCACGCAACGGACACGCACTTCCAAAGTGGGTTAAAGAAAATAATCTATGGGAAGCGTTTAACTGCTTAGAAGATAGTCGCATTGAAAACTTGTTAGTCGGTTACTTACCAACAACTGCAAGTTGGCTTACTGCAACTATTACTGATTACTTGTTATCGGATACAAGTGCAATAGAAACTTCATTCCCACTAATCACAGGTCGTAAGTATCTACCTGCTGAATTGCACCAGTTAGCAACTGATAACTACAAGCGACCACAAGACATAGATGAATTGTTTGACCTCGTATCTGAATACAACGGATTTATTTTTGAGGGTGCAGACAATGAAACTATTGAAAGAGCGCAACAAGTTATTAAGCGTTTCTCCGAACTCATTGACTTACTGCCACCACTACCGACAAATCCAAATGGTGAAGGTAACGGCGAAGGTGAAGGCGAAGTAACTATCTATCGTGTCAAAAATCCTAACGGACATAACGGCAGACCAACCGAAGGTTGGGAGAGCAGTAGCAATCGCCCTGCAAAGCGTTCAGAACAAGAACGCAACAAGAGCAATAGTGGTGCAGATACACCACGACCAAAGCGCAAAGTAAAAATCGTTGATGTTGATAGCGTTGATGACATTCCAACAGGTGCAACACCACTACCAACACCAACACCAAGTCAAAAGAAGTCTGATGATAGTGATGATAAGTCTGACGGCAATTCAGAAGAAGTTTCTTTTGATGAATTGCAGTTTGATGATGAAGATTATGCAGATGATGATTTTGATTTTGGTGATGATTATGTTGAAGCAGGTTCTAAAGAAGTTGTTGGCAATCAAAGCGGAACAACTGGTGACAACAATCAAGTAACAGATGTTCTTAATGATGTTATGAAAGATGTTGTTGATGAACTTGGTAAGCAAGTCAATCAAATTGCAAAGCAGTTAGGTATCTCTCTTGACCTAGACGGCGGTAATGCAGAAACACCACAACAAGCGAACTACAACGAAGTGAATTGCCCTGCTGATTTAGTGTTACTTGCTAAGTCATTCGGTAAAGAGTTAGAGCGACTTCGTGCTAACTACGAACCTTCTTGGGAAAACGAAGTTGATACTGGTCGCTTGAATGTCAATCGTTATTTACAAGGTGAAGATTTTGATACTTGTTTTGATGAATGGCACGAAGGCAAGAATGATGTAACTGCTATTGAAGCAGTTATCTTGTTAGACAAGTCAGGTTCTATGTCAGGTCGCAACGCTGATGAAGCATACAAATCTATGTGGGCTATAAAGAAGTCACTAGAGAATGTAGAAGCACGAACAACAGTTGTTACTTTTGATTACCGCACCAATCTTCTTTATGGTGCTGATGATAAAGCAGGAACAACTATTCGTGACGGCGGTGCAAGCGGTGGAACTAATCCCGAAAGCGCAATCCTTTATGCAAAGCGTGTTCTTGCAGAAACAGATAAGCCAATCAAAATCTTATTTATGATTACTGATGGTGCGTGGGATACAAAGGCTGGTGAAGAAGCAGTAAATCAAATGCGTAACGCAGGTGTTCTTACTTGCCAAGCGTATCTATCTCAACACGAAGAACGACACGAAACTATTGAAAGTTATCGCCATTCGTTTGAGTTGCTCACTCACATAAAGTCTGCAAAAGACATTCTCGTATTAGGTCGTGACCTAGTGCGACTTGCTATCCAACGCAATCTAGTTGTTCGCTAAAGAAGTAATGCGGTGGCAGATAAATAAGTCTGCCACCGCAACAAAAATTATTCACACTACTAACAAGGAGTATTACAAATGAAACTATCAGAACTAACAATCGGTACAGAGTATGCAGTTGTTCCAAGTTGGACTTACAGTAATCGTTCTGCAAGAGATGTAGATACAGTAAGAGAGAATGATGTTGTTCGTGCAACACTTCTTGAACTTACCAAATACGAATACGAACCAAGCAATCGCAAATCAGACTCAGGTTCTTTCGTTAAGGCACAAGCAGGTAATCGTTCAGTAGGTGTTCTTGTAAAGGCAACAGATAGCAACGGCAAAGATGTTTATTGGACTACACGCCTTGCAGACATAATTGCACCATACGCCGTTCTTGAACCTAAGTGGTCACAAGCAAATCAGGCAGAGAAAGAAAGAGAACGCAAGCAACGAGAACTGCAAGAAAAAGTGTATGCACACAAGAAGAAGGTATCGGCAGAGATAGAACGCTCAACAGGTTCAATCATTCAGACCTCTAAAGAACTTCTCGGTGCTGGAACTTATGTAACAGTAGATACAGAAGGTTACGATTTAGATTACAAAGGTATTGTAAAACTTTCTATTGCAGAGTTTGAGGCACTTATTGAAATGGCATACGCAGGGAAGGATAACTAATGAAGTGTTGGTATTGCGGAACTACTAAAGAAGTTATGCGTGACCCTATGACTAAAGAAGAACGCTATCTATGCAAAGGTCACATTCAATCACTACTTAATTCAGACACTAGGGGGTTTTAGTAATGCGTATTGAACTAACAGATGAACAGTATTCACTTCTTCTTATCTCGGTTGGTAAAGAGAAGGCACGACTAAATCAAGGTGGGTTTCGTGCAAGCGCACACCTTGTTAGCGACTTACTTGCACACTTAAAGAACAATGTAGAAAGAGAGGGAAAATAAAATGGGTCAAGAACTATTAGAAGCAACAGGTTATCAACGCAAGCCACGCACTTACTATCACGCAGTAGCAACTAACGGCGCACAAGCGTTGCGTGGTAGTGGTGAAGATAGATACACACACGCAGTTGTAATGGTGCAAGTAAATTATCCCAACGAACTTAGTTGGGCAACCTTTCACGCAAGCGAACAACTTGCAAAGCGACAGATAACTACTAATCGCAACTGGCAAAAGAAGTCAGAAGAAAATGGTTCTACTTACGGAACTGGTCGTGAGTGGGAAGTAGTGCCACTAAAGAAAATAACTGCTAGAGAGTTTCGTGCAATTAAGAAAGCAGACCAAATTGCTATGAACAATTACACAAAAAAATCAGTTGAGTTTTCAACAGGACTATTCGTAACAGAGGGGGAAGAAGTAAATGCCTAATACAAAAACACACCGCAAAGGCGGTTCAAGAGGTGCTAATGGTTATGGTGAATACCAAGTGCGCTATGCAAGTGAAAGACAAAAACAATTTATCAACAACCTTCTCGCAAAAAAAGAATGTGAGTTTGATGTTGCAGAGATAAATGTTGATGAACTAAATGTTCAGGGTGCGAAAGACTTAATTACTTTATTGTTGAAGCAACCTAACAAAGCAGGGATAGTTATTCCACCAACAGAAAAACAGTTGCAGTTTGCACAGGCACTTGTAACTTCTAAAGAAGGTGGGCAAGGATTACTTGCTAATGTTCTGCAATCAAGGGGAGTGAATACGATAGAACAACTAAGTCGTTCTGATGTATCTGCAATTATTAACTCGTTAAAGAATGTTAAAGACGCACCTATGAAAATTGCAGATGTAGGTGCTTACTTGTTAGACGGAACTATCTATTCAATTCGCCAATCAAATGAAAGTAAGAAGTGGAGTGTATGGACATACTCTGATGAAGCAAAAAAGTATGTTCGTAATGATGAAGTAAAGAAAGAAGTGCTAAAGAAGGTTGAACCTAAAGACCGACTAACACTTGAACTTGCAATTAAGTATTCGGCGCAAGTTGGTATCTGCGTTCATTGTGGTCGCACACTCACACTTCTAAAGAGTGTTGCAGGTGGAATGGGTGCTATCTGCGCTAAAAAGTATCACTAAAGAAGTTACGCAAAGGGGGTAACTAAATGAAAGCAAGTAGAGCAGTTGAAATCTTTTCGGGTATGAACCCTGATGATGAAGTATGGATAACTTATGTAACTAAAGATGATGTTGAAGAAAACTTTTCAGACTTCGGACTTGAAGATGAACAGGGAAATCTTGTTGATGTAAAACCTTTCGTTACTGGTGAAGCAGTAGAAAGAATTACTGCTTCACTAGATAATGATGATTACCTATGGGAGAGGTTCAACGAAAACTTTAGAGATACTTGTAGCGAAGTGTTGAATGAACTTATTGAAGAAAAGAAAAAAGCAGAAGAAGATACAGAACTATGGGATACGGAAGGAGTGACAGATGAAGGTAAGTGAAGTGCTTGAAATACTAAACACAATGCAACCTGATGATGAACTTGTTTGCGTGTTTTGGGATAAAGAAACAATGGCAGGTTACATTGACAATGAAGAACACTTACTAAGTGATAGCACTTGGAAGTTAGTTGCTAGTGAGTTTGAGGTTGGCGCACTAGACCTGCCTATTGGTAATGCACTACGCAAAGCGTTAGATGAAAGTATGCAAGCGGATAAAGAAGATTTACTTGCATACACAACGGCAATCATTGAAGAACAACAGTTGTGGGATACGCCCGCAACAAAAATTACAGGAGAACCAAATGACAACACATAAAGTAATCGTAGGTAGTAAGCAAAAGAAGTCACACTTGCAACTACCAACTGATACCGCAGAACTTCTAAAGACACTATCTATGACAGACCGCAAGGCTTATGTAAAGCGTTTATGTCTAGCAGGTTGGACTTACCAATCTATCGCTGATGTTTTCTATGTAAGCAGACAGGCTATTGAACAGTATCTAAAGAAGGCTGAACCTAGTGATTATGTAAATGGGTTACCTATTCCCGAAGTGCCTAGTGACCCTATCTACAAAGTGCAACGACAAGAAGTAGATGATGATGTTCTTTTGCAACTAAAAGAACTTCACAGTAAAGCAAAACTGGTTCGTGGCAAAGGAAAGAAGTATCGCCAAGAAGCAGAACTCTTTACTAAGTTGGCTTGGGAACAGACACAACAAGGTGTAAGTGTTTATTCTTTAGCAAAATCTTTAGGTGTTACTCACGGCGCATTGTTGTTTAGGTTCGTGCGTTATGGATACACAACAAGTGAAAGTCAATCAAAGGTATTTAGAAAACTAACTAACAGAGAGGTAATTGAAAATGACGATAGCAGTAATTGAGTTAGGCGAAACAACACTAAGCAATAACTGGGAACGCATTGACTTTAGCGTTTCACTACCCGACCTAAAGCAACCAATAATTATGACTCTTGAAGGTAAGTATGTTTGGGATAGCACAACTAACAACTGGGGCATAAGTAAAACTAAAAAGAAGTTTCGTGTAACAGGTTTTGATTACAAGTTAGATGATGAAGGATTTATTGCCCTTCACGCACTTACAGGTAACTTCTTTACTAAAGCAAATCGTGTAGGTGCTAGACAAAGTTATGTAAATCATTTTGACCAAGAAACACTTGACCAAATCCCTGATGAATTGCACGACTTCGCTAGAGAACGCTTGGCTAAAGAACTTACACCCTTGTTGCAAAAAGTTATTGACACAGGGTTGGTGGTGAAGCCAAGTGCCTAACTGGTGTTACTCGCAACTAACAGTTAGTGGTGAGCCAAAGCAACTTCATAAGTTTCTAAAAGAAGTTGAACGCACACCGATAGAAGCGAACTCTCACTACGAAGCAAGTAAGTTTGCGTTTAATAGAATTATCCCAATGCCTGATGAACTTCTTTATACAAGTGATGGTTGGTATAACTGGCGCAACGAGAACTGGCTTACTAAGTGGGAGTGTGCCATTGACTACGAAACAACAGAACAATGGGAATGTGGAGAAGTTAGGTTTGATTACCGAACTGCGTGGTCACCACCTGAACCAATTATGCGAGAAGTCATAAAGAAGTATCCAAAACTATTCTTTCGTTGGACTTACTGGGAAGAAAGTTATGAATACTGGGGTGACATAACAGGAAGTAAAGGTAACTTCACAATCAACTATGACGGAGAGTTTAGGGGTTGTGAAGATTACAAGCAGTTTGCGTTAGAACACCACTATTGCTATCGGTGTGAATACAACAAAGAGTGTTCAGAGATAGTTGAAGTAGGAGATGAACACCCTATCTGCTGGAGTTGTAAAGATAAAGAAATAGAAACCGATAAAGAACTATGGAATACAGAAACGGAAGTAATAACAAATGGCACAGAAGCACTATCTAATTGAACTCACAACGGAAATCGGTGTGGTAGTAGATGATAAAGATGTATCCGCAACAAAAAGTCTTTACCAAGTAGTTATGGATAAGACACAAGAAGTTATGTCAATACAAGACTTCAACGATAAAGATTACCAAGTCAAGGTGTTAGGAGAAGGCAAATGAAGTGCATTGTAAGAGGTTGCGAAAGTGATGAAGTAGTTTATTCAGGAACAGACGCATTTATGTTAGGCATACCAACCGAAAAGGTTTGCTACGAACACGCTAACGCCTACGCACAGGTGTCTGCACTAGTGAATGGATAAGTAAATGTATTTAGATACAGGCACACTCATAGGCATAACTATTGCACTAGCAACTTCGTGTTTAGTTATGGTTATTAGTATTAGGGAACAAGGCAAGTTGCTAAAGAAGGTTCGTGACTTGCAAGTAGCACTAAGAGATGAAAGGAGAAAGTAAGTGGGGTATGTAACTGCAAGAAAAATTACACCTAATGACCGAATGGAAACTTGTGATGATTGCGAGCAAAAGGGTGTCTATGCAAATGGTAAAGAAATTAGAGATAGTGTCAATGAAGTTGTGTTGTGGTTCTGCTACAACTGCGTTGAAAAAACACTAAGAGATAGGGGGTGATAGGTGAATACACCAAAGAGCAAGAAGTGTAGTAAATGCCTAAAAACAAAACGACTTACTTCTTTCTATGACCTAAAAGAAGGTAAGTATGGCAAGAGGGCTAAGTGCAAGGTGTGTATGCAAGCCGAAGCGAAAGCCAAAGGTTATTACTACAAGCCAAGAGTAAGAGTCATTTCACCAACAGGTGCAAGACTTACGGCGTTGTTTGAGCAAGGTCTAAAAGAATGTAGTGTTTGCAAAAGTGTGCAAGAGTTACAACACTTTAGTAAGCGACCAACTGGCAAAAGTTACAATGCTTATGATAATTACTGCATAACTTGTCGTAAGCAAGCCAAAAAAGATTGGCACTTGCAACGCAATAAAGAGGTTCGCAACTTTCTTTATCAACACAGAGTTACCAATGGTTGTGTTGATTGTGGAGAGAAAGACCCACGCATTTTAGAGTTTGACCACTTACGAGATAAGAAGTTTAATCTCGGCAAGGCTCACATAATGAAGGGCATAACTCTTACAGAAGTAAAAGACGAAGTACGCAAGTGTGTTGTTCGTTGTAGTAATTGCCATAGGCGCAAGACTCATAAAGAACAAGGCACTTGGTTGAATGTAATGTATGAAGATACACAACCAGCAAGTGTAAAGAAGATTGCATAACTTCTTTAGCACCCAAAAGGGGGTAGGTAGCCAATCGGCTATCTGCCCCCTTTTTTATTTGCCAATTTGCTAAGTTACTCACCAGTAGGTATTGTTCTATTCCTAGCGCAAAGGGGGCGAACAATGGCGTATGTAGTCAAGCGTGGTAGCCGTTTTACAGGCTATTACAGGCACGCAGACACAGGCAAAACCAAATCGGTAGGCACATTCCCAAGCAGGGCTAAAGCCTTGCAAGCAGGGCTATTGGCAGAAGAAGGTTCTCTTGATGTTCTGCCCGAATACCAAGACACAGTTGCAATCTATGTTGAACAACTTATGAAACGAAATGATGTCCGACTAGCAACCAAAAGGCACTATCTCATTCTTCTTAAGAAGTATGCCTTACCAGTTATCGGCGGCGAAAAAGTCGCCAGCATAAAGAAGCAACAGATACGCAAGATGTTTGACTCCCTGCAATCCGAAGGGGTAAGTCCAAGCACAATCGCACACCTCAAAACTGCCCTAAGTTATCTCTTTAGGCAAGCAGTTGATGATGAGGTAATCCAAGTCAATCCAGCACACCGCATAAAGACACCTACAAGCAGACCAGACCCGACATACACGCTAGAGGCTAAAGACTTCTCAAAGGTCTTAAAGAACTTACCCACAGAAGGCTCACGCTTGTTCGCTAGGTTTCTCGTAGGCTCAGGACTCAGGTTCGGAGAAGCAACAGAACTACGAGTAAAAGACTTCAATTTTCAATCAAAAGAAGTCTATGTTCGCAGAAGCGTAAGTGATGTAGGAAAAGAATTAAACAATGGAGAAAGGTTCTTAGTAGTTCCCGCCACAAAAAACGGGCATAAGCGCACAGTAACACTAAGCGCAAGTCTAATAGCCGAAGTTAAAGCGTTTGTCATAGCAAAAGCCTTATCAAAAGAAGAACTGGTCTTCTCGAAGCACCTGGTCTTAGATGAGGGTAAGATAGTAAGCCCTAGCAAAAGCGAAGGGAAGCCCTACAAGGAAGGAAACAAGACCTTCCAGCACGCCACAGCGTATTCATACAATGTCGGTGGGTGTAGGTGCAGTCAATGCAAGCAAGCGGTAAAGGAATACCGCAGTCAATACAGAAAGGACAAAGCGAAAGGCAAAGGTAAAAGCCTTAGCAAAAGCGAAAGCAATAGCAGAAGCGATAGCAGAAGCCAAAGCAATAGCAAAAGCGAAAGACATTTACCTCGTGACAGGTGGAGAACCACTTGGAACGAAGCCATAACCAAGTCAGGTATTGGCTGGTATCCCAAAACGCACGACCTTAGACACGCTAACGCCACCCTTCTCTTGAAGGGCGGAGTAGATGTTCACGAGGTCAAAGAGCGTTTAGGTCATCAGTCAATCACAACGACGGAAAGGTATTTACACCGAATCCGTCACCAGCAGTCAAAGGCAGCCGAGGTTGTCAGCGACTATTTGGAGTGAAAGATGAAAGAACAAACGAAAGCAAGAGCAGAGTCTTTAGCAAAAGCCTCTGCAAAAGTAATAGCAATACAGAAAGACCAAGCAAAAGTAAGGCTAAGAGCATTGGGGCTAGGTGGCATTGCAATAATGCTGGCTGGCGGTCTTGTAGCAATCAGTACAACTGAGGCTGTAGCACCAACCAAAGCCGAAGCAGTAGAAATACAAGTAAACAAGGAAGAAGCAGTTCTAAAGAAGTATGAGAACGCTCATACTTTGACCGACCAACAGTTGGTCGAATTGCTTTCAGCAGTCGGTTTCGAAGGTCACGACCTTAAAGAAGCGTGGGCGATTGCTAAGAAAGAATCTAACGGACGTCCCCTTGCCCACAACGGGAACACCAATACAGGTGATAACTCCTACGGCGTATTTCAAGTAAATATGCTTGGCGAACTTGGAGTTGATAGAAGAGAACAATTTGGCTTAAAGTCAAACTCTGACTTGCTGAACCCTGTTGTCAATGCCCAAATTGCTTATCACATGAGCAATGGCGGAGAGAACTGGACAGCATGGAAAGGAACTAGCACACCCAAAGTAAAGCAATGGATGAGTAAGTTCCCTGTAAAGCAATAGCAGAAGCGACACGAGAAGCCCCATCAGAAATGGTGGGGCTTTCTCATTTATGGTAAAGTAAAAGCCTTAGCAGAAGGGAAAGCAAATGGGAGCAAAGAAGAACCAAATGAAAATTGATGCCGCATTAGCGGCACGACAAGCAGCACATAAGGGCCCAGGGGGTAAGTTACCTGGCTCTCGTAACCGAAAGAAGACTGGTTACGTAAAGATAGCCGCTATCAATAAGTAATTACAAGAATAAGTCCCCCTATAGCGCCAGATGTAGGGGGATTTTTTGTATCCTTAGAACATGGCTAAAGCAACTTCAAGCGAAATAGCCCACGCTTCAACCGTGGGAACAAGACAAATACTTCCTAACGGAGATGTTGTTTCAACAGCACGTCATCCTAATTCAGCAGACCATGTGATTAGAGTTCGTTATAATCGCAAAGGTGTTGTTATGGAAGGTACAGTTCATCACGAACCTATTTCAATTGTGACAATGCGCCAAAAGAAGATTGAAGGAGAAGCAAAGGCAAGAGCAGATAGAAGTTCTGCTAACAAAGCCGCACAACTAGCAAAGAAGCGTGCTCGTTCTGCTGAAAACAACAACCAGAACAAGCCTAATAAAAAGAAATAACTATTAAAGAAGAAAGCCCCCTACCAAAAGGTAAGGGGCTTCTTTCTTTTGTAACTATTGATTTTCTTTAATCAGTTTCACTTCGCAAGCATCGGTAGTGCAGTAAGCCTCACCGATTGCGTCAGAAGCCATACCCGCATAAACACCGCTGAAGTCAATAGGGAACAACTTCATAGTTGCGTCCTCGTATTCGTCTTTAGTTATCTGTGTGTAAGGCATCTGTGGATAGACAGCGTTACCCATAGGCAAGAAACTAATAGTCTTTAACTGACCATCGTGCATGTGCAAGATAGATGGGATTGCTTCGGCTTCTTTCTCTGGGTCAAAGGTAACTGTGACTGATACAGAGTTATCTGACCAGTAACGCTGTACCACTACCGCTAAAGAAACCTTCTCGTGAACTGAAACT
>Ga0315903_10008730_pt1 | contig 12410 bp, 27 predicted proteins | sample LakEriMetagenome_7_FD_203524 | JGI IMG/M metagenome (GOLD analysis project Ga0315903, IMG submission 203524) | Freshwater fungal communities from buoy surface, Lake Erie, Ohio, United States - Buoy 2 MA119 | ecosystem: Environmental > Aquatic > Freshwater > Lake | place: USA: Lake Erie, Ohio...
CGGGGACAGGAGAGATGATTGACCTAAGTAGATATACACAGGACACGCTTGAGTACTTTGTTGATGGCTTTGACAAGGCACGCAAGGCTGGTATATTTCTACCGAACCTACAATCGTGCAGTTACTGCGGACTAAAGCAGCACTGCCAATTCACAAAGGAATAATAAATGGCAACAGAAGACTGGAAGTTGCAAGTCTCTTACAAGACTAGCAATGGAGATATGATTAACGTTCGTGCCAATACGGCAGATGAACTATCAGTACTGCTTGAAGGTGTATCAGATTACTCTACACAGATTGCAGCAACAGCACGTATGCTTAATGGTGCAGCAGTGGTATCCCCTTTGGCGACCACTATTTCAACTCCCGCCACCGCGCCAGAGAGTACCTTCGCACCCTTCCAGGGTCAGGTTCCATCCGCTACGGGACCGACGTGTACACACGGGGCACGCAAGTTCCTATCGGGAGTCTCGAAAAAGAACGGCAAGCCTTACGCGATGTGGGTTTGCCCTCAACCTCAGGGAATGGACCAATGCTCACCAGTCAACGGCTAGACCTTGACATCTAAATAAGAATTGGTAGAGGGGTAGTCAGACGGGGAAGGTGATTGCTCCTCTACCAACTTAAGACGGGAGAACAAATGAGAACTTTAGTAAGAAGTGTAGGCAGAGCAGACATTGGCGGAGAACCATTGCCCTCTGTATTTAGAGCGTTCGATAGCAATAAAATTATTATTCGCAGAGCAGAAGTAACTATGCTCGCTGGCACTCCAGGTGTCGGAAAGTCCACTCTAGCACTGGCTTTAGCACTTAAGACGCGAGTTCCTTGTCTGTATATTTCTGCAGATACCAACGCACACACTATGGCTATGCGTCTTGCATCAATGATTAGCGGTAAGAATCAGACTGACGTTGAGTACTTAATGAATAAAGATACTGGCTGGACCAAAGCGATACTACAGAAGAGTAGTCATATTGTCTGGTCATTTGAATCTTCACCTAGTCTTCAAGATATTGATGAAGAGGTGCAAGCATTTGAGGAACTGTGGGGCTGTCCTCCTACAGCAATCTATGTAGATAACTTGATGGACATTGCAACTGATGGAGGAGAAGAGTTTGCCTCTATGCGTGCCATTATGAAGGAGTTGAAATATCTTGCTCGTGCGACTAACGCTGCTATTGTTGTTTTACATCATACTTCTGAGGCTGTGCCTGGTAACCCTTGCCAACCTCGTTCTGCCCTCCAAGGTAAGGTGGCACAACTTCCTGCACTTATCTGCACTCTGGGTGTTGTCGGTACTTCTATGGCTGTGGCCCCTGTAAAGAATAGATATGGGCGTGCCGATGCCAACGCAAACCTAACTTGTTGGCTATCATTTAACCCTGAGTATATGTATATCGAAGATATGCCAGAGAATGGATAAGAGATGTTAAGAGAAGAAGAAGACGACCTCACGCAAGAGATGCGTCAACTTGTAATGCAAAAAGTTAATGAAGAGTTAGTAAAGTTTATTAATAAAATAGAAGAAGCCAAGCCACCCATTACAGATGAGTGGAGCGAAGGCGTTAACGTTGGTATGAACTGGGCTATTCGTATCCTGAAAAAGGATAAGAGCGCATACTAAATGTGGGTTTATTCCTTAAGTCCGAATGAGGAAGCAACTGTAGTTGAGGTTGGATACCAACGACAGAAGCCATACTTCGGTGACCCTATTCGTAATATCAATTACTCTGAGGGAGACTTATGGGAAATGTGGCAACACGTGGTGTGTGCTGGTTCAGAGTTAGCATTCGCTCGAATGGTTGGCAAGAAAGATTTTATTCCACACTATAACAAATGGAAATCTGAATTAGATATACCTGATTTGGGTGAGGTTAGATATTCTTTTCCTCCAATAAGAGGGCTTCGTTATACAACAAGAGATGAAGATAGTTTAATTTATGTTCTAACTACTGGCGGTCTATGCAACAAGGAAAGGCGTGTCGGCCCAGACTGGAAGGGACCAGAGTACGCTGCAGTTGGTTGGATGTATGGCAAAGATTGCAAGAAAGATGAATGGAAGTATAATGAAAAGACTTGGTATGTTCCAATAGAAAGTCTTAATGAAATGGAGACACTACCAAATGGCATCACAGTCGCGCAAGCATAGAGGCTACCGCAGTCAGAAAGTTTTGGCTGAGTTTTTAGCGGTCAATGGTTTCCCATATGCGGAGTCTACTGGTGCTGGGCGTAGTGGTTCTGATGTTACTGGTACAGTAGGTATTGACTGGGAAGTAAAGGCCCGCACAGGATTTAATCCCGCTGCTGCTATCGCGCAATTGAAGGACAGAAGTAACAACAAAGACCTTGGTGTTGTAGTCTTAAGACTTAACGGACAGGGTGAGAAAAGTGTAGGCGATTGGGTTTGCCTACTGAGACTGGAGGACGCTGTGAATTTATTAAGAGAGGCTGGGTACGGTGATAGAAAATGACCTTCCAAGTATTAGAACAATCCTTGAACACTATGGAGCGAGAATTAGAAGCACTCACGGACAGGTCAACTTACGTTGTCCATTCCACTCTGACACACACCAGTCGGCAAGTGCGAACCTCGACAAGAACATCTTCATTTGTTTCGCTTGTGGAATGCAAGGTAACAGTATCCAAATCGTATGTCACAAGGAAGGGTTAAGATTCAATGAAGCAAAGCATTTCGCAGAAGGAATTACTGGAGAAGGCGACCCACAGGTACGCGGGAAACATCTCTCTGGCTCAAGACTACCTCGCAAGTCGGGGAATACCGCTGGAAGTAGCACGTCTGGCACAATTCGGCGTAGTCGTGGAGCCTGAAGCAGGACACGAAGCGATGCTGGGTAGGTTATCTATCCCTTACATTACAAAGACTGGCGTTGTTGATTTAAGATTTCGTGCATTAAACCCTGCAGTTGAACCTAAGTATATGGGTTTGACTGGAGCAGAAACCAGAATGTATAACGTGCTTGATGTCGAACGTGCAGGTGATTACATTGGCATATGCGAAGGAGAGATTGACACACTTACTTTATCTGGCATAGTGGGAATCCCTTGTGTTGGTGTGCCAGGTGCGAACAGTTGGAAGAAGCATTACACCAGATTGTTAGCGGACTTTGAAAGAGTATTTATATTTGCTGATGGCGACCAACCTGGAATGGAATTTGCTCGCAGTTTAGCCAGAGAATTACCAGTTACAATCATCCAACTACCTGACGGCACAGACGTGAACTCTATGTATGTGCAGGAAGGCTCTCAATACTTCCACCAGAAGGTGGGTACAAGTGAACTTTGAAGATGAACCCCCTCACAATTATTGCAATGAATGTGATGTGCAATTTGAGGATTCATTTCAACTCATTGACCACGTATTAGAGGACGATGATGAGTTTGACCCTTACTTGGTGCTACCAAATGGGATTAAGTTATTGCTCGGCTCGTTACTGAGGTACATATTTGCACACTCTGAAGAACCAGATAAGATAAAAGTTATAACTCAATCAACCTATGTGACATTGTTCGCTGCTGAGAATGGGTACGACCCATTGGAAGAGTTGATTGAAGAGATGGTGATTAAGTTAGAGTTACAGAACTTTGATGAAAACTTTAAGAAATTTATGGAAGAGGAAGATACTAATGGAGAAGGCGGAGCGTGAAGAGATATGGCAGATTATAACCCATCTGGTAGACCAAGGGCTGAACGTGAAGAGTTACACAATAGAAGGCCAAACCTTGAACGTTCTCCTAGCGATTCCGATTTTGAGCAAGCGGTAAGGGACACGATGAAAGAACTCGGCGACCTGCTGATAAGCAAGCACCACGACTACGGCCCAAAGAATATCTCTGACTCACCAGGTGGCCCGTTGAATGGACTGCGTGTACGTATGCACGACAAGACTGCACGGATTAACAACCTGATTGACAATGGTGGCACAGCACAGCACGAACCCTTAGAAGATTCCTTCAAAGACCTAGCAAACTATGGTATAATTGCCCTGTTAGTATTGCGAGGAAAGTGGGATAGATGAAAGAACAGGAACTTTTTGACTGGCTTAAGACAGAAAAGTTCCCCGACCTTGTTCACTCCCCAGAAATCTTTGATGGCTTTGACTGCACTTCGGCAGAGCATAAGATGTTTATTGAACTCAAGTCAAGGAAGACGCACTACTCTGAACTTTTAATTGAGAAGGCTAAGTATGATTTTCTCCTTGAAGAAGCAAGCAAACTAGAGTACGAACCTTGGTATATTAACCATACGCCTGAGGGTATCTGGGCTTTCTGTCTTAAGAAACAACCAGAGATAACTTGGACTGAGAAGTGGTTACCATTGACGACTGAGTTTGCTAATAAGAATAATAAGATGAAGGTTGTTGGCTTCCTCCCTGTAGATAACGGAGTGAAAATTAAATGATTGAATGGGAACGCATTGAACCTTGGCAGTATGTAGTTGATACTGTTGCAAAAGAATATAAGAAGCGTTTTCAGATGGTGGATATTGAAGACATTCGCCAGACTTTGTATGAGTGGTTTGCTGGGCACCCTAATAAACTTACTAACTGGGAAGAGATGGGTACTCGTAGTGCGAAGAACCTTATCTATCGCAGTCTGCGTAACCAAGCCCTCGACTATTGCCAAGAGTGGAAGGCTAACTCGTCAGGCTATGAGTCAAGCGATTTGTTTTATTATGAATCAGACTTGGTTGAAGCGTTGCTTCCTTCTGTCTTAAGAGGTGAAAAGAATATCACCCATAAGTTAGACCTTGGCAGGATTAGTGGTGGCTCTGCGCCCTCTGAAGGTGGTAACCTGCAAGCAATGATGATTGAGGTTGAGGCTGCTTACAACAAGTTGGCTAAGGAAGATAAGCAAGTACTGTTCCTTCGTTACGCTGAGTCAATGGACTATGAAACAATCGGTAAAGAGTTAGACCTTGGTACTGAAGACGCTGTTCGTATGCGTAACAATAGAATCTTACGCCGATTGATTCAAAAGATTGGTGGCTTTAAACCATTCTACGATACTGATGATGTGCCAGTAGCCTCTGAAGAATCTTCTTTAGAGTCATAGTTAATCTCCGCTGGGTCTACCCATAAATCTTCTGGGTAATCCTTATCTAACTCTGCGTGATGTAACTCGATAACTTCTTTCCAACTTTGTATTGTATTCATTCTATCCTCCTGTTGAGTAGAAACCTGTACCATTAAATTTAACTGCTGGTGCTGACCATACACGACTCATTGTGCTTTGGCAACAGATAGGTTCGGTGCTGTCGCCATACGCCCTCTGTATCTCCTGAGTCCCGCCACATTGGTTGCACTTATATTCATATGTTGGCATTATATTTCTCCATCTATTGGTGTTGGTGCTGTACTGATTGAGCCACAGTCCTTGCACTTCTGTCTTAAGTCATACCAACCAATTGTTCTATCCTCTTGTTCCCACATCACAGTAATTTCAAACATTAAACAACCGCAGATACAGGCCATAGTTGGTTCTCCAGTTAAGTCGAACATTTAATACCAGTTCCTGCGTTGAGAATGTTTCCACGCTTTGCAAGGTGTGTCATAACGGTGCTCGATATAGCGGTAGGCTCTGAGTATCTGTATTGCTGGGTCTTTGCTTTTCTCATTGAGCATTTGCGCTATACCGAAGGCACTACTTCCCTGCATATTCTTGGCTAAATGGTCGAACCTGCTTTCTTTAGTGAAGAGCAAGGTAATACATTTGCGCTGTGTCTTATCCCAATTCCAACCGACTTGGGCGAAGCGCATAGCAAGAGCCCTGTTCTGCTGCTTGTCTTCCCACGTTGCTTTAGTCTTAAGACGTGGCTTTATCACCACATCTACCGTAACTGTGTGGGTTATTGGGGCAAGGGAGGCAAGTAGAACAAGTCCAATGACCACGATTACTCGTTTTTTCATACACTAATTCTAGCAATTATCTTTCTGACATCACGTCTATGACGCTGCTCGTGTCGCACAGAATTATGTTTGTAGCCAAGGCCAGCCAATAACGCACGCTCGCCAGTCAATAGCCCGCCCCATACTGAGCCCACTCCACCGACACTTATAACATTTTCTTTCTCTAATCCTTGCTGTAAACATTGGGATTTAACTGGGCAGTCGTGGCAGATTTCAATTGCTTCTACACTTCTTAAGACGTGAAGTCTTTGCTCATCTACCAGCGTTGAGTTTTCGTAATGCCATAAGTCTGGGTCTGGATGTCCGTTGCAGAGTGCTTCTGCGTGCCACGTGCGGTTCATTTGACCTCGCTTAGGTGTACGACTGGCAGTACTGAGACAGCCTTGCCGTAGTCAATGTCTTCAAACTGAATGACCGAATAACTTTGCCGTTCATACAGCCATTCATCTTGCTTTTCTGCCTTAAGACTGTCCCAATTCTTTGGAAGGTCTTGGTCTTCAATGAACACGTTGATTACCCGCGTGCCTTTGATTTCATAACTGACTCTAAATTGTTTCATTGAAAAATCAACCCCCTAATTTCTTGGTTGTCTTCACAACCCTGGCAGACACTCTGTCCGTCCGAATCCTTGCCCCCACCACATCTATCACACTCATCTTCTGGGTCGTTTTCTAATTTTTCGACGTCATACCACATAGCACCTAAGTGCCCGTATATCTTTTTCATTTCTTCTCGTGCCTTAAGACCTAACTGAATGGCCTCTGCTTCATCTGTTGCGTCGTACTTGCCTTCGTCTACTATAACTCCGACTTGAATATAAAAGTTTGGCATTGTTTCCCTCCTCTATCCGTAAATTACTTTGCCGAACATTGCAACCTGCATAACTGCGTCTGCACATATGCAATCATATTTATCGAAATCAAACAAGTCCATATAGACCTGTTGATTAGCAATTGGTAGGGCCTTGGCTAAATCTTCAATACCAATAATCTTTGTAACCATACTTCCATCTTCGTCCTCGCCTGTGACTTCAATCTGACCGACAGTTTCCCAGTCAGCCTCTCCCACATACTCGGCCTCTGTAAAGTGGTCGCCAAAAGAGAATGGGCTAGAACCGAATACAGTACTCCATAATTCTTTTTCATCTACCTCGAACTCAATCTTAATCATTTGTATTCTCCTGTCTTAAGACACTCCTGTGCCGTGCCCCAACAATATCCTTCGCCACCTACATACCAAATATGGTTAATGAATTCATACCCTGCCCAGAGAAGTAGCAAGGTAAATGTGATTAGCGAGAAGAACATAAAGGCTTCGCCCCTTGGTGTTAGTTTCATAATAGTACCCCCATTATTTTTCCAGTTTTAATTGCATTGGCTGTGTCACAATCGTCACACAACCACTTATCTTTGTCAAGTTTATTCCACCATTGTGGCGTGTTTATTTCCCAACCGCATTGGTTACATATGCATTTCATTTTTATAAACCTCTTTCTGTGCGGGTAAGCATTCGACGCACCAAGCAAAATAGTGCCAGCGAACGTTGCCTTCTTTGTCAGCCCAAACAATATCGTCTTCATCAAAATCATCCAAGCATTTGTAACACGTGTACATTTGTGGCGTTACTTGCCTAGTTGCAAATGAGGCTAGAAAGGTTGCGCTATCTATGAGCGACGCCCAGTCCACGCTCTCGGAACTATCTTCCATCTTTATTCTCCTGTCTTAAGTGGTAATTGTGTGCTTACTTTTTCGCCTAGATATACATTGCTTGGGTCCCGCAATAATTCTGCTGCGGTTTGTAAATCGTAAAGCCCTCTGAACTTGCGCCCATAAGGGTCGGTCCCTTCGATGATGTGCAACATTTACTTTCCTGTCTTAAGTCGTAATTTATTTTGGATTACTTTTCTTGCCTTATAAAGAACACCCGCGAGGACCATAAGTCCAAGCAATTCCCAATCTATTGACACGTAAGCCCAATCTATTGAGAACATAAAGCCGTATTTGTCTAGTTCTATTTTCATTTTTATTCTCCTCCTGTCGGCGGGCTACCTTGCTCCGCTTCGACGTGCCCCGCTAGTGTCTCGCACACTTCGCCCCCTGTCAAGGGTGCGGGGCTGTCTATTTCTAGACTTTTCTTTTCTGTCTTAAGACTTACTCGGCCTCTGATTTGTCGAATAAGTACCCGCCCATTGCCACCCCTAAATTTGTGCGGATAACTAAGGTCCCGTACATATCCTCATAAACATCAGCGTTTGGCATATTTTCAATGACCCATTCTTTTAGGTCTTGGATTGTGTCTATCTCCTGTAAGCGCATTACTTCGCCCCTTTCTCGGCTATCATTTGGCCCGTTCTAATCCCTGCTATAAGGTTTCTTAGGGTGCGCTCTGCCTCGGCCTTAGTGCCTCCTAGGTAATCGCTAAACCCGCGAGGCTCCCAATGTCCTGAGCCGTATTTGCTCCCGCCTGTGAAGAAGATTCTATAAGCCCGCCCGTAGGTCTTGCTTCCCTCTTCTAAGGCTAGGTGAGGGCGTTTCATTGACTCGTAAACATCCTCGACATTTTCGCCCTCGAATAGTGGTTTCACCAACTCTTCAAGTACTGCCACCAATCGGTGCAAGTCTTCCATCTTTGTTTGCATTTTTTTCTCCTGTCTTAAGACGTGGCCTTGTTGCCCTGTCTCGTGCCTTGCTAGGTCGTGAACCTGTGCCGACTATATCGGGGCAAGGCGGGCCTGTCTAGGCCTTGAAGTTAATGTCTACTATTTCAACCTTGGCGACGTGCTCAATGTCCAAGGTCCCTTGAATTACGGCGTTAATCTTCTCCCAGCCCCAAGCCTCATAAGCGGGGAAGGATACGTGCCCGTCTTTACCTGTAACTTTTAGCGCGATTCCTGTTGGTTGTGACATTTTCTTTTCTCCTGTCTTAAGTCATAAGGCGAGAATTTCCCGCCTTACCGCGCCCCCGCTAGGTCTTGAACCTGCGCCCGCTTTAGGTGCGGGGGCTGTCCTTTCTAGTCTCTGGCCTCGAAGTCGTGATGGCAATTCTGGCACCTTGGGGCGCACATTTCAAGCACTTTTTTACTTAGGCGAATCTTCCCGCCACATCCACACTCGGCCACGAGGTTGTTCTTGTCGCGCCCTTTCTTGCCTTGTGCGGATTCTGTGTCGGCTGTGAGGGCTAGGCCAGCCTCAATGAGTGCCAAGGCCTCGCTCCATCGCTCCGCGCACTCGTCGCTCACTTCTGTGTTGCTCCACCCGATACGCTTGGCCTGTGTGATTGTGAGGCCTAGGGCCTCGGCTGTGGCCTTAAATTTCTTGTTGTGGTACCCGTCACCGCTCACACCTTGGATTCCATTCTGTAGGTCTAGGCTGTGCGCTGTCTCGTGTAGAAGTGTGCCAAGGATAGCGCGGGCCCCGCGTGTGAAATATTCTGCCGATACCATAATCTCGTGAAATGAATCCTCACCAGATACCCAAGGGCGGGCGTGTGTGAAGTGTCCCATCGTGTTGCCTGTCTTGCGTGTGACGAGAATGGTGGCGCGGGGTGCGCCTGTCTTTTCTTGGATGAGGGCGTGTGCAGATTCTAGGGCCTCGGTAATTATTGAGAGGTTTTCTGTCTTCTTGGTTGTTGTTTGCATTTCTTTCTTCTCCTGTCTTCACGTGTATTTCACGCTTATGTCTTAAGGGTAATGGATGGAATTCCAAGAGTCAAGCCTATTTGGGGTGTGTTTCGCGTCACACTCTGGCCCTCTGTCTTCCCCTTAATGGTTGAAGTTTCAACTATTCTTGGCCCGATATATCCCCCCCCAAATCTACAGGGCAGACAGTCACCCCAAGCATAAACGGGTCTACGGTCTCAATCCTTGCCCAAATATTCCACATTGCTAAAACTCTTCCGACTTTAAAATAGGTTTGAGTCTTAAGAAGTAAGGCCTAGAAATAAGAGTAACCCTCAGGTTGAGGTTGAGAGTCTAGGGCACACGAAAACCTGCGAGGGTTTGAGGGGGCATTGATTAAATCTGTCGCTATTATATTATATATGGTCAGGTAATAAATATCTGTTATATTGTTACCCCCCTTCTGAACTGGGGTTTATCCCCAGAGGGCAACTTTTTACTACTTAAGTAATAAATCTTGCGAACCTTACGTTCGCTTTTACGATTTGAACGGGTCTTCTATAGATGTAAAGATTAAATATAATCTTTAACGGAGTTGTCTCCGTTTGCTCTACGACAACTCCTTAATATATATAATATATATAACAACTTTAGAATTTATGGGATAGGTCTACCGTTAATTGGGTAGTGTTAATATACCGATTGGAAGACTATGGGACGCAAGCCAGGAATCCAAAATATACCGAAGAAGGAAGCCCAGGAGAAGGTACTTATCCAACTCAGCCAAGGGGCAACTATTATCTCGGCTATGGCTGGGGTAGGCCGAAATGACGTTACCTTCCGACAGTGGGTGATGGCAGACCCTGAGTTCAAGGAGCGAGCCGAGAAAGCCCGCCTTGAAGGCAAAGGCATCAAAGCAGACCTTGCCGACTTAAAGGATATTTCCTTCCCCGACTTTTGTGAGCAGTTCCTAGACTCCAAGTTGTTCCCCCACCAGTTGAACTGGATGGATATGATAGAGGGCAGGGCCCCTAGGTGGCTACCAGCAGGTATGACCTACGAACCTGGCGAGGCTGACCGAGTACTTATCAACGTACCCCCAGAGCACGCCAAGTCCACAACTATCACCACCAACTACGTTTTGTACAAAATCGTCACCAACCCGAATCACCGAGTCATTATCGTCTCCAAGACCCAGGGTATGGCACGTAAGTTTCTGGGAGCCATCAAGACTAGACTCTCACACCCAGCCTACACCAAACTGCAAGTGGCCTTCGGCCCTAACGGCGGTTACAAGGCAGATGCTACCCAATGGTCTGCCGATATGATTTACCTAGGTACTGGTAGAGACTCAGGCGAAAAGGACCCTACGGTCCAAGCCCTAGGAATGGGTTCTCAGATTTATGGTGCACGTGCCGACTTGATTATTGTGGACGACGCTGTAATGGGTGCCAACGCTCACGAGTGGGAAAAGCAACTTGAGTGGCTTCAGAAAGAAGTTATCACTCGTCTTGGCAGACACGGCAAGTTAATTATTGTTGGAACCAGAGTGTCATCAATTGACCTCTACAAGATGCTGAGGGACCCTGGGCAGTGGTCGGGTGGGGTAACCCCCTTCACCTACTGCGCTATGCCAGCAGTCTTGGAATTTGATGAAGACCCGCTTAACTGGAAAACGCTATGGCCCGAAACGGACCAGCAAGAAAATGCAAAGGACGATGCATTACAAAATGGAAATTTTCCCAAGTGGGACGGACCTTCTCTCTTTAAGCGTCGCTCTCAGGTCAGTCCGTCAGTATGGGCTATGGTCTACCAGCAAGAAGACGTCCAAGAAGATTCCATCTTCTCACCAACCTGCGTTGCAGGAAGCGTCAACGGAATGCGTAAACGCGGACCTCTTAAGGCAGGGGTTGTAGGCCATCCGAAAAATACTGACAACGCTTACACCGTTATTGGCTTTGACCCTGCTATGGCAGGTGCTTCTGCTTTTGTGGCTGTTTCGTACAATCGAACAGACGGACGAATTTACGTTCTAGATTGCATCAATATGACAGAACCTACGCCAGCAAAGATTCAAGGCGTAATTGAAGAGTGGGTCGAGAAGTACCGCCCTCAGGAGTTCCGCGTAGAAATCAACGCACACCAGAAGGCATACTCTCTGGATGATAACTTAAGAAACTTTTTAGCCTCTTATGGCTGCCAGTTGAACTCACACTTCACTGGTAAGAACAAATGGGACACATCTTTTGGTGTGGCATCAATGGCAAGCCTTTTTGGTTCTGTCAGAGAGGGACGCTTTCAAGATAATAACTTGATTGAGTTGCCAAGCAATGAAGGCTCAGAGGGAATCAAAACCCTTATCCAGGAACTTATTACCTGGAAGCCAGATACCAAGAACCCTACCGACTGCGTAATGGCACTATGGTTTGCAGTCATTCGTGTACGCGAGTTAATGCAACAGAGTACAAGAGTTGGACAGTACCAAACGAATCGCTGGGCTACACGAGCACAAATGTCTAGTCGTGGCTCAATTAATTTAGATGAAGAGTTCGCCTCACAATGGGCGGAACAATACGGTTAGGATAACAATGGCATTATCAATTGAACAGATTGCAGCGAGAGTTGAATCTTTGCGCTATCGCAACTCAGAACGTGATGCCCGCAACCTTGACGTCCTTGCAGTACGTAAGGGTAAGATTGCAGAAGTTTATCCTGACTTCTTTCCAGACGGCGTTGATGCTAACGTAGTTGCCAACTTTATTGACATTGTTGCCCGTGACCTTTCTGAGGTTATGGCTCCGCTGCCAGCAGTAAACTGCTCTGCAGCAAATGCAACAAATGACCGTGCACGTAGTTTTGCTGATAAT
>Ga0315903_10008732_pt1 | contig 12408 bp, 9 predicted proteins | sample LakEriMetagenome_7_FD_203524 | JGI IMG/M metagenome (GOLD analysis project Ga0315903, IMG submission 203524) | Freshwater fungal communities from buoy surface, Lake Erie, Ohio, United States - Buoy 2 MA119 | ecosystem: Environmental > Aquatic > Freshwater > Lake | place: USA: Lake Erie, Ohio...
AGCGAGAGGTACACCTCGAGCGGAAGTGTGCGGGTGGTGCCGGGGAAGCTGCCCGCGAAAGTGATGGTCGCTCCGAACTCACCGAGCGCCCGTGCCCAGGACAGCACGGCTCCGGCGACGAGGGCGGGCCGGACAGCGGGAAGGGTCACTCGACGGAAGGCGTACCAGCGCGAGGCACCGAGGGTGCGGGCGGCATCCTCGTGACGGGTGTCCTGTTGGCGAAGCGCGGCCTCGAGGGTGACGACGAGGAAGGGCATCGCCACGAACGTCTGGGCGATGACGACCGCGGTCGTGGAGAAGGGAAGGGCCACGCCGAACCAGCGATCGAGCCATTGTCCGATGAGGCCGCGGCGTCCGAGAGCGAAGAACAACGCGACGCCCGCCACCACGGGGGGCAGCACCATCGAGAGGGTGCACAGGGCGCGGATGACGCCGCGACCCGGGATCTGGGACCGGGCGAGCACCCAGGCGAGCGGCACACCGAACATCACCGACAGGAGCGTGGCCCATGCCGAGGTCACGAGCGACAGACGCAGTGCCCGGGTCGCCGTCTCCCCGCCGAGGATGTCCCCGACCCGTGACCACGGCGCCCGCCACGCCAGCCCCAGGAGGGGAAGGACGAAGAAGGCCACGGCGACGAATGCGAGGACGACCGCCGGGAGGGGAACACCGGTGTGGAAACGGCGGTGACGCCTCACGGCGCACCGAACCCGTGGGAGGCGAGGATCGCCCGTCCCGTCGCCGAGGTGATGAACTCGAGGAACAGCCGCGCGGCCGTCGTGTTGGTCGCGTCTCGGAGCACGGCGACGGGGTACTCGGCGGTCACGTTGACGTCGGCGGGGATGTCGACACCCTCGGCGGAGTCGCCGGCCGCGACCACATCCGTCACGTAGACGATGCCCGCGTCTGCTTCCCCGAGCGTCACCTTGGTGACCACGGCCCGGACGCTGTCCTCGAGGGATCTCGGCCGCACCGTGACACCGGAATTGTCGAGAACGGTGCCCGCGTACCGTCCGCAGGGCACCTCCGGGGCACAGGTGATGACGACGAGACCCGGTCGGGCCAGGTCGGCGAGGCCGGTGATGCCGAGGGGATTTCCCTTCTCGACGATGATCGCCGCGGCGTTCGTGGCGAACACCACGGGATCGCCCTCCACGCGACCGTCTGCGACGATCCGGGCCATGGTCTCGACGTCCGCGGACGCGAACACGTCGGCCGGGGCGCCATCACGGATCTGGGCCGCGAGGGACGACGACCCGGCGACGTTGAGGCGGACATCGGCGCCGGGATTGCGCGACTCAAAGTCCTCGGCGAGTTCGGTGAAGGCATCGGCGAGCGACGATGCTGCGAACACGGTCAGGGTTCCCGTCGGGACCCCACCACCGGACGTCGGAGCGGGTGTTGCGCCACCGCACGCTCCGGCGAGCGCCGCTGCGGCGAGCAGGACGACGCGGGAGAGGACGGGAGGCACCGCAGGAGAATACCCATGGTGCGACGCGTCGTCCGAGGCGTCGAGGAGATCCGGGTCAGCCGAGCGCGGCCTGCAGCAGTCGGTCCAGCCCAGCGGCCAGTTCGCGCGAGAAGGTCTGGGTGAGGTGGTGAGAGTCGCGGTACTTGATGGCGCCACCCGGGCTGACGGCGGTGCAGGGATCGGCGGGACACACCAACGAGAAGGGATCGACCATGCTCACCGCGGGAGGAACCACCATCGATGCCTCGGCGACCCGCATCCAGTCGTCGGGACGGGAGGTGGGCAACGGCCGCGAGCAGGAGAGGGGGTCGGTGCGGGCGAGTGCCAGGCACTCGACCATGGACGGTTCCTTGAACGACGGCGTGTCCCTCATGACAATGATCCGGGATGCCCGTTCGCTCAGCGCCGTCAGCGCGGAGGAGACGCCCCGCGCCCACTCGGAATACTGGAGTGTCGTGTCGGTGATGCGGTTCCCTCCGTCGTCGAGGAGAATTCGGGAGTAAGTGGACGAACGCCCGATGATGACGAGGTCCACCGGTCCGATGCGATCCATGGCGTCGAGGACCGACTCGTACCATCGCCGGCATCCGACGTTGGGCCCCTGGTTCTGCGAGCTGTATTGGGTGATGTCGAACGGCGCGCACGCGGCCTTCGTCCAGCTGTGCAGGCGCCATCCGCGCTCGGCCGCGATCGATGCGAGGGCGGGCGAGAAGTGGCGCGCGTGGCTGTCACCGATGTGCACCACGATGTACCCGGAGTCGGGGTCTCCCAGCACGCACTTCAGGCTGACCGGCTGATTGAAGCAGGGTCGGGGCACATCGTCCTCGTCATCGAGCACCGCTTCCTCGGGTGTCTGCAGCATCGTCACCGGAGTGAAGCCCGGGGAGGGAACGACCGTGGGTAGTTCGGGTGTGCGGGCGACGAGGACGGCTCCACCGAGTACCGCCACCGTGAGCATCCCGCCGAGGGCCAGGCTGAGGAAGGGCCGCGGCGCGAGGAGGGTCGAGCGGCGCACCGGTTGCTCGACGAGGCGATGGCTCAGTGCGGCGAGTCCGACCGAGGCGAGGACCGCGACGACGACGTGGTGTCGCCGGGATCCCGGCAGCCCCCATCGTTCATCGGCGAGCAGGACGAGGCCGATCACCGGCCAGTGCCACAGGTAGATGCCGTACGACCATCGCCCGAGGGCCTTCATCGGGGAAAGGGACAACAGGCGCGCTACGGGGTTTGCCGCCGATGCGGCACCGGCCATGAGAAGTGCCACCGTCCCTGCCACCGGGGCGAGTGCCGCGACACCGGGGAATGCTGTCTCCGGGCCGTAGACGACGGCGGGGGCAGCGATGAGCAGTCCGCCGAGGGACGCCACCGCCGTCGCCGTGCGGGTCGACCAGGGTCGGATCCGGCCCGCGAGCATCACGGCGGCGAGAAGGCCGCCGGCGGCCAGTTCCCAGATGCGGGTGCGGGTGAGGTAATAGGCACGGGCGGCCTCGGCCCCGGTGACGGCGATCGAGAGGGTGAAGGACACGACGATGACGGCGCCGGCTGCGATGCTGACGATGGTCGTGAGGGGACGTCGGATGCGACGGGCGATGAGTACGGCCCCGGCGATGAGGAGGGGCCAGGCGACGTAGAACTGTTCCTCGATGGACAGCGACCAGAAATGCAGGAGGAGAGAGTCCGTCACCGAGGTGTCCGAGTAGGCCACGGCTTGTCCCGAGTGTCGCCAGTTGGCGACGTAGAGGGCGGCGGATCTCGCATCGCCGGCGAGGTCCCCCCGGTGCACCGGATTGACGACCCACCATCCGACCGCGAGGGTCGAGACGAGGACGAGTGTCGACAGGGGCAGGAGGCGTCGCACCCGGCGGGCCCAGAAGTTGCGGAAAGAGACCCTGCCGGTGGAACCCGCCTCGGTGAGGAGGATGCCCGTGATGAGGAATCCCGACAGCACGAAGAAGACATCGACTCCGACGTATCCGCCGGCGAAGACGTCGACGCCGGCGTGATAGGCGACGACCAGACCGACCGCCACCGCCCGCAGTCCGTCGATGTCGTCGCGGTGCCGTTCAGTGGCGGTCATGGGGCGGGTACTCCGATTCATGGGCACCTCGACGATACGGTCGGAGCGGTGAGGTACCGGTCCCGTTCGGAGGCATCCTCGCCGAGGCGTCGCGAGGGGATCCTCGTCCTGGTATCCGCCGCTGCAGGGCCGTTGGTCTCAGTACTCTCGACGCCCCTCGACCGTGGGTACACCTGGGACGAGGCCGTCTACGTCGCCCGGGCGACCCTCAACGACAATTGGCGCCACCTGTGGGGTCCCGCCCGGATGACCGGCATGCCGCTCGTTCTCTCACCGGTCACCGCGGTCACGGACAATGTCGTGATGATGAGGCTGTGGCTGGCGGTGGTCGGGGTCATGCTGGCCCTTGTCGCAGTGAGGCTCTGGTCCCGTCTGGTTGGACCGGCGGCACCGGCAGCGTTCCTATTGCTGGCGATCTCGTGGCAGGTGGGATGGTTCTCCACGACCGGTTATCCGAACTGGTTCACCGGCCTTCTCATCCTCGGGCTGTGCGGCTGGACGGTCCTGTCGGTGGAGGGGGAGCCGGTGTCGTCGTGGGCCGGTTTCTTCCTGGCCTTCCTCGCCATGCAGATGCGATGGACCGACGTGATCGTGGCGTGGGCGGGCGTTCTCGTCTGGCTCGTCATGGCGGACCCGACGATTCGGTCGAGAGGGTGGTCGCAGGAGTTCCGGAAGCGGTCCACTGCGCTCGCGTCGCGCATCCTCCCAGCGCTCACGGGTGCGGGTGTCTCGTTGGTGCTGTGGGTCGTCGAGAGCGAGATGTACTTCGGTTCGGCGTGGCAGCGTCTCTCGTTCCTGCGGGACGTGGAGGAATGGGAGCGCTTTTCTGCCGCCCAGTACGGACAACTCCTCTGGTTCTACGGCGACATGCCGGACGGCCGTGGGGTGCTCAACTGGCTCCCGCTCGCCTTCCTCGTCGCCGTCGTCGTGTTGGCCATCCTCGGCCTTCGACTGCCCCCGTCCGGGGCGCGTCGTGCGGTGTCCGCCGCGGCATGGGGTTCCGTCGCCCTCGGACTCCTTTACCTCACCAGCCCGGGTGACTCGCTACGGCGATTCATCATCCCGTGCCTCGTGCTCGCCGCCGTGCCCGCAGGCGCGGGATGGGTCCGGGCGTGGACACTCTTTCGGCGGGGCGTCCCGGGGGCCCGGGCGATGTCGGCGGTGCCGATCGTTCTGCTGATCGCGGGAGCGGTGGGCAATGCGGCACTACTGGGCCGACTCGGCGACCGGGAAGGCGGACGGGGTACCGAGTACGCATCTCTCGCCGCCCGCATGGAGGAGATTGCCGAGGAATCGGAATGCACCTTTCTCTCCGTCTACTCGTTCCCCCAAATCCAGATCGGGACGCACTGTCTCGGGGATAGACGACGCTTCGACAAGGAGTGGTCGGAGCCCGATGACGACCTGCTCGGAGGGAGGCTGAGCTTCCTGGCCTCTCCGATTGATCCCTCCCCTGCGTGGCTGGCCGCGGGTTGGCTCCTCGACTCGCGTCATGGCGGGTGGGGGTTGTGGGTGCGGGACGGACGCGACTGAGCGTCCCTCGGGGAGTCGGCAACGGCCCCCCACTAGGGTCGGCATCGTCGTGAAGGTGTCGCGGATACTCGATTGGTTGTGGAGCAGGGGCTTTCGGTTCCTCTTCGTCCTCGATGCCGTCGTTCTGCTCGGCATCATGCTCGGGGTCAACATCGTGAGGTTCGGGTTCTCCTGGCCGACGTATCCCGTGCGCTACTACCTGCTGGGTTTCGTTCTCGCCACCGCCACGCATCTGGTCGTCAACTACTTCAGCGGTCTCTACGAACGCGAGTCGCGGCTCGGCACACGGCCGATACTCCCGCGCGTGGCGATGTCGCTCGCTCTCGGCGTGGCCTTCGGGGGTCTGTTCACCGTCTTCATGCGGCGCTATCTCATGCCGCGTTGGAACATCCTCGCGGTATTCGTGCTCGGCTCGCTCAGCCTCGCGGCGACCCGGCATCTGTCCCGGTATCTCGCGGACCGTCGACGGGGACCATCCCGGGTGATCCTCGGGGGAGAGTCGGAGGAACTGGAGCTGGCACGCTCCTATTTCGGCCGGGCACGGGAGAAGGTGCGGGTCGTCGCCGAGGTGCCCGATCTCGCGGACCTTCCCCGCGTGGCCGCGGAGACCCGCGCGGATGACGTGCTCCTCTTCGACCTCGACGCGTATTCCCGCATCTTCCCCGAGCCGCTCGGATCCCTCGACGACGCCGGGGTCGGGGTGCATCAGCGCGTGAGCGCCCGCGAGGCATTGCTGGGGCTCAAGTCGGTGCGTCAGATCGCCGGCATGCCCTTCGCGCGCGTCAGCACGAACACCCTCGCATCGCATCAGCTCAGACTCAAGCGCCTGCTCGACCTCGGGGTCATCGTTCTTGGTGCCCCCGTGTGGATTCCCGTTCTCGTGTTGCTCGCCGTATGGGTGCGCCTCGTCGCGGGCCCGGGCATCTTCTACGTCCAAGATCGGGTGGGTCGCCACGGTGAGGTCTTCCGCATCGTGAAGTTCCGCACCATGCATCATCTGGCCGAGAGCGACGGACCCCGGCTCTCCTCCTCCGCCGATGATCGGGTCGTGCCGGCTCTGGGCTGGATGCGGGCGATGCGTTTCGACGAACTCCCCCAGATCCTCAACATCCTGCGCAAGGAGATGTCGCTCGTCGGTCCCCGTCCCGAAAGGCCCGACTTCAGCGCCGGTTTCGAGCGCACCGTCGAGGGTTACGACAGGCGGCACATGATCGCCCCGGGCCTCACCGGGGCCGCGCAGGTGAACGGGTACTACGACACGCACGCCTCCCACAAACTGGGGTACGACCTCCACTATCTCGTGAACTGGTCGATCCTCCTCGACCTGCAGATCCTCGTGCGCACCGTGTGGGTGGTGCTGGCCCGTCGTGTCTGAGCCGTCCGGGGCCGCCTGGCCCATGGTGTCGGTGGTGATGCCGGTGCTGAACGAGGAGGAACATCTCGCCACGGCGGTGGAGTCCGTTCTCGCCCAGCGCTATCCCGGCACGATCGACGTGTGCCTGGCCGTGGGGCCGTCGCGGGACCGCACGGCGGAGGTCGCCGCGGATTTGTCCCGTCGACTCCCCGTGACGGTCGTGGCGAACCCGACCGGTGCGACACCGGCCGGCCTGAACCTCGCGATCGCCGCCACGCGGGGCGAGGTGGTGGTGCGGGTGGACGCCCACTCGCGTCTCCCCACGGATTACATCGCCACCGCCGTGCACACCCTGCTGGACACGGGAGCGGTCAACGTCGGAGGTCGACAGCATCCCGTGGCCCGGGGAGGCACGGCGGCTGCGGTGGCCCGGGCGATGACGACAAGGTTCGGTACCGGCGGGGCGCGCTTCCACGTGGGGGGTCGCCCCGGTCCGGTCGACACCGTGTACCTCGGGGTGTTCCGACGCGCGGCAGGTGATGCCGTCGGGTGGTTCGACGAGCGGCTCGTGCGCAACCAGGATTACGAGCTGAACATCCGTCTGCGGGCAGCCGGGGGCACCGTGTGGTTCGACCCGCGCCTCAGCGTGGAGTACTCACCGCGCGACACGCTGAGGGCGCTCGCCCGGCAGTACGCCCAGTACGGCTGGTGGAAGGCCCAGGTCGCGCGTCTCCATCCGTCGTCGTTGCGCGCGCGCCAGGCGATCCCGGCCCTGGTCTCGGCGGTTGTCGCGACCGGTCTCGTCGCGGGACCGTGGTGGCCTCCGGCCTTACTCGCTCCGCTCGGGTACGCGGGGGCCGTCGTCCTCGCGTCCGCGACCTCAGGGCGCGACATGGGCGAGAAGGTGCGCCTCGTCGCGGTCTATCCCGTCATGCATCTCGCCTGGGGCATCGGGTTCCTCGCGTCGTGGCCGCGGCGTCGCTTGCGTTGACCCGGGGCGGAGCACCCGCCGCAGGCAGCGGAGTGCTCACCGACCGGCGGGACGGGGCACCGCGAAGGGCACACCACGGACGATCAGGTCCGTGACCGCCAGTTCGATGAGGGTCCCATAGATGCGGTCGAATTCGGGAGCCCAGGGTCCACCACCCATTCCGGGGAACGGGGTGACCTCGCCGAACACAGGACCGCGACTCGTGTCGTAGAAGTCGAGGCGCACGAAGGGCAGGTCGAGGCGGGTCGCGACGCGGCCGGCCTGGGCCACGATCCCGTCGAAGTGCTCGACCATGGGCAGGGTCAGGTCGCTCTTGGGTCCGCCGCTCAGTTGACCCACGTCCTCCCCGTGGATGCCCCAGCACTTGTACACGAATCCAGGTGGCGCGCCCGGGCGCCACTCGGAGGTGCGGGCCATCACGGGCAGATGCCCGGCGCACCACACCTTCACGTTCACCGCACTCGGCACGCCGTGTCGAGGAGGCGCCGAGGGGCGCAGCAATTCCTCGACGGACAGCAGCGTCGTGGCCCTGTTGTTCGCGACCTCGCGTCCGTACCGAGCGATGAGTCCCTCGAGGTCCATGACGTCCCCGGTCATGATCTCCCGCCACGAGCCGCTTCCCGTTGATTCCAACAGGAAGACGCCGTGGCTGTCCGCTCCGTCGTGGGGCTTGATGACGCACTCGGCACCGAGGACGGTCGCGTCGAGATCGCTGAAGTCGAGCGAGGCCACCCGGGTGTGTGGCGTCTCGAGGCCCAACTCGCGGGCGAGTTCGTAGCCTCGTTGCTTGGAGTTGAACTCCATCCCCCTGTACATCATCCCCCGGGCGCGCAGCACCTGGTGCATGCGCATGAACTCGTACTTGATGGCTTCGTAGCTCGGTGTTCCGACGCGATGGGACAGCAACGGCCGGCCGTCGGGATGTGCGAAGGGATGCGCCTGCAGGATCTCCTCGAAGGGCGTGACATCGCACACGAAGGATTCCGGCCCGTGCTTCACTCGTTCGAGGCGGAATCCGAAGCGGCGCAACACCGCGTTCAGGATCCGTCGCACGGTGCGTCGGCCGGTTCTCAGGGGATCAGTCCTCATCTCGGGGCTCCTCGAGGGTCAATCCACGGGCGAGGATTCTCTCCTCGGCCCGGGCACCGGCCAGTCCGAGCAGTCGGTCGACCTCGGGGATCCACAACCCGTCGCCCGGCAGGGGAGTGATCTCCCCGAAGACGGGTCCACGGTTCGTGTCGTACATGTCGATGCGCACCTGGGGCAGGGCCAGCTCCCGGCCGATGACGCCGGCGGCATCGACGACCGCGCCGAGCCCCGACGGACGCTCGAGCGAGGCGTCGAAGCGCTCCACGTAGCGCACCGGACCGAGTGGCGCGCCGTCCGGGGACCAGAAGGCGAAGCGCCAGTTCTCCGCCCGGGACGACGAATGCAGTCGGCGCTGCATGACGACGAGGGGGAGGTCGTCGAAGAAGAAGACCTTGAGGTCGTCGGGAATGGGGAGCGTGCCGGCGAGCCGGCCGCCCGGAACGAGGGCCTCCTCGATGAGGAGCGTGCCGCTGTGTCGCCCCTTCGCGGCGCCCTCCGCGAGGGACCTCTTCAGGTCGCCGAAGGCGTGCAGCGATCCGTTCATGTGGTCCCGCCACCGGTCGCCATCCCGGGTGAGCACGTGGACCCCCCGGTTCGTCGAGCCGTCGTGGGGCTTGATCACACAGCGCTCGAGCAGCATGGATTCATCCAGCTCCTCCACCGACACGGCGGGTCTCAGGACGGCGGGGACGGAGACGCCGAGACGCTCCGCGAGTCCGTATCCGTCCCTCTTGCGGTTGTAGCGCATGCCCCGGTACCGCATGCCGTGCGTCCTGGACGACGCGTGGAGATCGATGAGACGGCGCCGCTGTCTCTCGTAGGACTCCGTGATGCCGAGGCTGAAGTCCTTCTCCACTCCGGGGAAGGCATCGACGATGGCCATTCGTATCGGGGAGGTGTCCGGCATCGTCGTCCCCGTGAGTGCCATGCGACGTCGGCGGACCCACAACACGACGCGCCGTCGGGCCGCCCGCCGGTAACGACGCAACATCGACACGGTGAAGGGCATCGCACCAGTGTGGCACCGGCCGCCCGCCGGCCACGGTGTCCCTTCGTCCGGGAGCGATGGCTTAGATTCGTCGCGGTGGGAGCCCGGGCGCGCATCGCGATCGCAGAGATGACCGGTGGAGCCGGGGCACGCAGAAGACTCGGTTTCCGCGTCGCAGCCAGGGTGCGGGCCCTCGTTCCCGTGGCGTGGTGGACGCCGCATCCCGGACCCGTCGGCTCGGATCGTCTCTTTTCGGGGGTTCCCCGGGTGACCGTGCTCTGCGACGGTCCTCTCCCTGCCGTGCTCTCGGTGACGCGCCTCATGGCGAGGGACCCGGGCTCTCGTGTGCGCATCGACGCCCGCGGGCCCGATCCTTTCTGGAGTGTCGCATCCGTCGACGGTGCGTCTGAGTGGATCGCCGACATCGACGTCGTGCGGAGGCGTCCCGGTCGACGGTGGAACGACCTCGACCGTGCACCGGTGTCGCTCTCGGATGTCGTTCCACGGGCTGCTTCGTTGCGCAACTGGGACCGGGCGGTGCGCCGGGTGCGCCGGGTGCGCGGAGTCGACGCGGGAGAGGCCGGGGCGACCGGGATCCCGACGACGACCTGGGCGCGGGCGATCATCGAGTTCGGCTCCGCCGGTGCACCGTTGTGGGCCGAGATGTTGCCCCCGGAGGTCGTCGACCTGGTGGGCATCGACGTGGCGTCGGCGTTGCGTCGCAACGTCGAGGAGGACGATCCCGAACGGGCGGCGGTGCGGGTGCGACGCGCGGTGCTGTCCCGTCACTCCCCGTCGGCCGTTCATGCGCGTGTCGCCTCACTCGCGGGAATCGATGCGCATCTCCGCGTCGCGGTGGTGATGGCCACGATGCGTCCGGCGATGCTCGACGAGGCCCTCGCCCGCATCGGGGCCCAGGACCGGACCTCGCTCGACGTGGTGGTGGGGTGCCACGGCTTCGCCCCGCCCGACGGGGAGATGCGACTGGCCAACGGGGCCTCGACGCGGTTCATCGCGGTGGATGCCTCGGCTCCCCTCGGCACGGTTCTCGACCTGCTCGTCCGGCGGACCGACGCCGATGTCATCGTGAAATGGGACGACGACGACCTCTACGACCCCCATCACGTCTCCGATCTCGTCCACGCACTCGAATGTTCCCGCGCCGACATCGTGGGAAAGGCGGCGGAATTCCTGTGGCTCGAGGGTCGCGGCGTGACCCTGCGTCGCCACCGGCGGGGATCGGAACGAGACTCGGCGTTCCTCGCGGGTTCTTCCTTGGCCTTCCCGGCGGCCGTGGTGCGTGACTCTCCGGGTGGTTGGCCCGCCGTCGCACGGGGGGCCGACACCGCACTCATCCGCGACGTTCTCGGCAGGGGAGGTCGCGCGTATCGGCTGCACGGACTCGGGCACGTGGCCGTGCGACGCGCGGGCGGCGAGGGCCACACCTGGCAGGTCGGGGAGTCGGCTCTCGTCGCGTCGGCGTCGGCGGTGCACGAGGGACTCGACCTCGTCTTCGCCGGATTCGAGGTTCCGCCCCGCTGACGGATGAGCCGTGCCGGAGGTTCAGCGCGCGGCGGCGGCGACGATGCCGATGAACGAGACGGCGTCGCGGTTCCAGTCGAGATGCGCGCGTGCGTGCTCGCGTCCGCGGCGGGCCATGTCGCCGGCGAGTCGTTCGTAGTCAAGCAGTGCCGTGATGGCGGAACACGCCGCCTCCACGTCGCCCGGGGTCACGAGGATCCCGGCACCTGATGCGTCGAGCACCGCCCGGGTGGCGGGCAGATCGCTCGCCACCACCGGGACGCCGCGCGCGAGGTACTCCGCGACCTTCGTCGGCATGGAACGGCGGTAGTTCGGCAGGTCGGTGAGCAGGCTCAGTCCCACGGCTGCTCCCTCGACGGCCGCGAGTGCCGCGCGGTTGTCGACGTAACCGTGCCAGGTGACCGCGCCCGACTCCGACGCCCGCATCACCTCGTCGTGCACGTCGGCATCGGGTTCGCCCCACAGATGGAACTCGGCCCGGTCGCCGAGTCGGCGCGCACACGCGAGGATCTCGTCCCAGCCGCGCGAGCGCGAGATGCGTCCGACGTAGACCACGCGTCGGCCACCCGCCTCCCGGACCCGACAGGTCGCGGGAACCGGCGTCGAATTCGGCACGACCGGCACGTCGCCGAGGCGGTCGCGGTAGGAGTGTTCCGCGGCGATGACGGTGCCGATGCGCGCGGCCCTCGACTCGAGGCGATTCACGGCGAAGGCCGCGAGCCTCCGGACTGGTCGGGGGAGCCACGCTCGGTCCGTGACGCTGGCGGCCAGGTCCTCGTGGATGTCGACGACGAGGGGCGGGAGTCGGCGCACCAAGGCGAGCGGAACGAGGAGCTCGAGGTCGTGGATGATGAGCACCGATGCATCGCGATGGCGGCGCACCTCGCGGGTGACGGCGAGCCAGGAACGGAGCCGTCGTCGGCCGCGGGCCCGGGGCACCACCACGTGGACGATGGGTCCCGGGGGGGTCGGACCGGGCGCGACGAGGACCACCTCGTGTCCGGCATCGGTGAGCGCGATGGCCTGACGCTGCACGATGCGGGCGTCGTCACCGCGGTGCGCGCACGTCGCCACGAGCACCCTCATCGGCCGTGCCTCAGAGACGTTCGACGTTGGGATGGTGCATCCGCCCGCGGGTGTCGAACACCACGGGAGCGAGCGCGGCGATGCGGTCGAGGTCGTAGGCCGAATGGGTCTGGAGCAGCACGGCCACGTCGCACCCGCGCAATGCCTCCTCGAGGTCGGCGGCGAGGGGGAGAGGTCCGGGGCCGGCGTCGAAGGAGTCGACGTGCGGGTCGTGTCCCGTCACGTCGGCACCCTTCGCGAGGAAGCCCTCGGCGACGTCGCGCGCGGGAGTCTCGCG
>Ga0315903_10008734_pt1 | contig 12408 bp, 15 predicted proteins | sample LakEriMetagenome_7_FD_203524 | JGI IMG/M metagenome (GOLD analysis project Ga0315903, IMG submission 203524) | Freshwater fungal communities from buoy surface, Lake Erie, Ohio, United States - Buoy 2 MA119 | ecosystem: Environmental > Aquatic > Freshwater > Lake | place: USA: Lake Erie, Ohio...
AAGGGCATATCCGCGCGCCACTGGAAACCTTCAAGCAAGAGATCATCGACGCAGGTTTCAAGTTTGAAGAGCAAGTCGCGATTGACGGATTCTCCGAGAACTATCTTCTTCGTTTCAGCAAATAGACGCGATTTAACCGAGCCCTCGGAGCATGCCGTACCAGTACAACCTTGGAAGCGCATAGGCTTTTAGTAGGTACATCGAGAGCCGCTCCTTCGACTGATCAAACGGAAACGTTTCTGCGGGTTTGCCTTCGTAGTCGAATTCAGCCAATACAAGTTTCCCATAGCCAGTCACCAGCGGGCATGAAGTGTAGCCATCGTACTTGGCTTCGAGCGGCTCTCCTTGGATCGCGGAGATCAAGTTCTTGACCAGAACAGGCGCTTGCTTCCGAATCGCTGCGCCTGTTTTTGAAGTTGGCAAACCGCTGCAGTCGCCGATAGGAAAAACATTTAGAAATTTGGGATGCTGCAGCGTGTACTTGTCGACATCCACCCAGCCTGTGGCGTTGGCAAGTTTGCTCGATTTGATGAGATCCGGAGCGCTCATCGGTGGAGTTACGTGGATCATGTCGAACGGAATAGTAACTCGTTCTTTGGTATCCAAGTGTTCGAAGATGGCTTCTTTCTGGTCTGGCTTGATCTCGACCAAGTTGTGTTTAATTCGAATGTCGATCGACTTGCGCGCAGCGACTTTCTCAAGAGTCTTGCGATACTTTTCTACAGCAAACAACGACCCCTGTCCTGACGCGAAGATAACATTCGATTTGTCACGCACGCCTGATTTACGGAAGTGGTCATCGGCAAGGTACATGATTTTTTGGGGAGCGCCACCGCATTTTACTGCCGTATTGGGCATGGTAAAAAGTGCTGTACCGCCTTTGAAGTTACTGACGCATTCCCAGGTGTAATCCACTTGTTGGTACGAATAGTTGCTACAGATTTGCTTAGTCCCTACTCCCTCGGCGAGCCCTGGAATTTTGTTCCAGTCGACCTGAATACCCAGCGCGATCACAAGGTAGTCATAGGTGATACGGCGGCCGTCGCGAGTCACGACGCAATTTTGTTCGGGTTGCAACTCGGCAACGTAGTCCTGAATCCAGTCTGCCCCCTTCGGAATAAAAGCTGATTCTTCCCGTTCGCTCTGTTCCTTCGGAAAGACACCGGCACCCACCAGAGTCCAAAGTGGCTGATAGTAGTGCTTGGTTGAGGGTTCGATGATCGCGAGATCGTAATCCTTGAGCTTGCGACGCAACTGTGCAGCCACGGTAATGCCCGCAGTTCCTCCGCCTAGGATTAGTATTTGATAGTGATCTTTTTTAATGGCATTCATAATGGATTTCTCTTGGGTTCGTAATGCTCATGCGAATCAAAAACTTCAATCAAGCGACTCTACCCAGAACCAACCACGCAGCTCGCCTTCTGAAAAGCCGGTCGCTTGATCTTGTGGATACAACGTCGCTAACTTCTCTTTAATGTCAGGTGCCAATGACTCGCTGGGACCATGGCACATCAGGCATTGGGCTTGTAACTTGATTGGAAGCAGTGCGACAGCATGTTCATTCGATAGTCTCGCAAACACGGGCGTGTCGGTTTTGTCAACGACGAGTTTTTGTGCCCAACTCGGAGGTTGATTGCTTGTGTTTCGCAATCGAACACCAGTCCGACCAATTTTGACATTGTTTTCGTTTCCAACCTCAATCGCCATGGACTTTGCTTCGACTTGACATACTTCAATCGCGGCTGCTGGACCACCTTCCGACATGGCAGTCATCAGTCGACCAGAAAGTCTTTTGAAAAGCTCTTCCTTAGCCGCTAACAAACTCGACTTCTCTAGTTTAGTGGGAATCTTCCCAGTAACAATCGCCGGGGCACTATCGAATGCGCTAGTTGACGTTGCTGGCCGCCCAGGATTGTCCTTGCAGCCGGCCGTCGCAAGCATGACCAAGGTAAGTTGAACTATCAATAGCTTCATAAGATACTCTCTATCCAAAGAATCATTCGAGTGCATTACTGCTACTTCAAGAAGCAGCAATCGACATGTGTTTCGCGATGTATGCTGGCTCTCCCATTCGCTTCAGCAGATCCAATTGAAGCTCGAGCCAATTCATGTGCTGTTCTTCGTCGACTGCAATGCGCTCGAAAAGTTGTCGCGTACCGATGTCGTTTTCGGCGGACGCTTTCACTGAAGCTTGAGTGTAGAAATCAATCGCTTGCTTCTCATCCGCAAGATCGGTCGCAAGCATATCCTTCAACGAGGCCGCACGAACGGGCTGTTTCTCGAACGACACTTGCGGATCACCTTTGAGAAATAGAATTCGAACCAGGAATTGCTCCGAATGCCCAAGTTCTTCCTGCATTTCGGATCGCATTTTGGTCGCCAATAGGTCCAATCCCCAGTCATCCAAAACACACGCATGCAATTGGTATTGATGCATCGCGGTAAGCTCCATCGCCAGAGCCTTTTGCAGGTTTGATATGGTTTCTTTGTTGCTCATTTCGTTCTCATTTCTCTATAGTATTGTGAACTAACGCTATTGGTTTCGATTTTCTGCAATCTATCTGATGTTATTAGGTGACTGTCCGAAGAATGACGTAGGTGGCGACAAATACGATTGAGACGGCAAACAGACGTTGCAGCTTTGGACCGGCCAATCGCTGCGCTAGCCAGCTACCGAGAAACAAACCAGCAAGGCTACCCACGGTGAAAAGGCTCGATGTTTGAAGTGACAGCTCTTTGCCGGCTAGGAGGTGACTGGCTGTTCCAGACAAGCTAACGAGAGTGATAATGAGGAGTGATGTTCCAATCGCGCGTTGCATGCCCATGCATGCGAATGAAACCAAGGCCGGGACGATGATGAAACCGCCACCGACGCCAAACATCCCGGACAAGACGCCTGCGCTCAAACCAACGACACCCAGCAGCATCGCGCACTGAGACGTTAGTCGCAAGCGACCTTCCGGATCTCTTCGACACGTTGGACCATCATTATCGCCGTCGGGGACTGGTAGATTGGCGGACGTTTCAGTCGCCTTCAACCACATTCGAGCAGCGATCAGAATCATCAATCCGGCGAACAGTGCAAGTAAGACGGATTCTGGAATGTAGTCTGCCAGCTTAGAACCAATGGGTGCTCCGATCATTCCAGCGAAGGCGAACAGCAGGCCAGTTGGGAACTCAACCATTCCTCGTCGAGCTCGTTGAAGAAATCCCACAAATGCCGTACTTCCAACCGTCAGAAGCGAAATTCCAACAGCCTCTCGAGCGGGCACTCCCAATCCATAGATGAGAATTGGGACAGCAAAAATTGCACCACCACCACCTGTGAGACCGAGCGAGAAGCCAACAAAGGCTCCAAGCACGATGGTCAAGATTGCGGTGGTGTCCATTGGTGTATTTGGTTTCCGGAAGAGGCGAATGACGGCAGGTTTTGGAGAAAGATTTAGGTACCAGCCGTAGTTGGCTCTCCGAGGTGAGTGGGTAGTCCTGATTCGATCCAGGCTTTGTATCCACCAGTCATATTCGTGACATCGAATCCAGCCCGCTGCAGAATACTGGCACCAATGGCAGATCGGCCTCCAGCTAGACACTGGACGACGATTGGTTTGGACTTGTCAATCTGATCAAGCTCTCGCATGAGTTTGCCAAGGAACTGATTTTGAGCGTTTTCGATGTACCCTTCATGGAACTCAGTAGCTGCACGGACATCGACGAGCTGGACTGCTCCGTCCTTTATGCGACCGGCTAATTCCTTTGGTGTAGCAGAAGAATATGCTTCCGTGAATTGCTTCTGGACATCGGCGGCTTTGATGTCGAAGTATCCTTGAACTTTATCGATACCAATCGAACGAAGGCTGTGCAGGTTTGCGGCTAAAGAAGGTGCATCTGTCAACAGATAGAGCGGATGGTTGTAATCGACAAAGAAACCGGCCCACTGCACGAGTGAATTCGATGGAATGTTGATCGATCCAACAGCGTGACCCCCTGCGAAAATCGCAGAGTTGCGAATATCGATCACCATCTGATCCATGGCGGTTTTTGTAAGGTCCGCCGATGGAACAGAATTTACAGTAGGCAGATTTCGAATGAGCTCTGGTCCAATTTTGTTCACTCGCTTCATGACTGCAAAGTAGAACGGAGTCTCAGGCTGATCCGCGAGGATGTAGTCAACAAACTCTTGCTCGTCATGATATTGCAGCGATGGATTGAAAAGCTTTTCGTATCCGACCGTGGATGAAGGAATTGCTCCGAGTCCCTTTCCACAAGCGCTACCAGCACCATGAGCAGGCCAAACTTGAAGATGATCGGGAAGGCTCTTGAATCGTTCGATGGAATGATAAAGCTGTCGAGCTCCTTTTTCCGCGCTACCCACAACGCCCGCAGCGGTTTCGAGCAAATCCGGTCGACCAATCGAGCCCACAAAGACAAAGTCTCCCGTGAAGATGCCCATCGGTACGTTCGCGCCGCCGCCTTCATCGGTCAAGACGAAGGAGATGTGCTCGGGAGTGTGCCCAGGAGTATGCATTACCTCCAACTTGATTTTGCCCACCTGGATTACATCGCCGTCCTTGAGCAGTTGGCTGTTGTGCTTGTCGGCGAATTGGTACTTCCAATCCGCAGGGCCTTCATCGGACAGGTAGAGCTTTGCACCAACACGGTCGGCCAACTCGCGGGAGCCTGAAACGAAGTCGGCATGAATGTGGGTCTCGGCTGAGCCTGTGATTCGCAGACCTTCGGCAGCAGCCGCTTCGAGATACTGTTCTACACTTCGGCTTGGGTCGATAACGATTGCTTCGCCTGTGCGTTGGCAGCCAACCATATAGGAGGCATGTGCGAGCGATTTGTCGTAAAAATATTTGAGTAACATTTTTGTAGTCCTATTCGGTGATTGATTCAAAGCGAGTGATTGCGTCAACTGTTGGTCAGTTGCAGCAACCGGAGGCAGCATCTTTTCAAGTGCTTGTGGACGATGTGGCAGCAGTCGGCGCAACTACTGCTTTGACCTGATTCCATGGCATTCTTGCTATCATCATCCCCATGGCGCATGTATCTGTGATACCGGCAAACACTAATCCTGCACCAACAAAAGCTGCTAAACCAATCCAATAGGGGTGTACGAAGTATCCAAGCATCGCTCCAGCAAAGACCATCGTGCCTGCGGCAATTCGAACTTGCCGTTCAAGCGACATTGCTTTCTTGCCACGAACGACAGAAACACCCGCTTCGATACAGGCGGTTGTCCCTCCTTCGATATTGACGACGTTCGTGAGGCCAGCCGCAAGTAGTTTTTCGCACGCTTGCTTGCCGCGGGCACCGGATCGACAGATAACGTAGAGAGGTTCGCTAGTTGATCCCTTCCGGGCACTTTGAATCGCCTTGGGATCGAGCCGATCCAAGGGTTCGTTGCGGGCGATTTGCAAGTGAACCTCTTGAAACTCAACCGGCGTTCGTACGTCGATCAATTCGACGCGATGGCCGGATGAAACGAGGTTGCGGAATTCGGTTGCGGTTATGCTACTACTCATCTTTCGAAAACTCCATTTGTTGAGAATGCTAGTGGTGACGCTCGGTCGGTACGTTCTAGATTTTGAGTAACCACGGTCTTTTCGTGCCTTGGTTTCTTGTTCGTCACGTGAGGGTAGAGCCACGAAGGGAAAAAAGGTTACAATGCGTTCCAGACGAATTTGGAAATTCGTCGACTTTTCCGCGCGATTGATTGGGAAGCAAAATGGAGAATCAACTATCGGATGAGGCTACGGAAACGGACTTGCTGCACCAAGCCAAGGGGGGAGATTTTGCTGCATTTCAGAAGCTTGTTACCATACTTCAACCGCGAGTCTATGGCTTGACATTCCGAATTCTTCAGCAGGCCCAGGACGCAGAAGATGCGACCCAGCAGACGTTTTTGGCATTGATCGAGCACATCGCAGACTTTCGCGAAGAGTCATCCGTCGCGACCTGGGTTCTGCGCATCGCGACCAACAATGCGTTGAAGATCCTACGGAAAAAGCGCACTGTGAAGATGTTCTCGATGTCGGAAATGGCATCTGAAGATGGTTACGGAGACGTGCCGCATCCGGAGTTTATTGCCCCTTGGAGCCAGACGGCCGATGAGATCGTCCAGCAAGCGGAGGTCCAGGCGGAGCTGGAGAAGGCGCTTTTGGAACTCGACGACAAATACCGCTTGGTTTTCGTCCTGCGCGACATCGAGGGGCTTTCCGTGCGTGAAACTTCGCAAGCCTTGGATCTGACCGAGTCGACGGTTAAGGTCCGGTTGCTTCGAGCTCGCTTAGCACTTCGTGAGCACCTGACGCGAAGGTTTGGCGATGCATCGCAGGCGATGACTCCCGACCACAAACATTCCTGAACTTTTTTGTAACCAATTCACGATTCTCGGATCAATAGCCGTACGCAACGTTTGCGAGGAAAACCGATATGACCTGCGAAGAACTTCTGAAAGCCCTAAACGACTATGTCGACGGCGCGGAGCTGACGGAGATATGCGAAGAGTTTTCGCAGCATCTCGCTGGCTGCAACCCTTGTCAGGTCGTTGTGGACAACATTCGACAGACGATTTCGCTTTACCGAGCAGGGCAACCCTATGCGATGCCAATATCGTTTGAAGATCGTCTTCAGCAAACCTTGAAATCTCGTTGGGAAGAGAAGTTCGGATCGTCCGGGGCTGCGACGGCAAGCCGCTAGATATTTTCGCCATAATTTGAGAGAGTCAGGGATGTTTTTTCAACGAATCAAAAAGCCGCGACGGCTGAAGCACTTCCAGTCAACGTTTGCCGCTTCCCTCCTCTTCATGGCAGGTTTAACTGCGAGCGCTCAGGAGCCCGTCTCAAAAGAACAAGTCGACGATAAGCTTGCGGAAGTCGTAAAGCTTGGTGAGTCGATTGTTGAGAACACAACGACGCATCCAATGTCAAAAGGCTATGTCGGTAATGCACTGAACTGTACCAGTTGTCACTTGGACAACGGCAGGCATGAAAAAGCGGGTACCTTCTTGGGAACCGCCACTGCTTATCCAGCTTGGTCCCCACGTGAAAACCGCGTCATCACCCTTGAAGACCGAGTTCTCAACTGCTTCATGCGGAGCTGCAATGGTACTCGTCCGCCTTTGGGGAGCGAAGTTTCTGTGGCCGTGACGGCGTATATCACTTCGCTTTCGCAAGGCCAAACACTGCGGATGAACTCCAAGCGTCCCATTGGCCCTGGTGCAATCAAGCTGCTTGCCGTAAAGCCTGATCAAGCCGACATCCAACGAGGTGCAGCTCTATACACTTCGCGATGCGCGGAGTGCCATCAGAAGGATGGTCAAGGCGACAAGGATAATCCTCCAGTCTGGGGCGAGCGATCTTACAACGACGGAGCTGGGTTGTCGTCGGTGGAGAATTTGGCGGCATGGTTGAAAGTCGCCATGCCACTGGATGACACAGACCTTACCGACCAACAGGCACTCGATATTGCGGCTTATGTGAACTCGCATAAGCGATCGCACTTCGAGATAAGCAAGCATTTGCCAGCTAAGGAAAGGCTCGGCGAGTACAACGCATCCAATGAGAAATGAATATATGCTTGCTACTTGTTAACAAGGGTTAACGTGTCCGTTGCGATGACTTCGGGGGCCAGGTTCGCTTTCTTGTAGAAGCTTGCAAAGGATTTTACTTCGGGCGTATCGACTTCGAGCAGCTCGGCGACGTAGCGACTCGACAGCGATTGAAAAAGCAATCGCACGTCAATCTTGTAACGGCCGCTTGGCAATGACAGTTCGTAGTCGATCGTATCAGTGCCAGCAAGGAAGTTGGCATCGTTCTCTATTCCGATCGGCTGCGTAGCGATGGCGTGAGGATGTTGATTGCTCCATCCTTGCGGTAGCAATCGATTGTCTTTTTTGAATCGGCTTCCTCTCAGCAGAGCGAATGTGAGCTCACCATCACTACCCTCCATGAAAGTCTCATAAATCTGAACCTGTTCGGAGTTTGAGATTTTGTCGAAGTGAGGCAGGGTTGGGCCGCCAGCTAATTCCGTGGCAATGGGGCGACCTTGTCCATCGCATATTTGACCGCTTTCATTGACGCGTCCTGACTCGAAGACGATTTTCCCTTGATTGTTGCGGACGACGAATTCGAGCCATGCTCTGCGCGATGGATAGGCGGTGGGGAATTTGTGTCCAGACAAGTTCTCTATCTTGACGGTAATCGTGCTGACGGACGACTCTGTTTGATGTTTAACGATAGATAGTTTGGCTGTGTCGCGCTGCAGCATTTTGCGTGAATCCGCAATAACGCGATCAAAGGCCTCTGGCGGCGTGGAGATTTTCAGCGACTGACGATTGTCACGCAGCAACTGCGTCATGAAGACGTTGCCACCGGCGAAAGTGTGACGACCATAGGGCTCGCGCGGGTGTAGAAACGGAAAGTCGCGACCACCAGGGTTGTGAGCAAGTTTGGTGGAGATCGTATGGCCATCGACATCGGTCGTGGGCACATGGCAACTTTGACAGCTTTTGGCCGTAGCTTGATTCGAGGCGACTTCGTCGTTGAAGATGGAGTTACGCCACTCAAGATAAGGCACTTGTTCATGTAGATGCGAGTGCGTGGCTGTTCCTTGCTTGTCAAAACTCTCCGTGATGACGGTATGGCAGGTGGCACACATCGCGGAGCTTAAGATGTGGTCGGCTTTGGTGGGAGTGAAACCAACATGGCGTTGCATAGGCATCGTGACCGGGTTGGCGTGCGGGCCATAGATCTCGCTTTTCTTGTTGAATTGGAAACCGCCCGTGAACGATTCGTCTGTACCGAGATTTTCACCACTGATTTGATGGCATACGGTGCATGAAACGCCATCTTTACTGAGAGCACCTTTCGGATGGCCATCGTGTAGGAAGGCAAGTACTTGGCCATCGGGACTCGTGGTGATTGGGGATGCCATGGGCGCATGGCATCGGCTGCAAACCTCCTCGATATGCGGTTTTTGGGATGGCGTTGCCGCGACCTCCGCCGAGACGGCCGCTTTCCAATATGGGTCGACAGCGGAGTTCGCCATCATCGAACCTGACCAAAGATCGAACGGAGCAACGTTTCGATTCTTACCGTCACGCATCGCCGAAGCTGCGTTTGAGTACGAATGACACAGTGCACAGTCCGAGCTCTTTGCGAAATGCACCGCATCTGCTGGGCGGGTCTGTTGAGGTTCTCTTGGTAGCTGCGGATTCGTTTGTGCGAAGGCAATGGAGGGACTTGCTGAGCAGACCAGTGTTGCAATCAGCTTCTGTGCGGTGCGTAATCTACCATTCACCTGGTTGGCCCAAACGCATGCTTGATTTGAGGGCTCCGATAAAAATTGTTTCACATTCACTCCTTTTCGCAAATTCGTTGCTGGAAAATCAGCAGTCCTGGGTAATGATCCGCGTAGTTCGAGAAAGTTACACCAATCCTTGCGACTATCGGCGTGATTCTTTTCAGGCCTTTTTCGGAGTTTTCTCGGAAGATAACAGATGGGTGTTGATGGGCTATGTGTGACAGGCTGAATGGTAGCCATCGGCTGCCAAGCGGTGGTAGGGCGCCATAGACAAGCCATAGTCTATTCGTACCGACGGTGGAATGCATCGAACCAATTCGCTCGATTTCCAATACAAATTCCAGTTTCCACCACAATCGTTCGGGTTTTCAAGCCATCGATCATACACCAAGTTTATTTTTAATACGGATCCATCACAAGACGGATCGCAGCCAAGCATTTTCCGAGGTTCTGTTTAAAGGTTGCTTCCTCGATCATGTTATCAAATTCAAGAAACACCGAATCGCCGTAGACTGAGAATGAGTCTGGTACATCAGTAGCCTCGCACAGAGCCTTACGCCGCTTGGGATTGAGAAACCCTCGCGTTTCTTCGGTTTCCCCTCGAACGATGAATTTTTTATCGAACTCGGGATCATCATTAAAATCCAATTGAAACAAGACGTCCTCCCAACTTGCCGTCCACATAGATTTCGTGCTCGGGGTACGTCTTTTGATCACAATGAGCGGTGCCGAAATTGCGGAATCGATTCCTAGAAAATAGTGCTTGCCAAGTTCATCATCGAGGCGATACATTAAGTCCATGGCAACGATCCTTGTAAAACCATTATCCGCAATACAAACAGCTCGGATATACATCCACAGCCCCATGTGCAGCTTATGGTGATAGACATATTCGGAAGACTTGGCGTCTAATTCTCTTTTAACATCAAAACCTAACGGTTCGACTATTTTTTTTAGCTCTTGAATACGCCCTTTATTTCCGTATCGTTGGCTTAGCAAAGCCAGAACGACTACGATTAAGAGCACGATGACATGGTGAATTTCCACTGGGAGCGCTTTCTACAATGATTGATCGCGGGTATTCGGCCTAGACACTGGCACTTTCAGAGCCAAAAGGTAATGGACTAGCAAGTTACGGAGTCGGTTCAAACAAAACCCAATCGATACTCTTGGGATGATGGTCTGGGGCTAAACGAGTGGAATGCAATAGTTGGATTTTCCAGCGATCGACCTCTTTGACCATGATCGCACTTTCGAGCCAAACGATCGTCCGCAGCCCGCTCTCGCTACGGATCTCGGCTTTGTTCCAGTAGCTTACCCAAGCTACGTCTCCAGTTTGCTGGGCGCGAATCTGGCTGAAGAAGTTCTTTCGCTCGTAAGGCTTACCTTTGGGTTGGACCGCTTCGATCAGTCTCTGCATCGTCCAGTCTTCACCATGCTCGAGCAACTGGAAGTCTTCCGTTGCCGTTTCCTGCATCGCTTTGCCATCCTGTTTGGACATTGCAGCAAACAGTTCTTTGACCGGCTGGAACGCTGGATGGTCAGCGGCATCTGCCGTTGCCATGCATAAAATCAGCCAACAAAGCCAAAATCTGAATGACACAATCACGCGATATGCTCTAGCCGTTCTCATAATTTCCACTCCCACGATGTAAATGAAACAGGATTCAGTAGATGATTCTACTACCGTAGCCACCTGTCGCCAGACGGTGGAGGGTTTCTATGACGCTGTCCACCGCTTGGCAGCGAGTGGCTACGCTGCGCAGCCGAGGAATCGAGTTGTTGCCTCGGAGTGTTTTGACGTTAGGATTGGTTTCCGGCGAGAAAGCTATGGATGAACAAAGCTCAAAAAGGGGACCAACATGACCAAGATTCAAGTTTATGACCCTGCACTTTGTTGCAGCACAGGCATTTGTGGCGTGGATGTTGATCAGGAGAAGGTCGCCTTGGCTGGCCGTTATCCCCGCCGCGGTGAATTGGCGAAGTGGGCGAAGATCCATCTGGCGGTGACGGACACCCAACAAGGTGTTGAACGTCTGAAGAAGCTCGCAAGGCATACGGCCGCCGGCTTTCCAATCGCTCTACCTTCCCCTTTGGTCGCATGGTAAAATCTGTCGCCCGAAGTCTACCAACCCGGCCCACTTCGTGCTCAAGGTTTTCCATAAACTCGAATTTTGGATTTTTCAAGTGACTGCGGAGCCTGGATCGATCACGCAATGGCTAGAGCGCCTCCAAAGTGGCGACACGGAGGCTGCCAAGGAGATCTGGAGCCGCTACTATCCAAGGGTTTTGCGTCTAGCAGCGACGCAGTTGATCAAAAACGATGATCCTTCTATCGATGAGGAAGATGTCGCACAAAGCACCTTTCGCACGGTGTACCTCGCTGTATTGGATGGAAAATATCCGGAGGTCGAAGACCGCAGAGGTTTATGGAGGCTGCTACTGGTATCCACGTTGAACCGAGTCAGGAACCACTACCGCGATCGAAATACCCTCAAACGCTCGGTCAACACGCAGGATTCTGTGGATCCATCTCGCCGCAGGCTGATGATGGATATAAGCGGTCCTGAGGTACAGGCTGAGATGGCGGACTTGATCGAGACACTGTTTCGTCGTCTTGATCAGGAAGATCCCACCGGGGAGCTTAGGAAAATCGCCTTGCTCCAGCTCGAAGAGCACTCGGCTACCTCTATAGCCAGCAAGCTGAAACGAAGAAAAAACCATGTGCTGCAGAGAATTCGATGGATACGAATCCTCTTTGAAGAGATACTTTTGCCATGACCCGTCCATCTGAGCCCGATATCCACGATTCCCCTGACCCAATTCCGTCCTCCGTGTGGCGTAAAATTGTCGCTGCAAGCTCCGAATATGAATTGTCGATGGAACAAGGCGAATCGATTGAGCCAACGGAATTTGCGTTGCGGTATCAAGATATCCCAGCCGCGTTACTTTTGGCCGAGTTGAAGAAAATTCATGACGATTTTGCTTCGGGAGCGAACCGATCCGAGTTGCTCGCGGACGAATTGCCACCGAGCGATCGATACATCGAATTGGAGTTGATCGGGACCGGAGGGATGGGGGAAGTCTACCGGGGATTAGACC
>Ga0315903_10008738_pt1 | contig 12406 bp, 7 predicted proteins | sample LakEriMetagenome_7_FD_203524 | JGI IMG/M metagenome (GOLD analysis project Ga0315903, IMG submission 203524) | Freshwater fungal communities from buoy surface, Lake Erie, Ohio, United States - Buoy 2 MA119 | ecosystem: Environmental > Aquatic > Freshwater > Lake | place: USA: Lake Erie, Ohio...
AGAAAATTCGCTTGATGCGTCTGCCTACTCCTTCCATCACGATCGCCATGAATCTGGGGTTGGTCGTGGCAAAAAGCACCCATGTACTGTTCGTCGATGATGATATTATACCTGATCCAGAGTTGCTCTCTGCGCACCTATCAGCGGCTCGTCGATTTCCAAAATCATTGATTGCTGGACGTGTCTTGCAACCCTGGCATCATGGCAAATTAGATCCCGAGAATTCACCCTTTTGCTTTAATAGCTTGGCCGAACGCGACCATCACGAGTTCATTGGCTGCAATTTCTCCTTGGATCGCTGCACAGCCCTGGAAATTGGCGGATTTGATCGAAACTTTGTGAAAGTAGCCTATCGTTATGAGTCAGAGTTTGCCTTTCGTTGGTTACGTGCAGGCCATCGTATTCGCTACGAGCCAAAAGCGTTAGTTCATCACCTCAAAATTCCCTCTGGTGGAACTCGCAGCCATGGCGAGCACCTCACCACAATCAGACCCGATCATTCCGTTGGCCGATACTACTTTTATTGGCGGACCTGTTCTGCACCCTTGGCCCTGTTATACTCCCTAAGTAGCTTCGTGCGATCTGTTTACACTCGGCACCACAGTCGCAAGCCCTGGTGGATACCCCTGACGCTTCTGGCTGAATTGCGAGGATTTCTCCTGTCCTGCAAGCTGGCTTTGTTAGGCCCCAAACTTCAGCATTCTCCTCCCCTTAAGCTGTTGGTGATTGCTAGCCATCCAATACAGTATCAAGTACCGATTTTTAGACTTCTGGCAGCTGAGCCTTCGCTAGATCTTGAGGTGTTGTACTTAACTGTGCCTGATGCAGTCGAACAGGGTGAGGGTTTCGGAGTGCCATTTGAATGGGATATACCTATGCTTACAGGTTACAAGTGGCGCAAAGCGAAGACCCTGGCTGGTAGCGGGGGATTCGGAACTTTTTCTGGTCTACGCCTGAAACGCCCTGTCGCTGAAATCAACTCTTCATCATTTGGGCGTCCAGACGTCGTTCTGATGACCGGTTGGCAATGTATGGGCTTGCTTCAACTATTTATCGCCGCTCGCCTGAAGCGAATTTCAATCCTGTTGAGAATGGATAACAATGAAATGAGGCATCGAGGTTTGCTGATGAGCGTCCTGCATCGCCTTACTCTCAAACAAGTAAAGTTTGTGCTTCCGGTTGGCATTGCCAACTCCAAATATTATCACAGCCTTGGTGTTGTTAACACCCGCAAGGTCGCATCTCCACACTGTGTTGATAATGATCGGTTTATAGTTCTTGCTGATCAAGAGCGACCACACCGCCACCAGATCCGTCAAAACTGGAAGGTGCCCGATTCAGCATTTTGCTTTCTGTTTTGCGGCAAGCTTGAAGAGAAAAAACATCCCGGAGACATTCTTGCTGCTTTGGCAATCATTAAGCAGGCAAACACATCGACTCAGGTTCACTGCCTTTTTGTTGGCTCTGGTGCACTAGAGTCAGAACTCAAGTGCCAAGCCGAACGCCTGAATCTCCCCGTTACATTTATAGGATTCCTCAATCAGCGTGAGCTGCCCTCCGCTTATGTAGCTGCCGATGCGCTTGTGCTACCATCAGACTGTAATGAGACATGGGGCCTAGTTGTGAATGAGGCTATGGCTTGCGGCCTGCCGGCTATCGTCAGTGACCAAGTTGGTTGCGCCGAGGATCTGATCCATAATGGTCAGACTGGCCTGGTCTATTCCTGCCGCGATGTTGACGCCCTAGCCCGAGCAATGTTAACATTTGCAACTAATTGTGCCGCCAGCCAGCAGATGGGCAAAAATGCAGCACACTTGGTTAGTTCCAGCTATTCGCTTGAAGCTGCTGCCCGAGGCATAATCAAGTCATCGTTGTTATCATTCTGCAGCGCGCCTTAGAACGTCCATGGAATCACTTCTTCTACTACTGCTGGGCTTGGGTTTGATTTTGGTCTTCTTGAGTGGGGATTGGCGAATTGCTTTGTTTTACACCTTGTTTGTCGGATTTGCACAAGACCCTCTGCGTAAGATGACACCTGGACAACCCCAATACATGGTGGGGCTTGTTGTTATTGCTGCGGCCGTAACTTTGATTTCTCTATTTGCAAGTCGTGGTAAAATACCCTTCAAGCTAGCGTTTAGCAAAGATACCGCGCTTCTTCAATATTTCCCAATTTTTCTATGGATTATACTTATTAGCGCGTTGAATTCGCTCTTGCGATCCGGGTCTGTTGAGGTGCCACTTATAGGTCTGTTTGTTTATTCATCGCCCTTGCTAGCTCTTTGGCTTGGTTTTCATTTTTCAACTCACCCTGGCTCGGTTGCAAAATTGCTGTTGTTCTACATTGCTATTGTCAGTGTTTTTGCCTTCACAATTTTATTGTCGTTTTGGGGTGTCGCTTCACCTCTGTTCAAAGAGGTTGGAGAAGGCAATCTTATCTTTCTTGACATCGGCATCGGAATTACGGGCCATTCGGGCCTCTGGCGTACCTCTGAAATAGCTGCATGGCATCTTGGCGCTGCCTCCTGCTTTGCGATTATGCTTGCAGTAAGAACTAAGAAGTTTCTTCCTATTGTCGGCTCGCTTTTCTTCACACTTGCACTCATGTGGATATCTATTTTGACTGGCAGGCGTAAAGTTTTGACCCTTGTTGCCGGCTTTCTCATCCTATTCACCATACTTATCATTACCAATTCTCGCCGTTTGACTCGTGAGACCTTCCTTTCCGCCGTGGGATTAATTGGATTCAGCGTTGGCATTTTTGTGTTGAGCGGTGGCTTAGACGAACTCCAATCTGGTGTATACGGCTCATTTTTTAGACGCGGAAGTACAGTGTTTGGTGATGTATCGGAACGTTTTCAAGGCAACGGCATCACGGGTTCATTCGTGGCGTTGCAAGATGCGGGTTTGTTTGGATTGGGTATCGGCACTACATATCAGAATGCAGTGTCTCGGCTTGGTATCGATGTAGCCAAATCACAGCTAAGCTGGGGTTCTGAGGGTGGAATTGGAAAGATCGCTTATGACATTGGTATTGTCGGTGTTGTTTTCTTTGCAATCATGATTTTTCTCCTTGTAAGACTATTTCTCAGGCTCGTTCGTGACCGCGATACAATTAACCTGCCAGATCACTTTTTAATGCTTGGAATGCTGGCATTTCTAGCTGCTAACTTGCCAACTTTCGCCGCTCAGGGACAACTTTTTAACGATTTCTTTGTTTTATTGATGCTGGGATTATCCTGCGGCTTTATACTAGGTTTAGGTGTTTTGAATGCTTCAGTTGTCAACGCATTGCCGCCTTCTTCACAGTTTACTGATAATTCTCTCGTTCACCAACTGCCATGATAAAGGCGACCAAGTATTATTGATGGCTCAAGAAGAATCGGTGCCATCGATGCAAAGACTCAGCCATTCATGACTGGGACCACAAAGCGGCTCCTCTAGAAACTTACACCGCGTTCAGTGCGTGGCTCGGCTTCCTTGCGAGAGCAACGGTCGCTGTTGGCTGAGATCACAGGCTAGGGATCAGAAAGGGCCTTCCCCTGAAAGCGCGACCGATCTGCCAAGGGGTAAACACAAGCATTGGCAATGCAAATACAAGTCTATGAGTAATCGAAAGCCATTCAACTTTGAGCAGCCTAGATGCCTAAGTCTTGACGAGCTTGTCTTTCGGAAACAGAGTCCATCCGGGGATTCATCCGGGGAAAGATATAACCTTCGCCATCTGCTAGCTAGAGTGCCCATCAAAAAAAGGATCAGATTTACAACAATAGGAGGCATGCTTGCGGCAAGAGTTTCCCGGAATCAAGCCGAATGCTGTCAAGGCATAGCAGCACAGCATCCGCTGATATGTTAATAGGTCTGCAACGAAAGTAGTTGGAGCCGGCAGCTGTGGCAAAGGCCTTGTTTCAAGGTACCCTAAAGCTGGTTTCTAAGTTCCTGATTCAAGTTACTGATCACGGTGTTATCCAGCGGATATCAGGGAGATCCTTAGGATGAAGGACATGTACGATCACTTGCTGATCAAGGCAGCCCACCTCTGCCACAGCAGGGAAGCAAGCAAGCCCATCGGAAATCACATCCTCGTGCCAAGGCGTCCTGGAGCCAGTCTGCGATCGCTGCAAAGGAGTAGGTTTGATCTATAACCACCCACACGTGCTGTGGATCACCAGCCACAGCAAGCGAAATGCAGGCGACGATCGGCAGCTTATTCTCTGATCCCCGACCAGCCTTGCCAACATCATGTTCTCCGCCCAGGTAAGCGTTTTCCAGCTGAACCTTTCCCCGGCATCATGCCCAATCCATACATTCGATCGACCCTGCGAACATGAGCAAGCCGCCATCAAGGCGGGGTGGAAAGAGAAAAGCTAGCTATGCCTACAAGATCGGCCGAGCCATGCTTGCTTGGCAGAGAGATTCATACCATCGCTGCCAACATGCAAGAACTCTGCGGTAACGCAAGAAGTTGATCGATGTGGATTGTTAGTCCATCCTTCCGGCGTTCTTCCGGCGATGATTTCCCGGTTCTAGTCACGGGTATTGGTATAACGTTGCCAGGAAACTGCTACAAGGGTCGCCTCGATAAATTGATCTGACTGTCTTGGCCTTGCAGAGCCTGGAAAAAGATGTAGGCCTCAATCATCTCAAAGAGCTCCTCGATCACACCTGCTTTCGACCTCTCTCGAAACAAAGCATCGACAGTGGCATCTGGAATACTCTTCGCAACAAGGCCAACAAACTCCTCAAATAAACGCTTATCCCTTGCCTAGAATTACAGATGTTCATCGCAGGGATCAAACAGCTGCCCCAGCACGAGCAGCTTGCAAAGCATGAGCAGCTTAATCCTCTTTCGACCTGCTTGGCTCTCGCGCTCTTGCTCAACTGCCATGTCAAGCCGTGGGCGGAAAGATAGGCAAGGAATCGGGTCAACCAGGAGCCTGAGCGCCGGCTATTTCTCCCGGAACATTGCTACTCTCTGCGGCCCGTCCCAGAAGAGTTTCTGACCCACGGTAGGCCTAAAATCTAGAAACAAGATCATAGATAAACACACTGCGGAGTCAGCTGTTGTTTCTATTTTCCAACCCGCCCTACAGCGCAGCTGGTCCATGCTAGTATCAACGTACCCCATAGGCGCTGCCGCTCGCTATTCTTCATCCCATGATTCGTGCAAGCTTTTCAATTTTGCCCAGCGGCGGCGGCTGTCTGTTTCGCTTCTACAACTCAATGGCGATCGGAGACTCTTTTCTCCTAGGTTTCGTTGCAGTGAGGGCATCGCTGTGAAGGTTCTACACCTGATTCCATCGATCGCGCCCTGTCGTGGAGGTCCAACCACAGCCGTCTTTGATATGGTTAAGGCCTTGCGTCAGCGAGGTATCGACGCAGCCATCGTCTCGACCGACGATGACGGACCACGGCGACTGCGTCAACCGCTTGACCGCTGGTTCGAGCTGGATGGTGTTCCTGTACGGCTGTTCCCCCGCTGGAGCCCACCAGTGGCACCACTGCGAGAATTTAATGTCTCGCCAGCACTCGCGGGATGGTTATCGTCTTCTCTCAAGTCGTGGGATGTGATGCATGTGCATGCGCTTTTCTGCTGCCCTACAACCTGGGGAATGGCCATAGCCCGTCGCCTTGGCACTCCCTATGTACTGCACTCGATTGGGCAGCTTCAACAATGGGGCTTGCAGCGCAGTGCCTGGCGCAAGAAGCTCATGCTTCGTCTGATTGAAAATGCCAATCTGCGAGGCGCATCGCTGCTGCAGGCAACCTCTCCGCTCGAAGCCCACGATATCGCTCGCCTGGGTTTGAACAGCCGAATCAGGGTCATCCCCTTGGGTGTTCCTAGCCAACCGCCGGCAACCCATCCGCCCCAGCCAGGCCAGCTGCTGTTTCTTTCACGCCTTCACCACAAGAAAAGACTGGAAGTCTTGCTGCAGGCCTTAGCGCTTGTTCGCCGCCTTCAGCCCTCCTTGTCCTGGACCCTCACGATTGCGGGTAGTGGTGATCCCGCGTATCAGGCCCGTCTGCAGAAGCTGAGTCAGCGGCTGGGCCTCGAGCAGTATTGCCACTGGGCTGGCTTTGTATCGGGCCGTGACAAGTTGGAGTTGTTGCAGAGCAGTGACTGGTTTGTACTGCCTTCAGCGGCAGAGAACTTCGCGATCGCCGCTGCCGAGTCGTTGGCGGCAGGTACCCCAGTCATCTTGTCACCGGAAGTTGGCATTGCTGAGGACGTCGAGCAAGCTGGAGCTGGTTTGATCTGCCCCGGTGAGCCCGATGCGCTGGCCCACACTTTGATCAGGGCTCTGCAGACTTCCAAGCATGCTTATCGGGTTGCAGCCCTGAACTTGGCACGCGAACGTTATTCATGGCCCATCATCGCTGCGGAACTTGAGGAGGTCTATCGTGGCTTGATTGTTCATCCAAGATCACCCGAAGCCAGCTTTCGCTAACCAAGTAGGTTGAGCTTGCCTACCTCGGGCTCTTTCGATGCCGGCATGATCAGCTGCATACATCAAGAGCGAAGCTTCTGACCATCGCCAAGTCATTTAACAATGTCCGATTATTGCCGGCAATCGGATTGGTTTTGCATACAATCCAGTTAGCCACTGAACAACTCTAATCTTGGCGGTTCTCCCTGAGGAGAGCCATTGCACGGCAGTCCTCCCATATCTTGGGCCGGTGTAGTCCAGATATTGCCTAGCCCTGCTATTACCTTATTGCATCCCTCTGGTGCCTCGGCTTCGATGCAGATCATGGCTTATGGTCACCATCTGAACCTAGCCAGCCTTGTTATTGGCGATTCAGCCGAGATTCTTGATGATGAGTGAAAACTATTGAACCGCTGCTAAACGGCTCGGCGGCACGATCCGATCCGCAAGGCAGAGATGCTGGGAAATCAAGCCATTACCTCGCTCAGGCGACTTGGCCGCTGGCGACGGAAGACCCTATCGATGGCGATTTTCAGGCTCGCCTATTGCTAGATTGTGAAGCAAGGACTCTGCAATACTTGACTGAATTGATTGCACGCCTTTCAGAGAGTTTAGCTCGAAATCGAGTTCTCAATGCTTCAGATCGATGCCATTTACGGCAATCAAGAACCCGCCAAGTCGTTGATTCTGCCCATCCGCGCCTCGCGCCGAGGCGATCCTCTAAATTAATTGGCAAGGTCGGTGCAGCCTGCAAGGGTTGGACAACGCCGATCGAGGTGGATAGCCAGCCTGGCGGCAAGCTCGGATCCACCCCTCTCACCCCGGTCCGATCACCCCGGTCCGATCACCGCAGCGGCCCAACCAAGGCCCAGCGGCCTCAAGCCTGGCTTCAGGCTTGATCGATCCTCGATCCTGTCACTCCCACCCCTGTTCCGGTCTGATGGTGCTTGCTGAACCCCCTCACCAGGCTCCACCCGGCGCCGACTGGACAGCGGCCGATGGCGCTTCCCTGTACGGTCTGGATCGTTGGGGCGATCCTTATTTTTCGGTCAGCTCCGGGGGCCATGTGGTGGTCCAACCCCGCGGCGAACGTGGCGGCAGCCTCGATCTGGTCGACCTGGTGGAGGAGTTGCAGGGGCGGGATCTGTCCTTGCCCTTGCTGATCCGCTTCGACGACATCCTCGAAGACCGCCTGGAACGACTTCACGCCGCCTTCGACCGAGCGATTGCCCAGTACGGCTACCGAGGGCGCTATCAGGGGGTCTTCCCCGTCAAGTGCAACCAACAGCGGCATGTGGTTGAGCAGCTGGTGGAAAGCGGCCGACGTTGGCACTTCGGTCTTGAGGCTGGCAGCAAGGCGGAACTGCTGATCGCCCTATCGTTGCTCGAGGATCCCCAGGCCTTGCTGATCTGCAACGGTTACAAAGATCGACGCTACATCGAAACGGCGATCCTGGCCCGCCGGCTGGGCCGTCAACCGGTGGTGGTGATTGAACAGGCCGATGAGGTTGAACGCATCATCGCCGCCAGTCGTGAGCTTGGCGCCGCGCCCTTCATCGGCATCCGTGCCAGGCTGGCGATCCGCAGCACAGGCCACTGGGGTAACTCTGTCGGTGATCGGGCCAAGTTTGGCCTTTCGATTCCGGAGTTGCTGACCACGGTCGAAGCCTTGAAACAGGCAGATCTGATCAGCGATCTGCGCTTGCTGCACTTCCACATCGGTAGCCAGATCAGCGATATTGCTGTACTCAAGGATGCCCTTCAGGAAGCGGGTCAAATTTATGTGGAGTTGACGCGGTTGGGGGCGCCGATGGGCTGGCTTGATGTAGGTGGTGGGCTCGGCATCGACTACGACGGCAGCCGCACTCCCACGGCCGCCTCTACCAACTACTCTCTCCAAAATTACGCCAACGACGTGGTCGCCTCCGTGCGCGAATGCTGCGAGCCCCACGGAGTCCCCGTGCCCACCCTGGTGAGCGAGAGTGGCCGAGCCCTGGCCAGCCACTTTTCGGTTCTGGTGTTCGGGGTGCTCGGCTCCGGGGCACCACCAGCGGCTGTGCCGGCGCCGGTGGAGAACGAACCTCTGGTTGTGCGCAACCTGCGGGACACCCACGCGGCGATCCAGCAAACCCTGGCGTCGGTGGATTCCGGCCAAGACAACCCGAACGGCGACGCCTCCAACCAAGGCGACGGCAGCCTCGAACGCCTGCAGGAGTCCTGGAACGATGCCATCAAGTTCCGGAACGACGCCTTGGCCGCATTTCGTCTCGGTTACCTCAATTTGCCGCAGCGAGCCATCGCCGAGCAGCTCACTTGGGCCTGCGGTCAAGCCATCGCCCGCCGCATCCAGGAGTTGCCCCCCACCCAAACGGTCCCCGTGGAGCTGCGCTCCCTGCCCGCCAGCCTGGCCGGGACTTACTACGCCAACCTCTCCGTCTTCCGCTCCGCCCCCGACACCTGGGCGATCAACCAGCTGTTCCCACTGCTGCCGATTGAACGGCTGCACGAACCCCCCGGCCGCCTGGGCAACATCGCCGACATCACCTGCGACTCCGATGGCAAGTTCGGCCGCTTCATCGATCGCGGCCACGTGAAGCCGCTGCTCGAGCTGCATCAGCTGCGGCCCGGTGAGCCCTATCGCCTCGGCTTGTTTCTGGCGGGTGCCTACCAGGAAGTGATGGGCAACCTGCACAACCTCTTCGGCCGCACCAACGCTGTGCATATCCGCCTGGCCGACGGAGGTGGCTACAGGGTGGACCATGTGGTGCCCGGCGACACCAGCGCTGAGGTGCTGCAGGCGATGGAACACGATCCGGAGCTGCTGATGGAGCGGCTGCGGATCGCCAGCGAAGCCGCCATCGCCCGGGGCCAGCTGCAGATCGTCGATGCCCGGCGGCTGATGGCCCACCTGCGCTCCAGTCTTGAGCAAACCACCTACCTGCAGGATTGAACCGCAGCCCAGCGACCAGCGCCCCCCGCCCGCAGGCTGACCAGCTGGGGGGGGGCACCGGATCAGGACGTCACGTGCGGCGGGACAGAGGTCTCTCCATCGACGCTCGGGCAGGCCTCCGCCGGTGGCAGCGGCGTGAAGACCTCCACCTCGCCTAAGCCCTTCACAGCCTGCGGGCCAAGCGAGCGGCAGCGTGGTGTCGCCCTGGACACCCCGGGTGGTCCGTCGCTGGACGGGGCCGCCAGGGCAACCGTTCGGGCATCGCACAGCACGGACATGCCAAGGGATCGGGTGAGGGACTCCAATCGGGCCGCCAGGTTCACCGTTTCACCGATCACGGTGAACTCCAAACGTCTAGGGCTGCCGATCTGCCCCACCATCACCTCACCGCTGGCCAGGCCGATGCCGCTGTTCAGCTCTGCCACCCCCTCCTGACGCCACTGGCGGTTGAGCTCCTCCAGGGCGTTGCGCATGGCCAGGGCGCAGCGCAGCGCCGCCGCGGCCTCTAGCTCCAGGCCCCGACCTACGGGGGAGCCAAACACCGCAAGCACCGCATCACCGATGAACTTGTCGACGGTTCCGCCGTGGGAGGCGATCACCTCCACCATCGCCCCCAGATAGGTATTCAGCTGGCGCACATGCAGCTCGCTCTGCCCCGTCTGGCTGCGCTGTCGGGTCAGACTGGTGAAGCCTTCCAGATCGGTCATCAGCACGGTCACCTCGAGCAAACGGCCCCGCAGGATGCCTTGGGCCGAGGCGGGATCAGCCAGGATCTCCGCCACCACGCCTGGGGCCACATAACGCTCAAAGGTGCGTCGCAACCGCCGCCGCTCCAACCCCTCACGCAGGTAGGCGTCGCCGCCGTAGAGCAGTCCCAGCAGCGCCAGCCCGACGCTGGGGGAGAGCAGCGGCAGCCAGAGGTGCGCGGACCAGAACGCCAGCAAAGCGGCCCCCAGCTGCAAGGCCACCAGGGCCAGCAGCGCCAGCAGCCGCCAATGCAGGCCCGTCGTCCGCCAGGCCAAGAGCAGCAACGCCAAGGGCGGCAGCACGGCCAGCAGCGCCCGTGCGATCGGGGCGGTGGGCCAACTCCAGAGCCCTTCGCCGCGCAGCGAATTGGCGGAGGCGGTAGCCAGCAGCTCCAATCCCGACAAGGGTCCGTAGGGAGTTGGATAGCCGTCATCCCCTTGGCTGACGACGGGCCCCAGCAACACGATCGCCCCCGGCAGGGCAGACCGCAGGGGGTGGCGTCGCCAGCGCTCCGGATCGAGCACCTCCCAGGCAGACAGGCTCGTGAAACTGCTCTCGGGGCCGTAGAAGGCCAGTTCCCGCTGGGGGTCATCCTGGCGGGAACTGCGCCCGGCCAAACGCAGCAGCGTCGACGACAGGGAGGCAAACGGCGCGGCTCCCTGGGCAGGCAACAGGCCTTGGCCGTAGGCGTCGGGATGGCGCGAGGGGCGCTCCGGCGTACGCGGCAGCACGTTCGTGAGCCCGAGGCCGCGGGCCCCGCCCAGGGCCGGCAGCAACGTCTCCGGGCGCACCAGGGTGAGCGAACCGGCGGCGCGGGCGTCGTTGGGCTCCAACATTTCCGCCGCCAGAGCGACGCGGCCTGGATGTTGACGCAGGCTGGCCGCTAGCGCGGCATCGTCGGCTGGGCCCTTGCCGCTGGGGCCCTCAAACACCACATTGATCGCGACGGCCGACACCCCAGCCTGGAAGAGCTTGTCGATCAGCGCGCCATAGGCCGCTCGCGGCCAGGGCAAGGTGCTGATGCCCCGGGCCCAGGTCGGCGCCGGTCGGTTCTGCTCGAACCAGGCCCCCTGCTGGAGGGTGGCATCGTCGATCGGCACCAGGATCAGCTCCGGCGGCGGCCGCCGGGGCCCCCGCAGCCGCTGCAGCTGGTCCTGCAGCCCCAGTTCCCAACCCTGCCAGGTGTGATTCGGCCAGCCGGCAGTCCATGCCACAAGCGCCACCACCAGGGCGGAGAGCAGGCCGGTGACGCGCTCCGGCCTCATCGCCCGCCCGCGTCCCGCCAGGGCCTGGGGTCCAGGGCCTCAGCCAAGCCAGGGAACCAACGGGTGAACCTGGTGGGGGAGCAGGAAGCGGAGGCGAGCCAGTGACAGCCCATCAGAACAGGCGGGGGAGCCGGAGCGAGGGGAATGAAGGCAGCGAGGGGGCTGAGGGCACTGATGGCAGCGAGGGCAGGTTCACCCCCGGCACCTGGCTGCGGATGTAGCTCTCCAGGGAGCCATAGGCCGGTAACGGCAGCCGAAAGCCCTGGAACAACGGTCCGCCCAGGATGGAGTTGTAGTCGCCAGGGGACAGCCCCAGGATCGCCAAGACGAGGCCCTGGGCCGAGAGGCGCAGGCGCTGGCCTGAAGACACGGTGGTGGCGGGCTGGCCGGTTGGGGTGCCGTCTTGGGCGGGCTCCACCTCCACGGTTCCCTCCAATACAGCGATGTCGGCTTCGCCGTTGTCCATCACCTCCAGCACGTAGTTGGTGCCGCGGGGGCTGAGCCGTGCCGAGCGGGTGCAGCCCGCCTGGCGCCCGGAGACCAGGATCTGGCCCTTCTCCAGCAGGAAGCAGCCCTGGCCGAGCTTCATCTGGGAGAACCGGTTGATCCGCCCGACGGCACCGCCTTGGAAACCGATCTGGCCGCGGCTGTCCCCCGTGGTGAGCTGCTCTGGAGCCCTGGCCTTGTCCTGTTCACGCGCCTGCTTGCGATCGATGAAGAGCTGGTTGCCATCGAGAATTTCCTGCACGATCGCCGTCTCCGCGGCCTGAGCCGGCAGCGCGATCAGAAGCAGCGGCATCGCCAGGGGCCATGGCAGCCGCTGCAGGACCCCTGGTAGCAGCGGAAGGCGGTTGGAGACGGGGTGGGGCATCGGCTCCGGGGTGCGAGAAAAAAGGAACCAGTTAGACCGGCGAGGCGTGCCGCCGGCGAAGCCTGCAGCCGACGAAGTCCCTTCGACGAAGTTCCCTCGTCGAAGTGCCGACGACGAAGTTCCCTCGTCGAGGTGCCAGCGACGT
>Ga0315903_10008739_pt1 | contig 12405 bp, 6 predicted proteins | sample LakEriMetagenome_7_FD_203524 | JGI IMG/M metagenome (GOLD analysis project Ga0315903, IMG submission 203524) | Freshwater fungal communities from buoy surface, Lake Erie, Ohio, United States - Buoy 2 MA119 | ecosystem: Environmental > Aquatic > Freshwater > Lake | place: USA: Lake Erie, Ohio...
CACCGAAAATTAATGTGCTATCAGGCCGTAGCCTATGCGCGTATGCAAAATCGCGACAGTGCATTATTCTACATCAATCATCCGATCATGTATCAAAATACCGCCACCGATCGGAATGTCTTTATTCGATCCAATATGAAGTTTTTGGACATCGACGAGCTGGCGGAACGCATCAATGTGCTTTCGATTTTAAATGAGCATAAACCGGCAGCCGACCTGGCTTACGATGCGGTGTATTCGCCCTATCAATTGAAAAATGATGAATTCCGCGAATTTGTGAAGAGCAACTACGCACGGGTGTTTCTTGCGGCAGGCATGTTCAAGGAAGCAGCGGAGGGCTATAAGCTCGCAGCACAACTGGCCGACTCTACCAGCAAGGAAGAGATCAAGCTGCTGACCGAAAAAGAGGTCACACACAACCTCATCGAGCTTGCAAACATCAACGAAATCAATCAAACCAAAGAAGAGATTGCCCAAAAGACATTGGATCGCCAAATCCTCGTTCGCAACATTTTTATGGGCGGATGTTCCCTACTACTCATATTCTCGGGTGTGTTTTTCGTTCAGCGGAATAAGATCAAGAAAGGCAAAAAGTTGAGCGATGAATTGCTGTTAAACATTCTCCCCTATTCCATCGCTGAAGAACTAAAATCAAAGGGAAATGCAGAATCAAAACTGATCGATGAGGTAACCGTCTTGTTTACCGATTTCAAAGGATTCACCCAATTGTCGGAGCAATTCACACCACAAGAACTGGTTGCAGAAATCAACGAGTGTTTTTCGGCATTCGATCAGATCATGATCAAGCACAATGTCGAGAAGATAAAAACAATTGGCGATTCGTACATGGCCGCGGGCGGCTTGCCGTCATCCAACAACACACACGCAGAGGATGTCATTCGCGCAGCACTCGAGATTCAGCAGTTCATGGCCGGCTATAAGAAAGCCCGCGAGGAAGCCGGAAAACTATTTTTTGAGATCCGCATTGGTATTCACTCGGGGCCCGTTGTTGCAGGAATTGTGGGCATTCGAAAGTTCGCCTACGACATCTGGGGCGACACCGTCAATACCGCAAGCCGCATGGAATCGAGCGGTGAAGTGGGTAAAGTCAATGTTTCAGAATCAACCTACAACCTCACCCAAGACAGGTTCAGCTATACCTACCGGGGAAAAATTGACGCCAAAGGCAAAGGAGAAATCAGCATGTACTTCGCGGAACGAATGGCGAATGACTAGTGACGAGAGGCGAGTGGCGAGTGGCGAGTGGCGAATGGCGAGAGGCGAGAGGCGAGTGACTAGTGACGAATGCGCGGAGTTTGTTATGTGCTGCGAGTGCTCATCATTATGCAAAAAAATCGACTTCATCGAGTAATTCTCACCTTCAATTCATTCGTTATTCGTCACTAGCCACTCGCCACTCGCCAGGCTTCGACTCCGCTCAGCCCAAGTCGCCACTCGCCACTCGCCACTCGCCACTATTCCCTATCTTCGAACACGCACAATCCCCATGCATCTATCCGATTCACTCGCTCTTCGCATCCACCTCCGACATTGGTTGTTGTGCTGCCTTTTGCTGTGTTCTGCGATAAGCTCACACAGCCAGCAATCCATGCCCGATGCCAACGCCGAGTTTGTGGTTACGCATCAAATCATTTCGGTGGAACAGGGCATGGCCTCGCGCGATGTGAAGAATGCAGTTATGGATACACGCGGATTCATGTGGCTGGCCACCGACATGGGATTGAATCGCTACGACGGGAATGATTTTTTGCAGTTCACCAAGGAGAAAAACGGCTTGCTATCGAACAATGTCCTTGAGCTTATAGCGCACGGTAGCGACCGACTCATCATTCGGTTTTGGTTGGAAGAGAATCGATCAGTGGATGCTGAAAAACATGTGTCTCGCTTTCAGGTGCTGGATTTAAATTCCTATCGACTCATGACATTGAATGAGGCTTTTCCGGATTTGCCTTTTCCTGCTGAGCAGCTGCTTGCAATTGTGGAACAAGGAAATGGCACGTTGCTTTTTTTTCGCGCTAACCCTTATGAATTCTGGAGCTGCACTTCGGGCAATACATGGCAACGAACATTTGAGCTTTCGCAGTGGAATGAGCAATTGCCAAAACAACCCATTGAGTATAGTCCTTTTTTTAACTTGAAGCAGCACGAAGAGTTGATGCTAAATCCTGTTCTTGGTTTTGACAATAAATTTCCCGGTTATCGGATTTCCAAACGAACCATTACTCCCTTTTCGCTAGACAAGTATGGGGCTGCAGTGACCTCGCAGAATGGTGCCACCTACGTGTATTATGACCCTTCGCCATTTGGTGGGCCTTTGCTCAAAAATGAGCAGGAAAGAGGCTTCTACCAGTTCACGGATCAGAACACGCTTACTCGCAGTTCTGAATTGGGTGAACTGCCTTCGATTACCAATCAAGACTGGCAGATTCAGGCCTCCAATCGCGCAGGAGAGTTTGCCTGTGTGAATCCCGACTTTGGCCTTTATCTCTACACGGGCGGAAAGTATTTGCAGGTGATGAGCCGTGAGCAATTATTGGTGACGTCGGATGTACACATCTATTCTGTATATCACGATACGCAAGACAATCATTGGCTGTGCACTACCATTGGATTGATTCAGGTTTCGGCTCGGCAACGCATTTTCGCCAATTACTTTACGAAGAGCGAATTTGACAAGGCCGGAAATAATCAGGTGCGGGGTATTTATGTCGACCCCACAGGATCAGCCAATGGCGGAGAACAGATCTATGCCAATGTGTGGAGAAAAGTGGCTACTGCTCCGCAAATACCGCTCGAAGGAAACAACGAGGAATTCTCTTTGATTCCTTTGATTCAACATGCCAATCACCTCTATTTCGGAGATCATCTGACATTGAAAAATGGAACCAACGTCATCCAAAAGGTAGCGTTTGATCACGAATTAGGTGCTTGGGCGCTTTATAGTTTGAACGATTCGTTGGTATTAAGAGGGTCCTCCTTGTCGGAAGGTGGCATTTTTGTGCTGAACACACGCACAGGGAAATCGAACCCATCTATTCGCTCGATCGGTTCTATTCCTATGCCTTCGATTGTGTACCGTTTTGTACTTACACAAAAAAAAGGTATTGTGGCATTGGCCGGGAATGGTGTTTTCCGCTTAGACAGCGATTGGAATATTTCGGAGTATTGGGGGCCTGAGGGAGATGCACAACATCGATTGCCCATCAGTGAATTCTATGATTTGCATGAGGATAAGCAAGGTGTATGCTGGTTGGCCACTGCCAATCAGGGCTTGTTTCGTTGGGAGTGGAATGCAACTGCAGGAAATTCGAATCCGGTAGTGCGACAATTTGCGATGTCTGAAGGATTGCCAGCCTTACGCCTCTATCGCATCGAAGAAGATGATCGCGAAAATCTATGGGTAAGCACCTACAACGGATTGATGCGCTTCGATAAAAAGAACTTCTCAGCGTTCAATTTTTACGCAAAGGATGGATTGGCGCACAATGAATTCAATCGTGTTTCATCGTTCAAAGCATCCGATGGTAAAATGTACTTCGGTGGTGTGAATGGGTTGAATGCGTTCGACCCGAAGCGCGCGGATGAGGTGTATTTCAATCAGTCATTCCCACTGCAGTTACTTTCCATACAACGCTTTTCAGATGAATCGGATTCACTGGTGAGCATGCTCGCGGATTGGTACAAAAGTCAATCGCTGACCATTTCGCAAGCCGACCGATTTCTGGCGGTTGATTTCGCTTTGCTGGATTATGCGCAGCGGCCGCATCGTTACGCTTACATGCTGGAAGGTGTGGATACGGAATGGAACATCATTGTAGGTGGCTCCGTGCGCATCAGTCATTTGTCGTATGGCAATTATACGCTACGGGTAAAGGCGCAGCTCGAAAACGGACAGTGGAACGAGCAAGAGCTGCGCATACCGATTACCGTGCTGGTGCCCTTTTATTTGCGCTGGTCGTTTTGGTTGGTATTTCTCGCAGCGCTTGTTGTGGTCGTCTGGTTGTATGCCATATGGCGGACACGAAGGCTTGAACGTCAGAATCGACGCCTGGAAATGGCCGTAGAGGAGCGCACCAAGAGTTTGAGCAAGGCGCTAAAAGACCGCGAACTCTTGCTCATGGAAATTCACCATCGGGTGAAAAACAACCTGCAAATCGTATCCGACCTATTGCAATTGCAGAAGGATGAAATGGACGACCCCAAGAAAACAGCTTTCATCAGCGATGGACAGAGCCGAGTAGTGAGCATGGCACTCATTCACCAAAACCTCTATCAAAATAGTGATTTGACGTCCATCCGTTTCGACGTTTTCTTGCAGTCCTTGACTAGCCAGATTGCAGAGCTCTATAGTGCAGACCAACGTTCCATTAAACTTGAGCTTAAGGGCGCTGAATTCTTTTTGGATATCGATACCGCAATTCCGCTGGGGTTGATAACGAATGAGCTTATCACCAACTCGTATAAGTACGCATTCAATCAGTCCAATGTCGTAAAGATCTTGGTCGATTTGGAGTCATTAGGAAAAGGCGCATACAAAATGACCTACAAGGATTTTGGATCGGGTTTACCGCAAGGAGTAGATGTAAATTCCAGCAAAAGCCTGGGCATGCGCTTGATTTATGGCCTGACGCACCAGCTGTCGGGCGAAATACACTACTCAAACGACGGAGGCAGTGTTTTCGAAATCACCTTTAATGATTCGGAGTTCAGAGCAAAGGAATAGATGTCGGTTGTGTTTTTATTTCATCACGAAAAGAAGCCATTTCATCCCAATTTGGAGACGTCTTCCCTTTTATCGAGTACCTTGCTCTGTTGGCACATACAGGCATCATCGCTGATGGTTTTGTATTGAAACAATTCGACATAAAGTATTCAGATAAATTGCAACGAGAGCGCTTACATATTGCGGTGGTAGAAGACGAGGTAATTATCGCCACGAACATTGTGCGCAAATTGAATTTGCTGGGTTATGAAGCTTATCCGCCGTGTGCTTCTTTCAAAGAAGCTGCAGCGTTGTTTGCTGCGGAAAAGCCGGATGCCGCGCTCATCGATATTCGCATCAAGGGGCAACGCGACGGCATAGAGCTGGCCGAATACATTCGAGAAAACTACGATGTGCCCATCATTTTCGCAACCGCCAATGGCGATGAAGCGACGATTCAACGTGCGAAGAATGCCCGCCCCAATGCCTACGTGCTCAAACCTTTTACGAAGCAGGATTTGCATGCTGCCATTGAGGTTGCTATGCTCAATTTTGAGATGATGCCCAAAGGGGTAAAACCGGTTCAATCGAATTTTCTCATCGTAAAGGTGAGCCACGATTTGGTGAAATTGGCCTACGACGATATCCTTTATTTGCGTAGCGATGCCAACTACGTAAAGGTGGTGCTGCGCTCAGCCAAAGCACGTAGTTTTCGCATTACACTCTCTCACTTAGAAGATCAACTAGATCCTGCCATCTTTTTCCGTATTGGTAAGTCGTGCATCGTCAATTTCAATTATGTGGACGAATTGGAATTCGATCAAATCAAAATTGGCAATGAATTCCTACCCACCAGCAAAGTGTACCGCTCCTACGAAGAGATGCTTGAAGCCTTCAAAAAGCACAGCTGAAGTTGACTGACGCAGCTACAGCACCTCTAACGTGTTCCTCAATTCGTATAACAGCAACATGCTTTGCTTCTAATGAAGCTCGAAGAAGAGAGCTATCCTTTATCAAATGACAAATGACTAGTGACGAATGACTAATGCTCGGAGTTCTGTCAGTGCTGTTATCGTTCATCATTCTGCGAAAAAATCGACTTCATCAAATTATTACCACCTTCAATTCACTCGTCATTCGTCACTAGTCATTTGTCATTTGTCATTTGTCAATTGTCACTGCTTCCTCTCATCCCTAAAAACGCCCCTTTCGTCCCAAATAGTTGCATCACTGCAACTTCTTGCCTCACCTTTCGCTCATGCATCAAAATGTGCATCCTCATCCATGAAAAAAATTCTACTTACTCCGTTTTTACTCCTTCCCTTCATCGCCGGCGCACAAACTCCCGGAGGCGGAGCAACCGATCTAAACGGCAACGAATACGCAACCGTCATCATCGGTAACCAAGAATGGTTCGCTGAAAACTTGAGAACTTCTTTCTATTCCAATGGCGATTCAATTCCAAATGCTATTGAGAACACGCTTTGGGCTGCAACAACAGAGGGTGCATGGTGCCACTTCATGAACGATAGCATCTATGAAACCCCATACGGCAAACTGTACAACTGGTATGCAGCGGCCGACACGCGAAACGTTTGTCCAACGGGCTGGCACGTGCCCATGCAAAATGAATGGCAAGAACTGCATTCGTTTCTGGGTGGAGCTAATGTAGCCGGAGGAAAAATGAAAGAAGCAGGACTAGATCATTGGGATTCGCCCAACACAGGTGGCACGAATGCATCGGGCTTCACCGCCATAGGCAGCGAAGAGCGCACCACGTGGGGCCCCTTCGGTAATATATCCATGGGCTTCAAAGCATTTTACTGGACCGGAGAACAGGCAACGTCAGATCCGGACTACGGAGTTTACACCGGAATTTATGCTCAATTCGCATGGACCGATTTCAACGAATGGTTCAAAGGATCAGGCCACTCCATGCGCTGCGTGCGAGAAGCAACAACAGGCATCAACGAGTTGAACAACACACCGAAAAAACTCGTGCGCATTCTCGATTTGATGGGAAGAGAAACACCTTTTGAATTCAACACTATCTTGATTTATCAATACTCGGACGGAACTACAAAGAAGGTGGTGGTTAATCTATAAGTGACGAATGACTAGTGACGAGTGACGAGTGACAAATGGCGAGTGGCGAGTGGAGAGTGGGCGCGGAGTGCTGTCACTGCTGTGAGCGTTCATCACGCCGCGAAAAAAACGACTTCATCGAATTATTACCACCTTCAATTCATTCGTCATTCGTCACTAGTCATTTGTCATTTGTCACCAGTCATTCGTTACTAGTCATTCGTCACTAGTCATTCGTCACTAGTCATTCGTCACTAGTCATTCTCCCTCTGCGCAGCACCTCCAGTATCTCCATCGCCGCCACACTGATCTTCGTGCCGGGGCCAAAGATGCCCACGCAGCCTGCGTTGTAGAGGAAGTCGTAATCTTGTTCGGGAATAACTCCGCCGGCTACGACCAGAATGTCGGGGCGGCCTTGTTTCTTGAGTTCTTCGATGAGCTGCGGTACCAGTGTTTTGTGTCCCGCTGCAAGCGATGATGCGCCTACCACATGCACATCATTTTCGATGGCTTGGCGTGCTACTTCTTCGGGCGTTTGGAACAACGGTCCGATGTCGACGTCGAACCCGATATCGGCAAACGAGGTGGCAATCACTTTCGCACCACGATCGTGACCGTCCTGCCCCATTTTCGCTACCATGATGCGTGGCCTGCGACCGGCTAGGGCGGCAAACTCATCGCTCATGCGACGTGCTTTTTCAAAATCAGCATCCATAGTTGACTCGCTCGAATATACGCCCGATACGCTGCGAATGGTCGCGCTGTATCGTCCAAATACTTCTTCCATCGCTTGGGTAATCTCACCCAAACTGGCGCGGTTGCGCGCTGCGCTAATGGCTAGCTCCAGTAAATTGCCTTCGCCTGTGCGCGCTGCATGCGTTATCGCTTCTAGTGATTCCTTGCACTTCGCTTCATCGCGCTCGCTGCGCAGCTGCTTCAAGCGCGCTACTTGCGACTCGCGCACGGCATTGTTGTCGACGTCGAGAATATCCATCTCGGTCTTGTCCTCTACCTGGTAGATGTTCACGCCGATAATCTTGTCCTTACCGCTGTCGATACGCGCTTGCTTGCGCGCTGCGGCTTCCTCAATGCGAAGCTTCGGCAAGCCGGCTTCAATAGCTTTGGTCATGCCGCCCATCTCCTCTACTTCCTGAATGAGCTTCCACGCGCGCTCAGCAATGTCGTTGGTGAGTTGCTCCACCACCTTACTGCCTGCCCACGGATCGACGGCTTTCGTAATATCGGTTTCGTCTTGAATGTATAGCTGTGTATTGCGTGCAATGCGCGCGCTGAAATCAGTCGGCAATGCAATGGCTTCGTCGAGTGCATTGGTATGCAGCGACTGTGTGCCACCAAAAGCAGCGGCCATGGCTTCTATGCACGTGCGTGCTACGTTGTTGAACGGGTCTTGCTTGGTCAAACTCCAACCACTGGTTTGGCAATGCGTGCGCAGGGCCATACTCTTGGGGTTCTTCGGATTGAACTGTTTGATGAGTTTCGCCCACAGCATGCGTGCTGCGCGCATCTTGGCAATCTCTTCGAAATGATTCATGCCTATCGCCCAGAAGAACGAAAGTCGAGGTGCAAAGTCGTCGATGCTCATGCCGGCGGCAATTCCTGCGCGCACATAATCCAATCCATCGGCGAGTGTATATGCCAACTCGAGGTCTAGCGTGGCGCCTGCTTCCTGCATGTGATAACCACTGATGGATATCGGGTTGAACTTCGGCATGTGCTGCGAGGTGTAGCGAAAAATATCGCTCACGATGCGCATGCTCGGAGTGGGTGGATAGATATACGTATTGCGCACCATGAACTCCTTCAGGATGTCGTTCTGAATGGTGCCTTGCAACTGCTCGGGAAGAACACCCTGTTCTTCGGCAGCAATAATGTAAAATGCGAGAATGGGAATCACAGCGCCGTTCATCGTCATCGACACGCTCATTTCATTGAGCGGTATGCCGTCGAACAGCACTTTCATGTCGAGAATAGAATCGATGGCTACACCGGCCTTTCCTACATCGCCCACCACGCGCGGATGATCGCTGTCGTAGCCGCGGTGTGTGGCCAGGTCGAATGCTACACTCAGTCCTTTTTGCCCTGCCGCTAGGTTTCGACGATAGAATGCATTCGATTCTTCTGCTGTGCTGAAACCCGCGTACTGGCGAATGGTCCACGGACGTATCGTGTACATACTGGCATACGGTCCGCGCAAAAACGGCGGTGAACCTGCACCAAATTTTAGAGTGGTATCCTGAATAGCTTTTGGCGCCGGGCCAATGTCAATCTTAGAAAAATCAATACGCGCCATAGTTGAAGGCGAAAGTAAGACTATAGAATCACATTACCTTATAGTTCCACTGATGAACATCGCTCTCCATACCGCGCTTCAAATGATCGAGGTAAGTGCTTACCTTATCGGCAAAGCTGGCGCTGCCGTTAGGGTTGATGGTATAATCTGTTCCGTTGTGGTGAATGGTGCGAATAGGTGCAATGGTGGCTGCTGTGCCTACACCAAATGCTCCATCGAGCTTCCCTGCTTTCAGTAAATCCACAATTTCAGCAACCGACACTTTACGCTCTTGAACATCGTAGCCCCAATCTTTGGCAAGCTGCAACACGCTGCTGCGTGTCACACCGTTGAGGATTGAGTCGCTCAGTGCAGGTGTCATCACCGTATTACCCGAAAGGAACATCACGTTCATGGTGCCGCTTTCTTCGAAATACTCATGCGTCTGAGCATCGGTCCACAACACTTGGTCGTAGCCCGCGTCTTTCGCTTTTTGTGTCGGATAAAGGGATGCACCGTAGTTACCCGCTGCTTTCGCGTGGCCTGTACCACCGCGCACTGCACGTGTGTAGTCGGTTTCGATTTTCACCTTCAACTCGGCTGTGTAGTATTTGCCCACAGGGCCGGAGAAGATGACGAACATATAGGTTTCAGATGGACGCACGCCCACGTATTCATCGATGGCAAACATGTGAGGACGGATGTAGAGCGACTCGCCCTCTCCTTTCGGAATCCAACCCGAATCGAGTTTGATGAGCTGAGTAAGCGACTCCATGAACAAATCCACAGGTAGCTCCGGCATGCACATACGGCGAGCCGACTCATTGAGGCGATCGGCGTTTTTTTCCGGACGGAAAATGAACACTTCATCATTGGCGCTCTTGAATGCTTTCAGACCTTCAAAGATGGCTTGACCATAATGGAGGGCGCTGATGGCAGGGCTAAATTGCATAGTACCATACGGACGAATTTGGGCTTTGCCCCATTGACCATCGCGGTATTCTATCACCACCATGTGGTCGCTGAAGATTTTGCCAAAACCGAGATCTTCCCAGTTGACTTCCTTCAATCGGCTTTGCGAGGTTTTGATGACCTCTATCTTTTGTGTTGCTATCATTTAGCGAACGTTATTAGTGTAAGCCCTGCATGTTCATTTATGCGGCCTTGAGCAAAAATAAGTGAGGGAAGCGAGTAATGAAAGGAAATATTTAGTCTACGTGATGAAAGGATTGAAGGATTATGGGATTGTAGGATTATAGGGGGGCCCAACTTTCAACCTTCAAATTTCAACTTTCAACTATTCTCAACCGCACAGGCTCACAGAAAGCAAAGCAAGGATTGTAGGATGATAGGATTGTAGGGGGGCCCAACTTTCAACCTTCAACTTTCAACCTTCAACTATTTCCAGCCGCAGAGGCGCCGAGGCGCTAAGACAGGCTTGGGCTGAACAGGAACTTATTCGGGCTTACCAGCTGTGTTTTCACGGCGTACATGACGATAGCCGCTGTGTTGTTGACACCTAGCTTCTGTAAGATATTCTTCCGATGGGTATTGACTGTGTGAGGAGACAAGAAAAGCTTTTCGGCTATTTCTACATTGGTGTACCCTTCCGCAATCAACGTAATGATTTCGAGTTCACGCTCTGTGATGGACACAGCTTCACAATTGAATTCGGTTAACTCCAGGTCATTTACATCGATGGATTCTTTGCGGATGGTATTTAGAATCTGTCCGCAGAAAAAACGACCGCCGGCTGCTGTTTCGCGCACGCTGTCTACAATCTCATGAACGTCGCAATCCTTTTTGATGTAGCTGACAATTCCGGCGCGCAAGGCATTCACAATGGTAATGCCCGACTGCTCGCCTGTGATAGCCACAAAACGAGTATGCTTGTTCTGCTTGTGAATGGCAGGCACCACATCGATACTGAAATTCTGCGCTGCGAAATCAATGAGTACAACATCCGGATTGAAGCCTTTCGCCATATCACGCAATTGCGCATCCGTAGCGGCTTCGCCTACAATCTCGATATCAGCATACTGACTCAACACAGCGTTGAGTCCGGCGCGAATAAGCAGATTACTGTCGGCTATGATGAGTTTCATTCGGTTGCAAATATCTTATTAAAACCCATTCTAAATAATAAACACGGCAGAAGTTTTTCACATTACATGCGGTCGGGCATACCTATGCCCAATAGACACATGCCTTCGCGAATCACATCGCCTGTTTTATGTGTAAGAGCCAAACGGAAATTGCGAGCTGCCTCGTTGGTTTCGCGCACTATCTGGTGATCCTGATAGAATGTATTGTAGAGCTTCGCCAGGTCATAGCAGTAGTGGGCAATGTCTGCCGGGTTGCAGGTGGTTGCTGCGACGCGCAGTGTGGTGGGCCACTCATAGATTTTGGCCACTACATCCAGTTCTGCTTCACTTAACGCATGAGCAGTGAAATCGGACTTCAATGCATCAAACCCTGGATTCGCCTCAGCGTAACGGCGCAAAATAGCACGCGTTCGAACATAGGTGTATTGAACCGAAGGACCGGTATTACCGTTGAAGTCGATGCTTTCCTTCGGGTCAAACAGCATATTCTTCTTCGGGTCCACACGCAACAGGAAATACTTCAGTGCAGCCATTCCTATGGTTCGGTAGAGCTCTTGCTTCTCTTCTTCCGGTAGACCTTCGAGTTTACCCTGTTCGGCGGAAACTTCGTGGGCGACCGAGGCCATCTCCTCCATCAAATCATCGGCATCGACAACCGTGCCCTCGCGCGATTTCATTTTGCCCTCCGGCAATTCCACCATGCCGTAGCTCAGGTGATAGCATTGATCGGCCTTTTCAAATCCAAGCTTCTTCAAAATCTTGAACAATACCTTGAAGTGATATTCCTGCTCATTACCTACCGTGTAAATCTGATAGGCCAAATCGGGAAAATCGCGGAAACGCAAAATGGCTGTGCCAATATCCTGCGTGATGTACATGGCTGTTCCATCCTTGCGCAACAATGCTTTCTGATCTAAGCCTTCATCGGTCAAATCGATCCAGATAGAACCATCTTCCTTTTGGAAAAATACACCGGCCGCCAAGCCCTTCTCTACTTCCTCCTTACCGTTAATATACGTATTGCTCTCATAATAAAGCTTATCGAAATCCACGCCCATGGCCTTGTACGTTGATGCGAATCCGTCGTACACCCAGCCATTCATTTTCTTCCACAAGGCAATCGTTTCTTCATCGCGTGCTTCCCATGCGCGCAGCATTTCCTGCGCCTGTTGCATGACAGCCGTTTGCTGGGCTGCCTGTTC
>Ga0315903_10008742_pt1 | contig 12402 bp, 10 predicted proteins | sample LakEriMetagenome_7_FD_203524 | JGI IMG/M metagenome (GOLD analysis project Ga0315903, IMG submission 203524) | Freshwater fungal communities from buoy surface, Lake Erie, Ohio, United States - Buoy 2 MA119 | ecosystem: Environmental > Aquatic > Freshwater > Lake | place: USA: Lake Erie, Ohio...
GCATGGGCGGTGGCGCTTGTTTTGATGCCGAAGTTGTTTATTACGCACCCTCTGCAATCAAACTAGATGGCAGTGAAGATGGCGCAGCGGTGATCACAACAACACGTATTACAGGGGCGTTGCCGGCCGATGCCGGAAAGTGTTTAACCAATTACTGCGGATTTGTTAGTGGTCGATTTGATACACATGGCAAAGTAGCTTTTCAATATGGTTTCATCGAAGCTCGAATCAAAATGCCAACCGGCAGTGGTAATCACCCAGCATTTTGGATGCTGGGAGACAACATCAATCAGGTTGGCTGGCCAACATCAGGTGAAATGGATATCACCGAAATCCGCGGAAATGAGCCAACAATTGCGACCTCTGCAACTCATTACACAACTACCTATGCCCCAAACATTTGTTGTTGGAACCATCAATACAAAGTTGCATCGCTGCCCGTGGGCGTTGATCTAAGTTTGGATTTTCACACATATGCAGTGGCATGGCTTCCGAACTCGATTTCGTATTATGTCGATGGGCGTTTGATTTCGACAACAACTCCACAAAATCTAGGTGGGCATTGGAGCTTTAACGACAAGTTCTTCTTGATTCTTAACAACGCTGTTAGCGCCTCATTTAGTGGCTCATGGCAAGGTCTAAGTTCATCAACTATGACAATTGATTGGGTTCGTAGCTATCAACTAAATGGACAAGGACAGGTCTTTACACAGTAAAACTCCCGACATCTATTTCAGATGCCGGGAGCCCCTTCGAAGGATTTACTTCTTTTTATATCCAGTTGGGCACTTTGGCTTTACCGCAGTGACCTTCTTGGTTGTTTTGCCCTTTACGCAGGTGATAGTTGTTTTCTTAACTACAACATTTGGTGCTGCGTAAATATCAAAGGTAACTAGGTCTACATCAGCATCTTTGTCACCATAGCCTGGGATAACCGGCTTTAGAGTTCCGTACAAACGAACCTTTGGAGCAGCTGCATTTGGTGATGCAGGTACTGCTTCTGTTCCCGTTGTATTGGTGTTTTTCAGGTTAAATGTAACTTCGCCTGCAGCGTTAGTTGTTCCCGTTAGGTCGGCACCCGATGCTGACTCTGAAGCAGGAATACCAATTTTTGTGCTGCCAGATAGCCAGGTTGCCTTTGAACCGCTGTAAGGAGAGTTCACTTGAAGAGTTACTTGAGTATTTGCAAGCGGAGCTGTTCCATCCTTGGTAACTAAGTACTTCAAGGTCAGTGTTGTTCCTGCAGCGATATATGTATAGAAAGCGCGAGTTTTAGCTGAGTAATACTGAGCAATACCACCAGTAGTGTCAACGCTATTTGACGGGCCAAATGCCGGAGAAACCAAGCGCATTGATGGAAGCGCCTTTGGAGCTTCAACTGTTGGTGTCGGAGTTGGCGTAGGTGTTGCTGTAGCCGTCGCAGTTGGGGTAGGTGTTGCTATTGGCGCTGGAGCTTTCGCCTCAGTTAGAAAGTGAATTTCTAAAATGTCTACATCCTGAGAAGTCTGTGCGGCCGCACGCGATGAGGTTGAAGTATAAGTTCCCTGCCAGATCGCTAGCTGTGTGTACTGCTTGCCTGATGGAATTGTGGTGCCATCATTCGGAATTGCATTCTGCCCAACAGTATCTTTATTCTCAAGAGTAAAACTTACGGTTCCCGTAGAATCAGTGGTTAGGGCTACAAGCATTCCATCATTAGGTCCACCGTTAACTGTTGGAATTGTCCGACCATCAGAATAAGTAGTCACTGCAGTTCCAAAAGTGTATCCAGGATTTAGAACTAAGGTCACGGGTGAGTTTGCCATTACTGCACCGGCTGAATCCTTCACAACAAATTTAAAGTTAAGCGTCGAACCAACTTGGGCGATCACGTTCGTTAAATTCACACCTGGCGTGAAGTATTTGACGAAATTAGCAACGTCAGCATTTGCCGCCTTGTTTTCTAGAGACCAAGCAAACCCTGAAGAATTGGCTTTATCCCATCGGACAGAGGTATTTCCCGCTGCAGATGAGGGCTGCAGGAAGATCAAACTCATTGCCATGAGTGACATTCCAGTGATTACTGATATGAGTTTTTTCATTTCTGATTCCTTACTAGAGAGTTAGTTTTTAAAAACTTTTCCAACGCCGTTGACCGAGTAAAAACGAATGTAATCAACGCTTAATTGGGCTTGGTTTAAGGCTGGGTCTATGTATTCGCCAGCGTAAGTGCCGCCCATGGCAAGGTTTAAAATCAAAAAGAATTTTTGGTTGTATACCCAACCGCGTGAACCGGTGTCGGCCGATGAATATGTGCCTGTGACTCTGCCATCGACAATGAAAGTTAATGAGTTCTTTTTCCACTCAAGTGCATAGGTATGAAACCCCTCTGACAATGGCGGGCCGCTTAAGAAGCGAGCACCCAGTCCAGAACCTTGCGGAGTAGTTGGTCCGTGAATTGCAGAGGTGGATTGATCAGGAATATCTCCGCGAAACTCCATGATGTCGATCTCGCCGCATTCGGGCCATGGGACACCATCGAGTAAATCTCCGCCAAGCATCCAGAATGCTGGCCATGTGCCGATACCTTCTGGCATTTTGATGCGAGCTTCAATTCGGCCGTACTGAAAACTAAGTTTGCGTGCAGTTTTTAATCGCGCACTTGTAAATTGACACTCAGAGCATCTGTTCAAAATATCTTCTGTGCCTGGTACTTCGCCCACTTGCTCTGCATATTGATTAGAAATTCGGTTTGCAGTGATAACTAATCGACCGGCGCCATCCATTGAAGCGTTGGCGGATTTGTCTGTATAGAACTGTCGCTCAGAATTTCCCCAGCCACCACCACCAATTTCTGCGCTCCACACTTTGGCCGAAGGGCGGGCACCCTTTTTACCATTGAATTCATCAGACCACAGGAGCTTCAGTTTTTTCGGCGCCGCATCAGCAACAGGATTAGCCAGCAGTGATAGGCCAACCGAAAGTGCAACCAAAGCACTGGCTGGTGAAATCCACTTAGCTCTCATGGCCAAACCCTCCGTTACCTAATCTTGATGGAAAAACCCCTTGCGCCAGATGGCGGGAAAGGCTTAAATAGCGTACCTTGAAACCGCTTTCATGGAAACCCTAATCTGATATAGATTTCCTGAGAGTTTGCATCGCCAGTTCTGCCAAAGGTCATTGTCTCTTGAGGGAAGGTCAAACATGAGTAAGTCATTGAAACTAAACAGTTTGCTAGGAGCGTTAATTGCTGTTGCTGTTAGCGCTGGAGTTTTAACTGCGCCAGCAAAGGCTGCAGAGCAAGTGACCCTGACAATTTGGACCTTTGGTGAAGTAATTCAGTCAGGACTACAGCGCGAGTACCAGAAGCTGCATCCGGAGGTAAAGATTATTCCGATCAAGAACGATGTCGATCCGCTACACCAGAAGACAATCTTGTCCTGCCAAACAGGCGGACCAGCAGACATCATCGCTTTTGAAACTCCGTACTCAGGTTATTGGCGTACAGGCAATCGCCCAAACTGTTTCCAGGATCTTCGCCAAATGAAGACATCTGACACCAATGCTTCTGCCGGTGTCGCAGCTGGATTGTCAGCAAATGATATTAAGAAGAATTACTTACCGTGGCGCTGGGAACAAGGCGTAGCGTTCAACAACAGCGTAATTGGAATCCCAACTGATGTTGGCGGTTTACAAGTTGCATACCGAACAGATTTGTTTAAGAAGGCAGGACTTCCAACAGATAGAGCCGCAGTATCAAAGTTGTGGCCAACTTGGGATAAATTCATTGCAACAGGCCAAAAGTATGTTTCTAAGTTAACCCCTGCTGACAAGAAGTCTGGCAAAGGATTTATCGATGATGCTGGATCTATTTATGCAGCGGTGATGAATCAAGGAACAGTTAAGTACTACCAGCCAGATGGAACCGATAAAGGAAAACTGGTTTACAAAACTAATCCACAAATCAAAAAGGCTTGGGATACAACAGTTAAAGCTCTTAATTCAGGAATTGGTGCACGTCTAGGTCAGTTCACCTCTGACTGGAATATCGGAATGAATAAAGGTGCAATGGCAACTATCTTGGCACCGGCCTGGATGTTGGATTACATCAAGAAGCAAGCCCCAGACACTAAGGGCAAGTGGGATATTGCTGATCTTCCGGTAGGTGGAGGAAATCAGGGTGGTACTCAGTTAGCGATTCCAAGTTATTCAAAGAATAAGCAAGCAGCTTATGACTTTTTAACTTGGTACTTGGCTCCTGAACAACAACTAAAGGTTTTCAAGACCTATGGATTATTCCCGTCAGCATCAGTTCTTTACGATGATGCAGCGTTGCTCGATTACAAGGATGAGTTCTTTAGCGGTGCACCAGTTGGTCAGATTTACACCAAGGGTGTTCTCAAGCTAAAGCCAATCTTTGAAGGCGAGCTACAAAGAAAAATTGATTCTACTTTTGGCGCAGGCTTAGGTCGTGTTGCGTCAAAGAAGATGACCTCGGACAAGTCCTACAAACTTGTAATTTCTGACATCGATAAACTCTTTAAGAATTAAAGGGTTCAACCGATGACAGTTTTTAAGGAGAGTAAGGGGCGCGCAAAAGCGCCCCTTACTCCTTGGAAGAAGAAAGAGAAGAAGCAGCTTCCTGGCGTTGCATCGCTAGATGGTCGCTGGGGCTATCCAGCAATTGCGCCATTCTTTTTAATCTTCATTGTTTTCGGTGTAGCTCCAGTTCTCTATTCAATCTATATCGCCTTCTTTAAGTGGGATCCACTAGGCGAGTCTGAATTTAACGGCATTAACAATTTCACTTTTCTTCTTCAAGACTCTGATTTTTGGATTGCACTTCGCAACACATTTAGCATTTGGGCTCTTTCAACTTTTCCGCAGCTAGTGGTTGCAATCAGCCTTGCTGCAATTCTTCGCAATAAGCGGCTTAAGGGTAAGTCCTTCTGGAGAACTATTCTTTTAGTTCCAAATATCACCTCTATCATCGCAATTACCATTGTTTTCCAGCAGCTGTTTGGTCGTGAATATGGATTGATCAACGGCTTGTTAACTTTGATTCCTGGTGTAGAGAACATTGACTTTATTGAAGGCATAATCCCAAGCCATATTCAGATCGCCACCATGATTTCTTGGCGCTGGGTTGGGTATAACACCCTTATTTTCCTAGCTTCAATGTTGGCGATTCCAGATGAGCTGTATGAATCAGCATCAGTTGATGGCGCATCAAAATGGCAGCAATTTAAGTATGTGACTCTGCCTTCACTAAAGAACACAATCACATTTGTTCTTATCGTTGGAACAATCGGCGGATTACAGGTGTTTGCTGAACCTCAACAACTAAACGCTGAAGGTGGATCAACAAAGCAGTTCTTGACCTTGACTCTGTTTCTGTACAACCAAGCTTTCCTTAATAACAAGTATGGATACGCCGCAGCCATTGGTATTGCAATTACGATCATTGTGTTGATTATTTCGGCGATCAACTTTGTCATCACCCGACGCCTTGCAGGGGAAGGAAGCCGATGAAGCGCAATATTCCTAAATGGCAAAAGACTTCCAAGCTTCATTACTTGATGCTTGTTCTTATTACATTTCTTTCAATATTTCCGTTTTACTGGATGTTCATTGTTTCATCTAATACAGATGCTGAAATTTCCAAATCTCCTCCATCACTTGTTCCTGGCCCACGTTTCTTAGAGGTTGCCAACAAGGTATTAAATGCCGAAGGTGTCTACTTCACACAGGCTCTGATCAATACTTTTATTGTTGGAATAGCTATTGCTATTGCCCAGGTAATCTTTTCAGCGATTGCAGGTTTTGCTTTTGCAAAACTTCACTTTAAGGGCCGTCAATTTTCTATTCTTTTCATCGTCGCCACCATGATGTTGCCCAGCCAGCTTGGAATTGTTCCGTTATTCATCATGGCCAATAAGTTAAATCTTGTTAATACTTTGTATGCCTTGATTGTTCCGGCATTAGTTACAGCATTTGGTGTCTTTTGGATGCGCCAAATTATCGACGCCCAGGTCCCTAATGAAATTCTTGAAGCTGCCAGCATCGATGGTGCATCGGTACCACGAGTCTTCTGGAGCATTGTTCTTCCAAGTATTCGCCAGAGCTCGTTTGTGCTAGGTCTCTTCGCATTCCTTGCAGCCTGGAATGATTACTTGTGGCCAACAATCGTTTTGCAATCTCCTGAACGATTTACATTGCAGGTTGCATTGACGCAATTAAAGCCACTGTATGGACTGGATTATTCGTTGCAAATGGGTGGCGCTTTCTTGGCTACTGCCCCATTGCTTATTCTCTTCATTTTCGTTGGTCGTCGCCTAGTAAGCGGCGTTATGGACGGAGCTGTAAAAGGTTAATGATCAATTCTCAATCCACCCTAGGTAAGAAAGGCATATACATGTCTAAGTTCCGCACACACATCGGCATCATTGTTGCGATGATCCTTGCAGTTTCTCCGCTTGCTGTTTATAGCGCAGTCGCTGCTACCGGAGGTCCAAAGGATGCTGTAATCACTTTACAGTCTCCATTTCTTGATGCTTCAAATACTTCAGAAGCAAGATCTAATCAGCAAATGGCCGATGGCTGGGTTGCAAAGGGTTGGTTCGGAACAGGGTTGGTTTTCCAAGTTTCATTTGCTCCGGTTGGATCAACAATTAACTTGACCTATAACGTCAAAGACAAGAATGGAAAGCCACTTGCTTTTACACGCGTTAACCTGCGCATCAACAAGGGCTACAGCGAAGCAGCATCAATAGTCGAAGTTGATGGCGTAAGAACTAAAGGCATTGACAGGCCTCCATTTGACCAAGCAAATGTAATTCGCCTAACTGATGCCTTCGGTAACATCACTTTTGCCCTGAAAAATTTAGATCTTGAATCATCAGCTGAACCAGAGCCAGATTCATTCACATCAAAGCCAATCTTTAGCGAAGACAAGTTAGATCGCCTTCACTCGCAAATGCTTCCAGAGGTAAGCAGTGAGCCAGCAGATCATTCTGTAATCACCGAATTCCATTATTACAAGCCAAAGGCACCAATCGACGTCCCGGCTACAAAGCCAACAATCACGCTAGTTTCTCCAAAATTGGATGCAACTAATTCGGTAACTGATGCAGGTAAAAACCTAAAGCAGGCATATGCGCCAATGGGTGGCGATCTAGTTGTTGTTTACAAAGTTACCGGTGATGATGGACGCGCGGTACCTAGCAAAGTTGTTGATCTGAAGGTAAATGGCGGAAAGTCAACGCTAAAGGCGACAACTGATGCTTTTGGTTACGCAGCATTTACTGTGAAAAATGCTGACACAAAACCAAATAGTGCACCAGCATCGGCAACGTCGGCTATGCCAGCTGCTAGTTCAGCCTTTGCAACATTAGTTCCTGAAATCGCAGGCACAACTGCGGCTGTTGCCGAAGGTGTTGAATTCCATTACTACCGCGGAATCAGTACTTCAGTGGCAAAATCTGGAAAAGATTTTGTGGTTTCAGTTGCTATTGCTGGTGCTGCTGGCAAGAAAGCAAGTGTTGCTGTGACTGGTGCTAAGAAAGCATCTGTAAAACTTTCTTCTGCTATGCAGGTAATACCTGTCAAGGTAAAGGCCGGAGCTAAGACAGTAACCGTAGTAATTGACGGCAAGTCATACACATCTAAAGTTGTAGCAAAGTAAGGAAGAACAAGAAATGCCAACCAAGTCATTACGAGCTTTGTTGGCATTTCTTGTTTTCTTGTCACTGTTGACTGCAGGCGGAACGCAAGCACAAGGTATATCCGCAATTACCCCACCGCAGATCACGTATTCGGGTAATTCAGGTTTAAGTTTTCTAGCAATCCCAGCTAAATGGTCGGTAGCCCAAAAAAACACCTACCAATGGTTTGTGAATGGAAAAGCTGTCCGTGGTGCAAACAAGCTCGCCTTTAAGGCAACAGCAAAGCAGAAAAATCAACGGATCCAGTTTAAGGAAATTGGATCTTTGGGAACCTCAGTATCGGTTGTGGGCAAAATTGGTCAAGTAATTGTCAATACAAAGCCTTCGGTATCAATTGTTGATGCATCCAACAATAAGGTGACTGTGTTACCCGGTGCTTATTCTCCTAAATCAGCCAGGGTGACATTTCAGTGGTACAAAGGCCCAATTGAGATTTCAGGTGCAAAATCATCGACCTATGTTCCAGCAGCGATAGATGAAGGTTTTCGCATTTATGTAACTGCAAAATACAGCGCTAAAGGATTTACTGATAACACATCTGATTCAGGTGAAATCAATATCCCCGTAATTAAGCGAAACTATGTGCAAGTTTGGCAGGATGAATTCAATTTACCTGCAGGTTCTGCTCCGGATAGTTCAATTTGGGTATCCGAAAATGGAGACGGCAGTAAAGCAGCTGCTGGTGGTGGCTGGGGTAACAGAGAACGCCAGTACTACATACCGACATTAGCCAAGACCACTTCTGCAGGTGCGCTGCAAATTGATGCAACAACAACTGGTGCAAACGAATACAACTGTTATTACAAAGGCCCTTGCGAATGGATTAGTTCAAAATACATTACAAAAGGAAAACTAGGATTTAAGTACGGGCGTATAGAAGCTCGAATCAAGGGTCCAGTAGGTGCCGGAACCTGGGGTGCTTTCTGGATGCTCGGTGCAGATATTGATGAACGTCAGTGGCCTTGGTGTGGTGAAATTGATGTGACTGAATTGGTAGGAAAGTCACCTAATACTGCCTACGGTTACTTGCATGGTTTGTTGTCAGGTGGATTTGGTGGGCGCGGAACAACTGTTGATATGCCCAACGGCTTCGCCGATGACTATCACACCTACGCCGTTGATTGGTTGCCGGATAGTATCGATTGGTATGTCGATGGCGTGCTTTTTGGTAGTCAACAAAAGAAGGACAAAGACTGGGTTTTTGATCACGAATTCTATTTAGTGATGAATCTTGCCATGGGTGGAAACCTTGGCGGGCCAATCGAATCTGGCTTAAAGCAAGCTGATATCAGTTTTGATTGGATCAGGTTTTCAACAATTAATGGCATTGGTGAAGTTTTTAAGCGTTAGTGCAGTACTAGTTCGCCAAACCCGTCAATTGAATAATACTTAATTGAGTTTATCTGCAGCTCTGCTCGTTGTAGTTTTTCATCTACCGCACCTGCAAACCAACCACCGATTGCTAGGTTCATAATCAAATAGAACTCTTGATTAAAGGGCCAAGGCTTTCCACCAGATTCGACATCTTGTCGATTGATTCTGTTGTAACTAAGGTCATCAAAAAACCATTCGATGTAATCAGGTGTCCAGTTGATGGCATAAGTATGAAACTGATTAGCTAAGGCATCAGGTGACTGAATGATCTTGGTCATTCCATTTTCGCCAAAGTAGCCATCTGCATGAATTGTTCCCTGAACCTGAAAGGGGTGAGCACCTGTGTTTTCTAAAATATCGATCTCGCCGCAATGTGGCCAGGCGGTTCCATCTAGAAGATTTGCGCCTAATAGCCACAATGCTGGCCAAGTACCGACACCGCTTGGCATTTTGGCCTGAACTTCGATTCGTCCATGTTTGAACCCAATTTTTCGAGCTGTATGAATCTTTCCACTTTTCCATTGTGCGGGGCCGTAATAGCAATGTAAGCCAGAATCTGCAGGGATTCGCTCAGCTGTAATAATCAGGCTGTCATTGATGCTGACAGAATCTTTTGTGTAGTACTCCAGTTCATTGTTTCCCCAGCCCACCAAGCCGGCAGATGAGCCATCCCCGATATCAAAGTTCCAGGTGTCTTCTGATAGCTGACCAGCATGATGGTCAGCAAATTCTTCGGACCACAAAAGAGATTGTGCAGACCAGTCGGCCATTTTCACCCCTAATACCAGTTGTCGATTTAGGGTACAGTATTGCTTATGAAAGCGGTTTCAGCACTAGATTATGGCCCAAAGAGATGACCTCATTTTTTCCAGAAGATTTCACCTGGGGAACAGCAACTGCAAGCTATCAAATTGAGGGCGCTTTTGATGTTGATGGTCGTGGCCCAAGTATCTGGGATACATTTTCAAAGACAGCTGGCAAAGTTGTAAACGGAGACACCGGCGATAACGCTTGTGATCACTACAACCGATTTGATGAAGATATTGCAATCATGAAAGATCTCGGCGTTAGCGCATATCGTTTTTCAATCGCATGGCCACGTTTGTTTCCAAACGGTGATGCTAAAAGAGAAGAACGCGGATTTGATTTTTATAATCGCTTAATTGATGCACTAGTTGCTGCTGGAATCGAACCAATGGTTACTTTGTATCACTGGGATCTGCCACAAGCACTTGAAGACAAAGGTGGCTGGGCTAACCGAGACATTGTTGATGCATTTGAAAAGTATGCAACAGCATGTGCCGAAGCATTTGGCGATCGTATTTCAACATGGATCACCATCAACGAACCATGGTGTGTTTCATGGCTTGGTTATTCAAATGGTGTGCACGCACCAGGCAAAAAAGATTTCAAATTAGCTATTGCAGCTAGCCACCACACAGCGCTTGCACACGCTGCAGCTACTCGCGCAATTAAAAGGATTCATCCTGCGGCAACTGTCGGCTTAACCGTCAACATGAACAATATTCATAATGAATCACCTCAAGACCAAGAAGTAGTTGATTTTGCTGCATTAAATGATTCAAATCTAAATCGATGGTGGATCGATGCGTTGACAACCGGTAAGTATCCTCAAAATCTTGTTGATTGCTACGGCGAAATGTTAAGCCGAGTTGTGTTGCCAGGCGACGATCAATTACTTATTGCTGCTCCAGATTTCTTAGGTATTAACTATTACTGTGATGGCTTTGTCAGATCTCCACGACCCGAGGACAAGCCAGCTATCGAAGGTGGCTTTATGCCATTTCCGCAACGGGTAGATGGTTCTGCGCCGCGACATTTAGTGGATGATTTAACAGCTATGGGCTGGGTTGTTACGCCTGCGGGTCTGGGTAATTTAGTAAAGCGAGTTCACAAAGATTGGCCGCAGATCCCGTACTTGGTTATCACCGAAAACGGATCTTCGTATGATGATGTGAAGGTAAATGGAGAAGTATTAGATGTTAAGCGCACCGATTATTTAGTCGCCCATTTGCAATCGCTGCAAAGCGCAATCGCCGAAGGTGCACCTGTCAAGGGTTATTTTGCTTGGTCGCTTCTTGATAACTTTGAATGGGCCGAAGGGTATGCAAAACGCTTTGGAATTGTCTACGTCGATTATCAAAGTTTTGAGCGAACACCAAAAATGAGTTTTAAGAAATACAAAGAAATTATTAAAGCCAATACCGCTATTTAGTAGCTGAAGATTCGCGTTTAATCAGTTTCACATCTAAGACTTTATCTTCAACCTTTTGGCCATCTAGTATCGCCAAAAGGCTGGCGGCAACTTGTGCCCCTAATTCTCTAATTGGTTGTCTAATTGTCGTGATCGAAGGCTCATTACGGCTGGCCATAGGTGAATCATCAAAGCCAACAACCTTTACCTTTTCAGGAACCGATATCCCGTTTTGTAGCAAGACATTAATGACACCAAGGGCGGAAAGATCGTTGCCTGCAAAAACCCCGTCAAACTTAACTTTTTTCTTAATCAGCTGGCGGACTAATGCTTCTGCTTTTGATTGGGTGTAATCACCATGTATTACAAGATCATCATTTATCTTTAAACCCGCATTACTGATTGCTTTTTCATAGCCTTCTAGGCGATCGCGGCCAGATTGTAATTTCAAATCTCCAGTGATAGTCAAAATGTTTTTGCATCCAGAATCAATTAGATGTTTGGTTGCTAAAAAACCACCCTTAACATTGTCCACATCTACAAATGGATACTTCTTTGAGCCACCAAGGTCTCCGCCGAATACAACCGCTAATTTTGGATCAAGCATTTTTTCAAAACTCTTGAGCGGACGGTGCCAACTAAAAATTGCCAATCCATCCATTTGACCTGCCTGCAATGTTGAAAAAAGTGAATCCTCTGTGCCGATCTTGGGTCTAATCAACAAAAGTGGGTGCAGCCCTGCCTCAGTTATTGCAGTTGAAAATCCTTGTACAACCTGGCCCCAGAATGGATTGAGGAAAAATTCTTCACTTGATTCCTCCATTAGCAAGGCGATTAAACCGCTTCGTCCCCCGGCTAAACGACGGGCTGTCGAATTAGGTGTGAAGTTGTACTTTGCAATTGCTTTCTTTACAGCTTTTTCTCGTTCAGGAGAAACTTTGGCGGTTCCGTTCATGACCCGAGAAACGGTGGCACGGCTGACACCGGCAGCCTTAGCAACTAGATCAATAGTCACCTCTGCTTGATGAATCCCACCAGTTTTCTTTTTTGCCATGATCAAGAAGTCTAGTCAATAAGCCTTGCCGCCGAATTTGAAGCCAGCGACCATCA
>Ga0315903_10008744_pt1 | contig 12401 bp, 13 predicted proteins | sample LakEriMetagenome_7_FD_203524 | JGI IMG/M metagenome (GOLD analysis project Ga0315903, IMG submission 203524) | Freshwater fungal communities from buoy surface, Lake Erie, Ohio, United States - Buoy 2 MA119 | ecosystem: Environmental > Aquatic > Freshwater > Lake | place: USA: Lake Erie, Ohio...
CACCGGACAACTCCTTTTTTCAACATCCCTCCTCGCCTATCATTTTTTCCACATGTTCATTTTTTGAAGGAGGAATATTATACACCTCACCATTCAATTTCCTACGTTCGCTCCATGCATTCGAAACAACTTGAGCTGTTCAAATACTTCACGCTCGCCGAAGAGCGTGACGACGCACATACATCTGCCTGCGCCATGCTGCGCGACTTTATGGAGCAGATGGATCTCGACAATATCAAGTTGATGCTAAGTGAAGTTGAGTCGCTGGGCGACATTGACCCTGAAACCTACTTTCAAAAACTGGAAAGGGCCTTTCTGCTAATGAAGGCATCCGGTAACACCGTATTGGAGTCGGCCGAGGGGCGCTGCAATCGATGTCATCCGGGCGTGGCTTCCTTTACCTTCAAAGGGAATAACAGTCCCTGGCACATCAGCTTCTTGTTTCATGTTAAGGAAAATAAGGTCGTCGACATTCATGAGTGCTCGTCGATATGGACCATGTTTCCAGAACTTGACGAGGGTAGTAAGATGTATTTGGATGAACCGGATTTCTTCTTGGAAGATGCGGATGGTGGAAGGGAAGATCCGCCGTTTTGAGGGTTGCCCTTAGCGTGGATAATGGGCACGGAGGGTTAAAAGGATTATACCTATAACGATTTGCTTGTATAACAATTGAGCCCATTCCGATTGAGCGCAGAATAGAATATCAACTTTTAATCGCCTTTGAAATTGGCAATCAACCAAATTAATACCCTCAACAACAGCGAAAAGGCAACCATCATTGAAACAATCTCTGTATTACTAAACTCCTGCCACCAGGATGGCTCTTTTTGTTTCTTACTAGCGGGCTTGCCGATTATCGTTTGTCCTTGTGTGTTGGTATAATCAACGGTCGGCTCAGGAGAACGAGAAGCGCGTTGGGCTGTTGGCGTGGCTTTTTCTCCATGTCGCAATATTCCCTGCGGTAAATCTTCACTCAACTGATTGTCGAGTTCCTTCCACTCGTTCCAAGTGCGAAGGTCGTCTATGCCAATAATATGGTTCACCTGCTCATGCGCGTATTTACCCGATACGAGTATACCTGCATATTGAAAACCCGAATTATTGTAGAGTTGCTTGATGAAATCAAAATACGCTTCGGGATTATCATTCAGTTCATACACCACTTCATCGGGCACCTGATCGTGCATGTAAAGAAAATTCGCCTCAGTGGAGATAAACCAGACGTCGCCTGGGTCGAGTCGAAACACAGGGGAAACAAATCCGCTCCAGGTTTTATAAATCCCGAAATTTCGACGCTGCTGCATTTTATCCAGCGCATTATAGTCGCTGAATACTTTGATGTCCGATCGATGCTGGGCCCGACGATGCTGCTGATGGCAAAGCATTACAATCGCATCACCCCCTTGCGCATACGCCATGCGCCCTTCCGAATCAACCAAAGTGACCGCTACTCCAATGCCATAAAAGATATTGATGTTTTCGCGGTTCTTACCGGCAACCAGCTCATCGTTGAGGTAATTGAAAGTCTCCTCCAACATAATGGAGAGGTTGCATTTCTTTGTACTAACGCAATACGCAAAGGTCATGGCCTTGAAAACAGCCATATCCAAAATCTCAGCAGCGTGCTTATCGTTCACCGGACCATAAATCGCAATACACCAGCGCATCCCGAAATGCTCGAGAGTAATAACTCGATCGCGCCAGAATTGAAATCCGGGCTGATTGGGATAGCATTGATGATATTGAACTGCTTGTGGCAAAGGGAATGAAATTTCGGACTGCTATCTTAGTGAAAATGCAAGCAGCATATACGTGTACAAAAGGATTTTTATTTTCAACAGAGAAATGATATAACCGCAGAAGCGCAGAGAAGCGCAAAATATCGAAATTAAATTCTCTGCGACTCACTGCGACTCTGCGGTTAAAAAAAGACTCTGAAATTCAATTGCTTAAAAAATATCCCGACAAGTTGAGTCACACCTCTTGACAAATAAAAATCACGCTGTATGTTTGCAGCGCATTTCGAGCCCTTGAGTGGGCACCAACCGAGTGGCGACACACCACGGTGGTAAAATGATGCGGGCGAGGCCAAAATAAACGGACATCTTCCCAACCATTTTTCGGCAATGCAAATGAACGTGTAACCAACACCCCATTTGTAATGTCCTATATTTTCACTTCAGAATCGGTGTCAGAAGGACACCCCGACAAGGTAGCAGATCAAATCTCAGATGCAATTCTGGATGCCTACCTCGAGCAAGACCCCGACGCCAAAGTGGCGTGTGAGGTGCTCATCACAGCCGGCTTGTGCGTCATCGCCGGTGAAATCACATCCCATGCGTCGGTTGATGCCGTATCGGTTGCACGCGACGTGCTCGAGCGCATCGGTTACGACAACGACGCAGTGGGCTTCAACCTGCACAAGGCAGAGTTTCGAAATGCGCTGCATCGCCAAAGTCCGGAAATCAACGCTAGCGTGGCCGATGGCGGCGCAGGAGACCAGGGCCTCATGTTTGGCTATGCCTGCAATGAAACGAAGGAGCTTCTCCCCTTGCCTATTGCGCTATCTCACCGCATCATCGATCGTCTGCAAACGCTGCGTCACAGTGGCTCGCTAACCTGGTTGCGGCCCGATGCAAAGGCACAGGTGAGCGTGGTGTACAACGGACCTTGCAAGCCTGTGGCGGTCGATACCATTGTAATCTCGACACAACACACCCCCGACATCCTGCAGCATGAAATTCGGGAAGCGTTGTTAGCTGAGGTTGTGCAGCCACTGCTCGCTGAGTATAACATTCCGCACACAGGTCAGTTGCTTGTCAATCCATCTGGCAGCTTCATAATTGGCGGTCCGTATGGCGACACCGGTCTAACTGGACGCAAGATTATTGTAGACACTTACGGCGGGCGTTGTCCGCATGGTGGTGGCGCGTTCTCAGGCAAAGACCCCAGCAAGGTTGACCGCAGTGCAGCGTATGCCGCGCGGTTTATCGCCAAGCACCTCCTCGAGGCAGCGCAACTGCAAGAGTGCACGGTGCAGCTGTCGTATGCCATTGGCGTGGCCGAACCTACATCAGTCTATGTCGATTGCGGAACGGACAACCGATTTACACAGGAGCAATTGGAACAGGCAGTGCGCGCGCATTTCGACCTTACACCGAATGGCATCATTCGCACGCTGGAATTGAAGCAGCCCATTTATAGTCGCACGGCTTCAGGCGGGCACTTCGGTAAGACTGATTTGCCGTGGGAGAAAATCGACACAGAATTGGTCAAGTCTATTCAATCCACTCTATTCAACTAACATCATCAAGCGGTTCAGGTCATTGTACATACGTTACAATGGCTTGGCCGTGATTTGAATCAAACTCACAATCACATGAAAAATATAACCTTCAAGGTCGGCGATGAGATTATCTGCATCAAAGACCACACAAACAAGCTAGTCCGTAACGGTGAAGTATTTACGGTAAAAGGCTTTGCTCGAAACCCGTGTTGCGGATCTACCATCGTTGATGTAGGCATTCCCGGCTCCAATCCGAACACCACTTGCTATACCTGCCAGTGCTCCTATAAAAAACCCAACGGCGGTTATTGGTTCGCTGCTTACATATTTCGCAAGGTTCAAAAGCTCAGAAAACCTGCAAATACTGAAGCAACGGAAGAAATACTGGAGCGCATCAAACGTCATAAGCGCGCTACTCAGCCTAGCGAGCCCCTTCCAGCATAACCCAATACATACAGAGCAATGCAACCTACCAATCGCAGAAAGAAAAACACCCTACGCAAACCTATTCAATGGCCGGTGAGCAGCGAGCCAACGCTCATTGTTATTGAAGTCAACGGTAATCGAATCAGTTGTTACAGTATCCACCGCGAAACCTATTTGCGTAACCCGGAAACAGACGAAATCCTTCGCATGTCTGAATGGCACAACGTGTCGCTATGGCCCACTTTCAGTGCACTCGACGAAGATGAAAGTCTCGAATACGTGCTTGTGTTTCCGCCGCTTCCCTCGCACTGGCAAACGTTTGATGTGTGGGAAATGAAAGGATCCAAGCCCATGTATAAGGGAGGAATAAAGCGCAATAAAGACGGCGTGTACATCATCCCAGACAAGTAAAGAAATCAACCAATAAAATCATCATCCCATGTTAGTATCCATCAATCAGGAAGAAGAATACGCAAGACGCGCTCTGCGCTTCGCAAGCATGAGCGACCAAGAACTGCTCGACGATTACCAGCGCGTGCATGCCTCGCCCGGTATTGTCGGCTCGAAGCTCCGGTATTTATCGCAACTCAATGAAGTCATTGAATCGCGCGGATTGCCGTCCCCAAAACACCATGTCTCACTCAAAAACAACATCAACTATGGAAACTGAACTTAAAAACCTGGGCAAATTTCACGAGCACTACGGACGTTTTCCCTACATCGTGCATCGCATGTTTCCCGCTATTTACATGCAAATCCCCATCTTGTTTACCTACGAACAGGAGGCGAAAGATCTACCGGGTATTACGGTAGCGCTGAAATCAGAAAAGCATGCGTGGCCCGAGGTTCTTCATTCAGATGCTATGCACGACCAGCTCAAACGAATTGCACGTAATGTGAAGAGGAACATTGAGCAAAAGCACAATCGTGAGGCACAACTGTGCTTGGTCATCAGCCCAAACGAATGTATCTACTTGTCGGAATCTGGTGAAAATGAAAGCACACAGCCCCCATTTGGAGGCACGCTTTGCAACACCGAGGGTAAGCCCATGATACTGGCCATTGAGAACCATTGGCGAGAATCGGATTACGAGGCCATAATCTAACAACCCTACTCATCTCAAATAATTACAAAATACAACATGGAACTACTCTTAATCCCCCGTCCCGGCGACCGCGAGCGCTTGCTTGGACACATTGAAACCTTTTCGAGCAACACATTGGAAGAGCTTGTGGAGGTATACAACAAAAGTTGCGAAATAGGCATTACCGGAAATCAGTTTCAGGGTGTGCGTTTGCTCGCCTTGCACAAAGTCTTCCTCAACAAATGCGGCTCCTCGCCTATCTCCTGGACCGACAATATGGTACTTGCCTTGGGCAAGCCTGTTGAGGTGGTGGATGGTGGGTGGAGAGAGAAGGCTTGAGGAATCATAGAAGGTCAATCACTCATTCTGCTTCTGTTTGTGATTCTGTTTCCTGAATTTTCATTTAACCGCAGTGGCGCAGAGAACACACAAAATTTCGCGTCGGGTTTCTAGGGGCACCTACATTAATCTACGCATTGTCTAAAATTTTGCACGAAACGTGAATATGATATGACATCAGAAATGGTTGACGGGATTTCAAAATTACATGGGTGAAAGTAACTTTCAGAAGCTCATTAACGGTCATTTGCCCCCAAATAATAAGGAGAGTTCCATTTGCTGAAAAACGAACGGAAAGGTACAGAACTGAATTGAGACGTATTCTGGCATCCCTTAAAACAATAATCGATGGATGTGCCACCGTCTGTAATAATCCATCGGTCAATATCGTGGAGCTTCATTAAGGCATTGGCATCGCGGCAACTGATGAGCGAATTGCCATGACCAACGGCGTAATAAACAAAACCCTGATATACGGCAAGGTACGATCGGTAATTCAGGTCGTCCATGAAAACCGGTTGCTTCTGGCCCGGGCGATGCGTATGGCGACATTCAAATAACTGAACCGACGAATTGAGGGAAGAACGTTCTTGAATCTGCGGAACCCCGTCTGAATCAATTTCGACCGTAGGATGCTCAAATCGGGGCGAGCCAAGCACAACTTCGTTGTCCCTCCAGCCGTCGCAAGGTTCCCTGTTTTCCATAAAGTACTGCGTATTAAACCAACAGTCGAAATCACGCACGGATTGTTTGCATCCGCTGTTTCAAATTGGGATTCCATAAACATTCCAAAAGGTGGAATTGTAATAGCCATTTGATGACCAAGGATATCAAAAGGTGTATAAAAAACAAATGGATGCTTGAAGATATTAAGGATTGCTATCCATATTACACACATTACCAATACCAAGTATCGCTTTTTCAATCTACCTCTAATTAGAGGACTACAATCAGCTACCCATTTTGCCCTTGTTGACATATTCTAAACAGTTAAAGCTGATATTATCGTCAATAAAGAAGACCACATATCTATCGTATCAGCAACCTACTAAAATCACTAGAATCACCAAGGAATATATTGAAATCAACAGATTCCTGGAAACCGCTTAATTCTTTATCTTGTCTGTATTGCCAGAATAAACAGGCAGGTTCTTTAAAGTCTGGCATAAACATGAAATTTTCGTTGATGTATAACCAAGTGGGATAATGCTGATTCCGTTGCTTGAGAAATAGTTTATAGAAAAAATACTCGGAGTACAAAATGGGATCTATTCCATAATGCTGCTTTGCTAAACTCAACCATTTAAACGCCTCGTCCATGTTGCAATTAGCATTCTCAACATCCAATATTGGAGGTAAATCGCCCTTTTCGAGTTGAACCGTCTGCCTGAATACATTGAACTGTATTTCTGCCGAAACATCAGGGGCAAAAAAATGATAGGCACCTCGCACTATGCCTCTTTTCTTAAGGGAATTCCAGTTTTTACTGAAATTCCTATCAACAATTGGCGAGAATTTTCTTTGCCCTTCCACCTTACATGTATCAACTGCCCTAATCGCCCTGAGGATTACAAAGTCCTTATCGTTATCTAAAGCAGTCCAATTCAATTCTCCGGAATATTGATTCGAAATGTCTACACCTCGAATTTGATGGCTGATATGCGACCTTAATTTCAAATCATTCAATGTAAAAAAGCTTAATGAAGCAATAGTCAAAACGAGCAATACAAGTAATATTCTATTCATAGTAAACGAACCTGAAATGTAAAACTTTTGGATGATTTACACCCAAACTTATTAGAAAATATCTCTCTGAAAATATTTTATTTTCTGAATAAAGTTAGCACCATAATTTGGTCCGACCGTATAAGGTTTTAATCCCAAACTCATCCCATTCACTTTACTCAAATCAGACTTAGCTTTCTCAGGACTAAAGTAGCCATTGTTTAAAATTAACTCATAATTACCCTTTCCAATTTCTAGAATTCTAGTGTCAAGCTCATTTTTTTCAAATCCTATTGAATTGTTGTACCTTTTTTTTAATCTAATGGCTTCATCCAAGGTCAAATCCTTTTGGAGCACGACATAATATACTCCCTTGTTCTTTAAATAATACAATGAACCCATCGTCATTACCCCGACGAAAATAAGAATTGAGAAGATGATTTTAGAGTAAATTGACCAATTCCATTTTGACCCTTCACCTTTATTATATGAGCTATTTTCTTCCGATAAAACATCATCCTTTACTACTAAATTGTCACTCCGATTCAAAAAGAAGGAATTCATAGCTAATAACCCAATTGACACTACGATTACAATTAAAATTATTATCAAGTGCGACGCAAAACTTGCAATCAGCTCCTGTAAATCCATTAGATGGCCGAATACAGCGAGAGAAATGCTCAAAACATTCAATTTACTGGAAGATATCTCCTTTATTTTACTTAAAATCATTCTTTACTTTTTCTGATTTAGAACGATGTGCACTAAACGATTAACAAAAATATCAATTCCCATAAACAGGGCTATAGACAAAAGTCAAGTCTTTAACATCATCGCCTACCCGGATATAAAGTGTTAGAAATCGTTCACCCGCTATCAATTCAAATTGCTCTCTCGGAGCTTTAGTCCAAGATGAATAATTGTTCAGATATGACTTAAATGTTTCTCTCTCATCATTACTATCCCAGTTTGGCATATTCTCAATTTCAGAAATTAGATCCTGCTTGCTAATAACTTTATTCTGCTTAAAATACAATGCCGTTGTAAGAGAATCACTAATATCAAGAGGATTTGCCAACTTATTATCTTTAACATCTTCTGTTATATCAGAACTGCAGAGAGCGCCCAAATTATCAAACGTAATAAATTGACCTACGTTATCTTCTCCTCTTGCCCAAATGGAAGGAATTAGTTTAAATGACTGCATAACCTTCACTATTCGATAGTTATCTGGCAGGTAAAACTGAATTGTATCTGATTCAAATATAAATCCAATCCCCATCTCCGCTAATTCTGTACCCGCTGTCCATATAACATCCTTGTGATAAATTGTATCTTCTTGAATCATTTCATCACATATATTTAAATAAGATATGGAACCATAATTATCATCCTTATTCAGAAGGCCGCATTTTTGTTGACTACACGAAAATATTGACACAATAATAGCCGTAATTAATATAAAACGAATAAACACACTTGATGTTTGCATGATTTATCTTATAATTTAATTATCATTAATTCGTTGACTGACCATTTCGCAAAACATTGCCTACTTGATGTTTCAAAACCCGAGCGTTCTTTCGTGAATATTTTCTCGCATTTTTGGAGGGTCGTTTTGAAAAATGAGCTTCCGGTAAAAAACCCGAATACTCATTCTTTAATTGTTCTTTCTCTTCAGGCGATCTCGCATTGTCAAACTTAAGTTTAAATTCATTTATTCGCTGAACATCTGATTGACTAATGTGCTCTAATTTAATTGTTGGTTTTGTATGTTTCATAATGTCATTAAACTCAGACGTGCTGAGACCATTACAGAACATTTCATTAGTAACTACTGCATTTCTAGTCACTCCCTTGTAAATGCGTCTTTGCAGTGCCTTTGTAAAAAACACTCTATGTTTCGACAACGTGCTTACAACCCCATCAATTTCAACAACATAAGAATCCAAGTTGACTTTACCATCGGCCACAATGTATCGCTGAGATATAAACGAATTCACTTTCCTCTTTTTCAAGAGATAAAATGGATCGAAATTCCAACACCATATATCACCGTTTTCTTTTAGTTCTGCACCATAAACATGAAAACTGTTGCCGGTAGAATCCAATTGCTCTTGAATATAGCAATAGTTATCCTTAAAGTAGATATTACTTCCTTTCAATGAATCAGCCAAGTAAAACTTAAACTCAAATGGTGGAATTAATAAAGAATCACCAAAAATTTCCACACCTCCGTAGGACTCTTGATACCACTGCCCTCTCCATACCTCTGGTATCCCGTTGGCCTTTTCCAAATCATAAAAGCTCCTTGAAGTAAAGGTTAATTTGTTCGTGCATGAGAATAGCATCATCATTGCAAGCAATCCTACTAGATTTTTTATTATCGTCATTGTTATAGCGGTTGTTTAATTCCTGGAATAGCAAATATAACCTTATCCATCAAAAGACGAATAGTTTTAAATAAAAACCGAATTACATTAGCACTCGAAATTCAATATTAATGATGAATCGTAAATCAAGCATTTTTACCGCATTCATAGGCTTCATTGTGGTTAGTATTTTCGCATTGGAAAGTTACGCTCAAAGTACTAGTTGTAATAGTTACAACCAGAGTAACCCTTTCAACCCAACCATTACCGGAGCAACAACCATTTCATGTGGTTCGAGCACTACGCTTACAAGTTCAGTCTCTGCTAGCAGATGGTATTCACAAGTTAGCGGAGGTACAGCATTAAGCAGCAATAACAGTCTAACAATTACCCCAGCTGCAACAACCACTTACTATGTTGGTCGCGAAATTGTCATTGATCAAACACAAACATTCAACTATACAGGAAGCCAACAAAGTTGGGTGGTGCCGGCCGGAGTAACTTCAATTTCATTCACTGTTAATGGCGCTGAAGGAGGCTTTTCCACTTCCAACTTTCAAAATGGGGGAATCGGAGGAAAAGGTGGTCGTGTATCGGGCACGCTCGCCGTTACCCCCGGTCAAACACTTTACTTCTTTGTCGGTGGTAAGCCCACAGGTTCCAATGCAGGTTGGAATGGTGGTGGCAATGGTAATGGCGACGCTGCAGGTGGCGGCGGCGCTTCTGATATCCGTGTTGGTGGCACAGCTCTTAGCAATAGAGCAGTTGTTGCGGCCGGTGGGGGCGGTGGGGGCTGTTATTGTTTTTGCTGTTTCGGTGGCCACGGAGGTGACGGCGGAGGGTTAACTGGCGAATCGGGAGTGTCAGGAAATTTTGCAGGCGGAAGCGGTGGATCTCAAACATCCGGTGGAAGTGGCGGCAATGACGGCACCTCGGGGCTAGGAGGAAACACGCCCAATTCCGGTGGCGGTGGAGGCGGCGGATATTATGGGGGTGGTTCCGGATACAATGATAGCGGTGGTGGCGGAGGATCATCGTATACTTCAGCAAGCGCTTCAGGAGTCATACACACCCCTGGGATTCGCTCAGGAGATGGCCTTATCACCATCAGTTATCAGGAACTTTGCGCTAGTAGCAGAATTGCGGTTCCTGTTACAGTAAACTCCATTGCGGCACCAAGCAGTTTGACAAGTAACTCACCGCAATGCAATGAAGTAACCATAACACGCAGTGGAAATCCTGCAGCCGGAATTACTTGGTACTGGCAAGGAACAAATGCCAATGGTACATCTACAAACTTAGGATCCGGATCAACGTATAGCGCGACTGCTTCCGGCACATATTATCTCAGGGCACAAAACGCAAACGGGTGTTGGAGTTCGAGTAGCTCTTCTATTTCCATAACTGTATTACCATCGCCGTCAACGCCTGTAACGCCCATCGTATCCCAGCAATGCACAACAGCTACTATCACAACAAACGGTGTACCTCCGTTTGGAGTTTCATGGTATTGGCAAGGCACAAATCCAAATGGAACTACCATTTCTAACTTTACACCTTACACCGCAAATTCATCCGGCACTTACTACTTAAGGGCGCTTAATAGCTCTGGTTGTTGGAGTGTTGGAAGTGCGAGCGTAACAATCACGCTGCAAGGGCTTCCTCCTGCACCATCTACCCCTACTAGCAACTCCCCCCAATGCTCTCTGGTAACGCTCAACCATACTGGAACAGCCCCCACCTCCACAGGCTGGTATTGGCAAGGAACCAACTCTCTGGGAACTTCAACTGAATTTCCAAGTTCGACATACGGCGTAACACTGTCAGGAACCTATTATCTAAGAGCTTATAGCAGCTATGGTTGTTGGAGCCAAGAGTCAGCAGCAATTTCGGTAATCGTCGCAGGTTATCCGCAAACGCCACCTGTTCCTACAAGTAATTCCCCATATTGTGAATCCGTTACTATTTCCAGATCTTCTATTCCACCAGCAGGAACATCCTGGTATTGGCAGGGCACAAATTCTAATGGCACTTCTACCTCCAATTCAGCTGAAAATTATATAGCTAACTCATCAGGCACTTATTATTTGCGCGCACGCAATGAGGGTAACTGCTGGAGCAATTCAAGCTCTGCACATAGCGTGGTAGTATTGAATAACTCATACACTGAATCGTCTGCTTCCGGATGTAATGAATATACCGATCCCGCTGGGATTACATATTTCACATCCGGAATCTATTCGACAATCTATTCCAATACCGTTGGTTGTGATAGTATAGTTGATTTAGTCGTTAATATTTTTCCCGATCAAAGCGAAGTTGACCATGTCTTAGCGTGCGAATCCTACACATGGATTAATGGCATAACATACTCGTCGGATAATAACACGGCAACTTACACACTTGAGACCCTGGAAGGATGCGACAGCCTCATTACCCTTAACCTTGATATTGAGCAACCATCATCCGATACACTTTTAATCCAAACAAGCGCTATTGATTCATACTCATTCAACGACAGCACGTACACAGAAAGTGGTACCTACTTCCAATATGAATACAATGAATACGGCTGTGCTCAGGTAACTCAAATTGATGTTTTCATTGAAAGCCTAAACTCTGTAACAAGTCACGATAAGCTTAAATTACTCTACCCAAACCCCTCCGAGAATGGTCTATTCAACACGACATTATCAATTAACCCTCTGGAAACAAAAATCTTTAATTCTACAGGACAAGAAATGGAATTTAATTTTACAATTAGCCAAATTGACCTAAGTCAGGCGCCATCTGGGCCCTACGTTTTGTGGCACAAGAACAGTCGGTTATTGCTCATAAAACTTTAATAAGCAATCAAACTTTTATTCACTTTGTTTACGGATTTTTTGACCTGCCTCACATGAACCGCAGCAAAGATTCCATCCAACGGGATAGATATTCCCCACATGGCTATACCAATCGTTTTTGCCTTATTACTAAAATTTGCTATGTTATAAGCACGATCATACTCGTACGGATTTCTAAGAAACCTTTTGTACGCAACATTGCGAATTAGAACAAATAAACCAGCTCCTGATAAACCGCCGACATACATGAACTTTGTGACTTTTACCTTACGGGAATCTCTATAATTAGACGCATAATGAAGTCCATTCGCAAACCATA
>Ga0315903_10008749_pt1 | contig 12396 bp, 9 predicted proteins | sample LakEriMetagenome_7_FD_203524 | JGI IMG/M metagenome (GOLD analysis project Ga0315903, IMG submission 203524) | Freshwater fungal communities from buoy surface, Lake Erie, Ohio, United States - Buoy 2 MA119 | ecosystem: Environmental > Aquatic > Freshwater > Lake | place: USA: Lake Erie, Ohio...
TCTATACGGCTAAGTCTCGGCAAGTCATGAAAGACAACTGGGAATGAAAAATTTCTATGATGTCACTCTAAGAGATGGAAATCATGCAATTCGACACACACTAAATCCTGATTTTGTTAAAAAATATTGCTCTGCTGCCTCCGAGTCGGATGTTTGGGCGGTCGAAGTGGGACATGGGAATGGACTAGGAGCTTCATCATATTTAGTAGGGGAGTCAGAATATTCAGATTATGAACTCTTGGAAGCAGCACGGAATTCACTTAACCTTGGTGGACCAAAATTAGCTGTACATACAATCCCTGGGTTTGCGACAGTCAAGCGAGATCTTGGACCTGCAATAAATCTGGGGGTAGAAATTTTCAGAGTTGCAACGCACGTTTCGGAAGCAAGCATCTCTAAGCGTCACATCGAATATCTTGCCAATAAGGAAGTCATAGTTCATGGCGTCCTAATGATGAGTCACATGATAGATATTAGCGGGCTCATCCATCAAATTAAACTAATGGAATCTTATGGTGCCACTGCCATAATTCTAATGGATTCAGCCGGATATTTTTTACCAGAAGATGTCAAAAATAGAATTAAAGCAATCAAACTTGAGACGGAAGTGACGTTGGGGTTTCATGCCCATAATAACCTAGGTGTTGCTGTTTCAAATGCAGAGGCCGCAATCAAGTTTGGCGCGGAGATAATCGATGCGGCATCTATGGGTTTTGGTGCAGGCGCCGGAAATGCCCAACTCGAAAATATATTAGCAACTAGACTTCGTCTGGGCGAAGAAGTAGATATTGCACCTTATTTAAGAATGAGTTTGTTAGTAGAAGAGGGTTTTCAGGATAGTTTACCCCGGACTACGAGCTCAAGTACGCAAAGTGGGTTGTCGGGAGTATTTAGCGGTTACGCACCGCAAGTCAAGCAAATTTCGACTGAGCTTGGACTTGATATTAATGTTCTATGGGGCGAATTGGGTAAGCGCAAGCTTGTCGCAGGTCAAGAATCTATGATTAGAGAAGTCGCACAAGATTTAATGAATCTGTAGTTTTACAGTTGACTTCGAAATTAAGTAAAGTGGTCTTTGTTTAACTTCTTCATAAGTTAAATGAAGATATTGGGCAAGTATTCCGATAGATAACATTACAATTGAGAACCCAGTAAATCCGAGAGCAATTAAGGTTCCAAAACCAGCAAAAGGCTTAGGCCCACCAAAAATCCAATATATACTCAGCCCTAGCATTGTAAACAGTGTGAAAACACTCATGGCCATACCAGCAACCGACAGCCACATAAGCGGTTGTGCACTGTATGCAAAAATACTTCTCACCGCTTGTCCAATTATCTTATAAAAAGATATTCCTAACCACTTTGACTCACCTGCAAATCGGGGAGGTCTTTCTACTTCAATAAAAGTACTCTTAAATCCAACCCAAGATCCAATTCCACGCATAAATCTGTGGTTTTCACGAAGCCTGTTGATTCCCAGATATGTTTTTCGTGACAAAAGCCTAAAGTCACTAACAGATTTTGGAATCATACCATTAGTCATTTTTGATGCAATGGCATAAAACCCCCAAGAAAGAATTCTTCGAAGTAACGGAACCGTTTCACGTTTTGTAATTCGGACCAGCACTTGGTCGTACCCTTCTTCAAATTTCCTAAGTAATTCAGGTATTAACTCTGGGGGATCTTGTAAATCTGACGTCATCAAAATAACCACATCTCCAACGGCGTGGTCTAATCCACAGGTAAATGCGGCATCTAGAGTAAATGTTCGAGATAACTGTATTCCAACGATATTCCTATTCAATTTTGCAAATCTTCGGATTACGTCCCAGGTATTGTCTTTAGACCCATTATCTATGATAATAATACGGTATTTATAGTCCTTCTCATTTGCCAATGCTTTTTTAATTCTACTAAACAATTCAGGCACGCAGTCCTCTTCATTCAGTGCCGAAGTAACAATGTCTAATGATAGCTTTTTTTTACTTTTTGAGTAAGTTTGTTTCATAAGACTTATTTTATTTTCAACCAAGGTGGAATTGACTGCTGTGCCAGTTTAGATAGTTCAGATTTTTCTCTCAAAGTATCCATCGGCTGCCAAAAGTCATGGTGCTCAAAGGACATTAATTGTCCATCCTTAACCAATCGAGGTAACGCACCAGTCTCAAATGGCTCATCATCTGACATAATGTAGTCAACTACTCTTGGTTCTAATACAAAGAACCCACCATTAATCCAGCCCTCGTCCATTTGATTTTTCTCACCAAAATGTTGCACTTGACCATCTCTTATTTGCATATAACCAAATCGAGCTGGAGGTCTAACGGCAGTCACCGTTGCTAACTTACCGTGTCTTGAGTGAAAATCTAGCAGTTCCTTTATTGAGACGTTTGCCAAACCATCTCCATACGTCGCGATCACTGGTTGGTCGCCCAAAAATTTCATACATTGCCTAACTCTTCCCCCAGTTTGAGTATTTAATCCAGTCTCAAGGGCAAACACTTTCCAATTGGGAGTTTTTTGTTTAGGTAACTTTTTAATCAAACCAGTTTGTGTCTCAATTTCGATACTACCTTCAAGATTGTTTAAATCAAAAAGCCAGCGCTTTATAACCTCACCCCTATAACCGAGTGCTAGAACAAATTCATTTAAACCTTGTGTCGAAAAAACATTCATCAAGTGCCATAATATAGGTTTATCATCTATAAGAACCATGGGCTTTGGTTTATTTTCTGTTTCCTCAGAAATTCTAGTACCAAGACCTCCAGCCAGGATGATTACTTTCACCGATTACCTCCCATAATCTCGTGTAACATTTCAATCACATAATCAAGCATTTCAATGCTAAGGCCAGGCCAAACACCGATCCAAAAAGTGTCATTCATAACGCGATCAGTATTTACCAATTCACTTATAACTCTTCGAGGTGTGTCTATAAATGCTGGCTGCCTCAATAAATTTCCACCAAACAATAGGCGGGTTCCGATTTTCTTTTCATTCAGCTCTTGAACAATTTGGTTTCTGGTCTTTGGTGATTCGGGCTTAACGGTTAGTGCGAATCCAAACCAAGATGGTTTGCTATTTTCTGTCGCTATTGGAAAGAGAAAGAATTCCTCTAAGTCCCTAAGGCCGTTCAAGAGATACTCCCAATTTCTCCGACGAAGTCCAACAAAAGCGTCAAGGCGATCAAGCTGAGCAAGACCGATTGCTGCTTGAATATCCCCAGACTTTAGGTTGTAGCCCAGGTGTGAATACGTATACTTGTGATCGTATCCTTCAGGTAACTGGCCCAACGTCCACTCATACCGCTTTAGACAAGTGTTGTCACAACCAGGTGGACACCAACAATCACGACCCCAGTCCCGGAAAGATTCAACAATTCGTTTGTGGAATATTTTTTTAATCAGAACAGCGCCACCTTCCCCGGTAGTTATGTGGTGTGCAGGGTAGAAACTAAAGGTAGATAGGTCTCCAAATGCTCCCAATTGTTGGTCGCGATAAGTTCCACCAAGTCCGTCACAACTATCCTCTATTAACCACAAATTATGCTTCTTCACTAACGTTTGGACATGATCCAAGTTGAAGGGATTGCCAAGAGTATGAGCCATCATAATGGCTTTCGTTTTCGGCCCAATTGCAGCATCAAGTTGTTCCTCGATAGCGACATATGTTTGAGGATCAATATCCACATATACTGGCACAAGAGCATTTTGTAGGATTGGCGTTACAGTGGTTGGAAAGCCTGCAGCTACAGTGACTACTTCATCCCCGGGTTTCAAAGCACGCTCACCATGTGCTGAGCTAGTGAGGGAACTTAATGCAAGTAAATTCGCAGAAGATCCTGAGTTAACCATAAACGCATGACGCATCCCCACAGTCTTTGCAAAGCGTGCTTCAAATTGTTCAGTATATGGTCCAGAGGTTAGCCAAAAATCTAAGCTAGCTTCTACCGCAGCCGAAAGTTCTTGAGTCCCAAAAACCTTTCCCGTTACAGGTATAGTCGTTTCACCAGGAATAAAATTCACTTTTACGTGTCTTGCTTTGTATTCATTTTGTATGAATTTCTGAAAATCTAAAGCACTTAGTTCCTCCAAGTTTTCACCTTCACCGCCACCAATCGAGTCTTATTCTCAAACTGCATGCGAGAAGACTACAGTTAGAGTATGAATTCAAGGCTCAATTCTGTCAGCAACCTACTAGATGGCCCGGTCCTTGTAACGGGCCACACCGGCTTTAAAGGGACTTGGCTCACTTTGCTTCTAGAAGAATTAGGCGTTGAAGTGGTGGGCTATTCACTACCACCAGAAATAGATTCCCTCTATGACCGGTTAGGGAGGGTGGGAAGGATTCAGGAGGAATACGCTGATGTTAGAAATCTAGATTTAGTTCAGCGTTTTGTTGAGCATACGAAACCAGTGGCAGTATTTCATCTCGCAGCACAACCTTTGGTGAACGAATCCTATAAATCCCCACGCGAAACTTTTGAAACTAATGTATTAGGCACCGTGAATCTTCTAGATGCAGCTTTTCAAGCAGATACGATTAAGGCATTTGTTTCGATCACCACAGATAAGGTCTATAAAAATGACAATCGTGGAGTTGCGTTTAAGGAAAATGACGCACTGAGTGGGAAGGACCCATATAGCGCAAGCAAAGTTGGATCCGAAGCAGCAATAGTTGCTTGGCAGCAAATTGCAAAGATATCGGGGGGCCCTAGGGTAGTTGCAACCAGAGCTGGTAATGTTATTGGCGGCGGTGACTGGGCAAAAGACAGGTTAATCCCAGACTTAATTCGAGGTTTTTCTCGAGGGGAAGTTGTTCAGGTTCGAAATCCAGGGAGCACTCGTCCATGGCAGCACGTCCTTGATCCATTGATTGGGTATTTACTTACACTTGACGAGGTTCTCAAAGGCAATAGTATTGAGGCAATCAACTTTGGCCCAAAGGAAGCAAGCTTGGCTGTTAGCGAAGTTGTCGATATCGCGATAAAGAGTTGGGGAGAATCTGTAGCTGTTAAGTTGGAAAATTCAGTAGAATCTGGTTACGAGGCCAACAAATTAGAATTAAACTCTTCTCTAGCCAAAGAATTACTTAATTGGGATCCAATTTGGGACCAAAAGAGTGCGGTGCAAGCTACAACTGCATGGTGGAAAGACCTATTTCTTGAAGGTAAGGAACCTGGCTATCTTTGTAATCGTGACATTAAATTTGCCCTTGAACACACACTTCCATGAAAAAATTTGAAGTAATAGAGCTAAAAAAAGATATACTCAAGTGTTTTCTGGCAAATAGCAAATACAAGTGTCTCCGTAGTGCGAGAAGGAAACAATATGATTCAATCTAAATTACTCATCACCGACTGGAAAGTCCCTAACAAAGCTTTAGATCCCAGTAGCGCAGTAGTTAAGCCGACTCTAAGGTTAAATTTCGGAGAAATTAAATCTGGAAAATCTGCCCCAAAATGAGGAAAATTCTGATAGCCAAACGAAAATATACTGAACACGAAAATAGGTTGAAAGAAGTATTTACATCTACTGTCCTTGCTTTAGTGGCATTTACAATCTCTCTTTGGGTCTTTAAGGAAACGCCCCGTGGGCTATTTACGCACAAGATTTCATTGGCTGGTGATGGTTTACTGACTGGACTTTATATTAAGGCTGTTGAGCAATCGAGTTATCTCAAATTGTTCCTTCAAGATATTAGTTCGACTCAATTTGGTTGGCCAAATAAATTGGCCTTCACTTCTTACCCCATAGGAAATACCCAAGAAATGCTTGGAATCAAAGTATTTATGGATGTGACTGGAATCAATGACCCTTCTCAAATCATTCACATATTTTCAATTCTAAAGGCCTCACCAATCGCTATTTCAGCATACATTTTGGCTCGCGTATTGGGAATAAATCGGATTCTTTCTTTTGGGTTGGGCTTAGTTTTTGCTCTAAGCACCTTTAATTTAGTGAGAGCCGAAGGTCATTTCTTCCTTGCGCTAACTTGGTCTCTGCCACTGGGCTTAGCCGCGATATATACAGCATACAAGCAGGTGTATTATTCTGAACCGGTTTCTCGAAACAAAATAATGGCAATTACTTTTCTTGGCGGATTTTCATTTATGTCTGGTTATTACTACAGTTTTTTTCTCATAATTTTGAGTTTTACATCTTTGATCTTCTTGGCAATTTATGTCAACCTCAACTCTTCTGAACAAATCATTCTTGAGAGAGCAAGAAATTCGATAATCCTTCTCTTGTTGCCAATTTATAGTCTTTTGATTTTTGTGGTTGGTTTACTTTTACAAACTTTACCTATTCTGTTTCGCCAGAAATCAATTTCTAGTTTGACAGGATTGGCAGATAGGAGTCCAGTAGAAGCGATTATTTATGCGGGCACACCGGAGAGTTTACTGTTTGACTTCTATTCATTCGGTTTGCGGGTATTAAAGCGCCCAGATTTAGTGGGTTACCTACAATCAAGAATCTCTTGGGAAGGGTCGCAAGTTGGAGCACTTAGTGGTGCAATTCTAGTATTTACACTTGTTTTTGTCTTGGGCCATGGTTTGTTAAAGTTATTAAACATTCGTATACAACCATTCAATGAGCGCTTTCAACTCGATTGCGGATCAAATTTTGTAATCTTGCTTCTTTCCACAACATTACTTTTTTACTTTGTTTCTCCCATAAACTACTTAGTTTCAAGAATTCTTCCCCAAATCCGTGCATGGGGTCGTTTGAGCGTAGTCATTTCACTTTTGACTCTTTTATTACTTGGTCTTTTGCTTACTCGCCTTAAGGACTCCAATCGAATTACATGGCCCATTGTAATTCTGTTGGTTTTCATTCCAATTTTTGAAGTCAAGCAATTTAGCACTAACCGCCCGTCGAGTATTGCTTTGCATGACTCTGCGACATCTCAATCTCAAAAGTTTCGAATTGTTCTGAAGGAACTTAGAACAACTTATTCAAAGAATTGTTCATTAGTGAATTTACCACTTTACCCATTTCCTGAGTTTGATATACCTAATGACAAAAATATTGACTATGGGCAGTTGCAGCTTCCGATAATTGATGAGGGCTATTTCCGGTGGTCATATGCTGGCATTAAAGCAACAGAAAATTTTGGGACTTGGCAACCTTTAATTTCAGAATTCCCACCATTCACTAGAGCCAATCTTAGTAACCAAGTAAATTACGCAGAGTCAGTCGGTGCTTGTGGGGTATTGATTGATCGGACATTTCTTAATGAAGTTGAAAATCTTGATTTAGAAAAGATTCTTGAGGAACGAGCAGCTTGCATTGTTGGGCTATCAAGCCCAAGTGCAGATACAAGTAGCCGTTTTGTTTCGATTAATTTTCAGAAAATTGCTTGTAAATCAAGAACTGAATCTGGGTCAAAACCGTTTGAGGATTATTTCCACACGAAGGGATTAATCTGGAGGATTGACCAGTCAAGCGAACTAAGTTTTATTGGTTTATTTCAAGTATTTCCTGCCTCGTCCTCAATAAATCTGAGATTACGGTCTGACCTAACTCACATCGAGCAGCCACACTTCTTAAAAATACGTATTTTATCGGATGAACAAATAGACAAGTCACAGTTCACCGTGTTGCTTACTAATTTTAAGAACGGTGAGATTCAGAGTTTTGTGGTTGTGCCGAATTTGGAAGGCATAGCCTCTGTTCAATTACCTTCAAATTTGGTAACCGGAAAAACAGAAAAGTTTTCAGCTACTTTAATAAACTCTGGCAAATCTGAGGCTTTAAGCTGGGGTATTCAGATTGGTACAAAAAGTTAAACCTACGCCCGGCTTGATTCCATTCGCAAATCATTTTCTACCATTAAACCTACAAGTTCTTCAAATGTGGTTTTTGGTTCCCAATTCAATTCGCGCTTAGCTTTAGATGGGTCCCCTACAAGTAAATCAACTTCTGAAGGTCTCTTCATTGCTATGTCGTATCTAACATACTTTTCAACGTCAGGCTCTAAATCTGCTGCAATAAGTGCCGCAATCACAAAGTCACGAACCGAGCGGGTTTGACCAGTTGCAATTACAAAGTCATCAGGCTTTTCTTCCTGAGTCATACTCCACATTGCTTCAACATAGTCACCTGCATATCCCCAATCACGCTGTGGTGATAGATCTCCGAGAGAAAATTTATTCTGAAGTCCAAGTCTGATTTTTGCAACATTCGAAGTAATTTTTCTAGTCACAAATTCATGACCGCGATATTCACCTTCGTGATTGAAAAGTATTCCACTAGATATGTGCATGCCATATGCTTCACGATAATTAACACACGAATAGTGTGCGAAAGTTTTTGCAACTCCGTACGGCGACCTAGGATAAAACGGTGTCAATTCAGTTTGGGGGGTTTCCCTTACCTTGCCAAACATTTCAGATGATGAAGCTTGATAAATTCTTATGGAATTAGATTTATCAATTTTTCTAACGGCTTCTAGCAATCGGAGCACACCGAGTCCAGTAACGTTTGCCGTTAGCTCTGGTTGCTTAAAACTCAGCCCAACAAAACTGATAGCACCGAGGTTATAAACCTCATTTGGCTGTGATGAATCAATTATTTGAAGTAAACTAGAAAGGTCAGTCAAATCACCCTGAAGTAGTTCAACTTGGGGGAATAATTCGACAAAACTTTCTTGTCTGGAATTTCGTTGTCCATTTACAACACCAATTACTCTATAATTTTTTTGCAAAAGAAACTTCGTTAAATGGTGGCCATCTTGGCCGGTTATTCCAGTTATAAGTGCAGTTTTCAATCTGAGCTATCTCCTCTTATTACAAGTTGAACTAAAACTACTTGGTCGCTTCATTAATTAGTCGAGTTGAATAATCACTCCAAGTGAATTCAGATTTACGCCTTATAACTTTATTGGTAGTCTTGCGTGACTTTAGTATTGTTTGCATTGCACTTGAAATCATATCTATTTCGTCTGGGTTTACAAAGTAAACACCCTCAACTTGACCAAATTCTAAATGTGAGTCAATTTTACTTGCTATAATAAACTTTCCTGTTGAGATAGCTTCAGCTAAAGGTAATCCAAACCCCTCAACCCATGGGATAGTAATGAAAGCAAAGGCCTGAGAATACAAATTCACTACTTGTGAATCAGATGCGTCACGAAAAACTCGAATATTGAATTTTTTATTTTGCAGATAAGAAATGTACTCTCTGACATCTAAATTTTCCCAACCCTGACCGCCTACCAGAGTGAGTTCAAATTCAAATCCCTCACTCCAACACCACTCTGCTGCTTTCAAAACACTCATGTGATTTTTTCTAGGCTCAAGACTGCCAACACATAAAAACATAGGAATAAGTCTATCCTGCGAGGTATCTACCATTCCATCTTTTAACTCAATTGGGAGTGGAATTGAAGTTAAGTTTTTTGTTGCAAAATTTGGAACAAAATTCCTTATTTGGCTTGAAGTAAATTCTGAAATTGTAATTAAATTATTAGCTTTACTTAGTACTTTTAGATAGTTGGGAAAATTCTGTATACTTGAAGACGCAAAGTATTCAGGATGTGATACCGGGATTAAGTCATAGACTAATACACTTAATCTAGCAATTTTAGGCAGGTAGAAAAGACGCCTTGTTATATTTTTACCCTGTATTGGCTCAACAATTAGTAAAGTTTGATTAAAAAAAAGCGGCGATAATATTTCTCTCCGGTTTTTAGGATTTGCCTTGTAACTTCGATAATTTTTCAAATATTTGGCAATTCTTAAAAATCGACCAGTCGGTACACGAGATTCGTTATCATAATTAGTAATCAAATATCGGTACGAGCTGTACACTCCATGCCAAAAAGCTCTGAAAAAAATAACTGAAATCTTTGTCCATTTCCTTATATTTCGAGAATTTGTATTAAAATCATTTTGAAATGGAAGGCTCCTAGAAACATTTTCATTATCAATTAATTGCCAAACCTGATGAACCTCATTCCAAATTACCCAATAAACTTTTGGATTAGAAATCAAACTTTCACCGATTTTTCTAACCACCTTTTGTATTCCAGTATTAAATGGATAATTTAAAGTATGCGAAATATCTATAAAAATAGAGTCTGGCTCAACAGTTATGAAAGTTATGCTTTTCTTTGAATTCAAATTTTCAAAGAATTTCTCAATCTCCAACTTTACCCCTAAAACTCCATTGCTTTGAAATGCCCACCGTAGGGCAACTAATTCTTTTTGCAGAGCTACCCGTCCAGTTAGAATGTAAAAAACCACTACCCAGTCTTCGATTTCATTCCAAATATTTTTAGGAAAAAGTTTGTTCGTGATAAACACTATAATTTCTTCCAAACTTTTAATCGAAGAATAATCAATAAAAGCTTTATATTCATTGAATTCAACGTGCTGATTTAAAAAAGTTTTTAATCTTTTGTTGATTTCCCGTTCAAACATCTCGCAATCATAACTGAACCCTAGCAAAAAACAAGCACTCAAATTAACATAAGAAAAGTGTATCATTGGTATATGCCTCAATTGCGTATTTCCTTAGTTGAAGGATTTATAAAAGATGCTTAACCGGCTGGTTAGATATTGGATTGCTAAGTTTACAAATAAATTAGATGAACTTATTAAAATTAATGAAATTTTAGACGCCAAAATTCATGTCACTCAAATAAAGTTAGACAATTTACAAGTACGCCTTGACAACTTGCCACAAGATATTTTTAAACTTTTCTATAATCAAGAAAATTTAAATCCTCAAAAAATAGAATTATCTGAAGAAATAATTAGTGTTTTCGATTTATATACCCCATCACAAAAAGAATTTATTAGGAAAGGAGATAATAAAGATGGTGGATATGTTATAGCCAATGATTTAAGCAATAGTGATACTTTGTTTTCTATAGGTGTGGGTGACAATATTTCATTCGACCTTGACTGTGAGAATCAAGTTTCAAGAATAGTTCTAATTGATGATTCAGTACCAGATTTTCGCGCCCCTAATGATAATTACTCATTACACAGAAAAAAATTAGGAATACTTGATGATAATTTATCGATAACTCTAGATAAATTATTAAATACCTATCCAAGTGCTGACTATATTTTGAAAATTGATATTGAGGGAGATGAATGGAAAATTCTTTCATCTCTTCCTACGAAAACTCTTAACAAATTTCGCCAAATTATTATTGAGTTTCACTCTATTCTTGACTTAGCTGATTTAGGCTTAAAGCAAAAAACTTTATCTCAGCTACTGGCAACTCATTTTCCGGTTGTAGCTCACCCTAATAATATTGGAGGTTATCAAGTAATCGGTAATCAGTTATTCCCAAATGTATTAGAGACAACCTGGCTGAGAAGAAATTCATATGAATTTATGAAAGGTATGGATAGCAGAGTTTTGGATTTGCAAAAACCCAACGATCCTGAGAAAAGCGATATTTGGATAAGTTGGATTTATCGGTAGTTTCAAGTTGAAAAATTAAGATCTATCGTACTAGTAGAGATTTACTAACAATTTAGATAACTTTATTACTAAAAACTCATTTGACTAGAAGGATAACTCTTTATAAAACTAGTCTCCTATGGGAAAGCATAAAGTAAATATGTATGAAATAATAGATATTATGAACTTAAAAAATAACTATAGCCCGAAATCAATTACAAGTGCTGCATTAGCCTTAAAAAATGGTTATTTAGTTGCTTTTCCGACTGAAACAGTTTATGGATTAGGATCAGATGCAACAAATGGTAGTGCTGTTGCAAGAGTTTATGCTGTAAAAGGAAGGCCTTCCGGGCACCCAGTAATTGTTCACATTTCTAGTTTAAGTATGATTGAATTGTGGGCTACAGAGATACCAGATTATGCCTTAAAACTTGCTAAATCATTTTGGCCAGGCCCTATGACTTTGGTTTTACGACGGCAATCTCTAGCTAAGAATTTCATAACTGGCGGGCAGAACAATGTAGCGCTAAGAGTCCCATCTCACCCAATAGCAATTGAATTACTTCTAGAATTTGAAAAACTTGGAGGCCTAGGTGTCGCTGCTCCTAGCGCAAATAGATTTGGCAAAGTTTCTCCTACAACAGCATTAGCTGTAGAAATCGAATTAGGTAAATATCTTTCTGATTCCGATCAGATTTTAGATGGTGGGCCCTCTCAAATCGGCTTGGAATCAACAATTATAGATTGCACACAAGATACTCCATTGATTTTACGACCTGGTGGAATAACGGTAGAGATGATTGAGAAGACACTAGAAATTAAGTTGAGCAACAGATACTCGTCAGTTAACGAAATTAGAGTACCCGGGATGCTTGCATCTCATTACTCGCCAATTGCTAAGGTTATTTTATCCGGCACACCCTCTCCTGGTGATGGATATATTGCTATGGCAGATTTTCCAACTCCTAAGGGT